>Ga0187894_10003942_pt1 | contig 16252 bp, 15 predicted proteins | sample GBC1701081metaG_FD_136650 | JGI IMG/M metagenome (GOLD analysis project Ga0187894, IMG submission 136650) | White microbial mat communities from a lava cave in the Kipuka Kanohina Cave System on the Island of Hawaii, USA - GBC170108-1 metaG ... | reverse complement strand
GTATGACCGTAGCAGGCTTCTGTCTTGGAGACTCTACTAATTTTGCGGGCTTTGGAACGGATCCCATCGATGAATTTGAATGGTCATTCGGTGACGGCTTTGGTGCAACTACCCAAAATGCCCAACATCTATATGGACTGGCTGGTAACTATGTTGTCACGCTTCGGGTAACAAACCGGTGCGGATTGGATACGCTAATAACACAAAACATTACCATCACTGCGCCTCCGCCAAATCCAAATTTCTTACCGCTGGGGCAGCAACCTGTTTTATGTACGGGAGCATTAACGTTAGAGGCAGAACCAGCTCCTGGTACCGCAGGCTTTACGTATTTATGGTCGACTGGTGAAACGACCCGAACAATTGTTGTGACGCGGCAATCATTGGTAAGTGTAACGATCACCAATACACAAGGATGTACTTCTAACGGATCCATTATTGTGGCAGATAACCGACCGCAGGTAAACTTGGGCCCTGATCAAACATTGTGTCAGAATTTTCCAGTAGCTCCGTTAGATGCTCAAAATCCTGGAACCAACTACCAATGGTTCATTAACAATGTGAATACGGGCAATCTTTTACAAACTCAACCGGTAAGCACGATTGCACCGGGCGTATTTGAATATAAAGTACAAGTGAATGATCCGATCACTTTATGCTTTGTAAGAGACTCGTTGGTATTCACTATTAACGAATCGCCCAATTTCTCTGCTGTACCTTCTAACACAACAGGCTGTGGTGTTAACGATGGGCAAATCGCATTAACTCTAAATAGTCCGCCTGCTGCATTATTCTCTTACCTGGTGGTAGGAGCTGTTACCGGAACTACGTTGCAGGATATTGACCAGCCAATTGGACCGGTGCTTCCCACCTTTACCGGACTGCCTGCCGATACCTATATTGTCCAGGTATCTGATCAAATTTCCGGTTGCGTGGTAACAACGTCAGTTGGTGTTAGCGATAATGTTATCAGCATAACAAGCGCCACCCCACAAGCACCTACGTGCGATCCGGTTGCCATTAATGTACAGACTGCAGGTATTGTTTCATTTGTTGGTGCCACGTACACGATTACAAGCTCTTCATCAGGATCACAAACTGTACCACCAACACCTTTTGGAACCGCCAATTTTACAACTGTAGCAGTTCCTGTTCCTGATGATTACACCATTCAGATTAATGCACAGGGTTGTGTGGCCACATTCAATTTAAGCATTGCTTCCGACCCACAAACTGTTGTTTCGTTTGTACCTGATTTATGTAACTCACAAATCACTGCCCAGCCAGGAGGAGCTGCTTATAACTGGAGTACCTCTGATGCCGGCAGTATCAATGGTGCAACCAATGGTGTAACCGTAACTCTAAATCCTGGAACATGGAACCTTGAAGTAGTAGTCAACGATGGCGTGAACTGCCCCGGAACCGGAAATATTACGGTAACTGTTGATCCTCCTATAACTGCGGATTTTTCGCAAGGCGATGCTTGTGGAGATCAGGTAACGTTATCAGCAACACCAACGGGCCCTTTTACCTATATATGGCGTAACGTAACCGCAGGAACTACAATTATTGGCGGAAGTTCAATTCTTGTTGGCCTGGCAGACAATGGTGACAACTTTACGGTTGAAGTGCGGAGCACATTAACGGGTTGCGCTTATCTTTCGGCACCACTTCAGGTATTTGTTGCAGGTGATTTACAACTTACCATGACTACCACTATACCGTGTAGTGGCAATCCTTTTACGCTTACCGGCTCAAGTAATATTGCCGGAACAAATTTTCAATGGGGTGTAGATGGCAATGACATTGGCGGAGCCACACTGCCTACACTCAATCGATCTACAGCCGGACTATACAGGTTGACTGGAACGTTACCGGGTTGTTCAGAATTTATTGAACAGCAAATTATTATTTTTCCAACAACAGCAGGTTCATTACCAAGCCGTGCGCTCATCTGTAACCGCCCTGAAAATCCTCAATGTATACTTGATCCAACTTCTTGTGAACTGATATTAGATGCAGGACCTGGTTTTATCAGCTACCAATGGTATCAGGGGGGCGTACTTTCATCAACTACTACTCAAACATTTACAGTGATTGAGCCTGCAACCTATGAAGTTGATCTTGTCAACTCGTTTGGTTGCCCAAGTACAGATCAAACAATTGTAGATGAAGAGTGTAAAGCCATCATAGCCGCACCTACAGCTTTTCGACCCGGCAGCTCGGTTGCAGCAAACAGCACCTTTTATGTATTTACCTATTTCGTTGCCAATGAAGATTTTCAGCTCTTCTTGTACAACCGCTGGGGCGAACTGGTTTATCAATCGACCGGGCTGGATGCGGAAGGAGATCAATCATTGCAATGGAATGGCGGCTATAACAACAATGCAAGCCAGATACTTCCGGCCGGCACGTATTCATATGTTGTGAAGTATAAAAGTATATACCGGCCACAAGATGGCGTTCAGGAAAAACGCGGAGGAGTGGTATTGCTCCGATAGCTAATTTAACCGTCATTTCGAAGGAAGTAGGGTTGGGATGAGCGGTGGAACGATTGAGAAATCCCCGTATAGAGAACTTGAAAAATACGATTCCTGACTGGGGACTTCTCATTCCCGCATTCTTACCCACACCCCATTCGAAGTGACGCAGAAAAATATTCATTGCCAAAACACGATTGATTTTGTTACTTGTGGTATAACTGAAAAGCCATGGTAAAATCGCTCTGTACACTATTCGTCCTGGTACTTATTACGGCCTGCACTACTCAAGACACGAAACATAATTCAGATAATATGAGTATTGTGCCAAAACCTGTAAAAATGGTTTCGGGTGATGGCGTATATCACTGGAATGATTCTGTCGAAATAAAAAGTGGTAAAGAAGGATTACAGACAGCTGAATTTTTATCCTCCTTTTTTGAATCAAAGAAAATAACAGCACGTACTTCCTCCGCAACCAGTAATCAAATAACCCTTACCATCATCCAACGTGATTCTCTTAAAAAAGAGGGTTACACACTATCCATTAATAAAGAGGGTGTTTCAATCGGGGCAACTTCAGAAGCCGGGCTATTTTATGGTGTGCAGTCATTAATTCAACTTATATCCGCAGATGGTAAGCAAGTTCCCTATGTTGAGATAACAGATTACCCCCGTTTTTCATATCGCGGTCTTCATCTCGATGTAGGCCGTCACATGTTCCCAACAGACTTTATCAAGAAGTACATTGACTTAATGGCTCGCCATAAATTCAACCGGTTCCATTGGCATCTTACCGAAGATCAGGGTTGGAGAATTGAAATAAAAAAATACCCTAAACTGCAGGAAATCGCGGCATATCGGAAAGAGACTTTAATTGGTCATGGTGATGACCCAAAAAATTATGACGGAGTTAAGTACGGTGGATTCTACACCCAGGAAGAAATAAAAGAAATTATACAGTATGCTGCCAACCGCTACGTAACAGTAGTTCCCGAAATTGAATTACCGGGCCACTCACTGGCAGCACTATCGGCATATCCCAACCTCGGTTGCACGGGTGGTCCCTATGAAGCTGCTACCAGGTGGGGTGTTTTTGATCCTGTGTACTGCGCGGGCAAAGAAGAAACATTTAAATTTCTGGAAGGCGTTATCGATGAAGTAGCAGAACTTTTCCCAAGCGAATACATTCACATCGGGGGTGATGAGTGCCCTAAAACGAGTTGGGAGAAATGCCCAAATTGCCAAAAGAGAATCAAAACAGAAGGGCTAAAAGACGAACACGAACTTCAAAGTTATTTTATCCAGCGCATTGAAAAGTATGTGAATAGCAAAGGCAGGAAAATCATTGGGTGGGATGAAATTCTGGAAGGCGGCCTTGCTCCCAATGCATCGGTGATGAGTTGGCGTGGAGAAGAGGGCGGTATTGCAGCTGCAAAACAAAATCATCCTGTAGTAATGACTCCGGGCGACTGGTGTTATTTGGATCACTACCAGGATACCAGCAAAACCGAACCTTTAGCGATTGGAGGCTACACTCCCGTACGCGAGGTTTATTTATACGAACCCTTGCCTCCGCAACTTTCTGAAGCGGAGTCTAACTTTATTTTGGGGGCGCAGGGCAATGTATGGACAGAATACATGAAGACCTCCGATCACGTTGAATATATGGTGTATCCTCGGGCCTGCGCATTGGCAGAAGTAGTTTGGTCACCTAAGGAAAGCAGAGATTATGATAATTTCCTTCAACGAATGAAAACACATGTTAACCGTTTAGATGAATGGAATGTAAATTATGCTAAGCACATTAATAAAGAGTTTAACTAAAATAAAAATATGAAATCAATTTATAGAGTTTTGTTCGTTTCTTGTTTAGTTATGATGATGCTGAGTTTTCAAATCATTAAAACGCAATTGGCTGTTACGGTGCGAAACGAACTTGGTAATACAGAAGAGGGTGCAACAGTTCAGCTTTTTGAAACAGAAGAAGATTATAAAGCTGAAAAAAATATTGCGGCAGAAGGTGCTACCGATAAAAAAGGGGTTATAAAATTCAAGGAACTCAAAGCCGCCTCCTACTATATGATTGTCCGGAAAGACGATAAAGATAATTTCGGTGGCGGTGAACAAACCGGTAAACTGGAAGCTAACCGCATCAACAAAGTCACCATCATTATTCAATAAACCGCATTGACATCACGTGCGGATTTACTTGAAAGGCTGAAGGCACACACCACCGCTTTCCAGGAAGAAGCGCGTTTCATTCCACGCTTTTTAATGTTACTGCAATCCGCACGGTGCTATCACCGTGACCATTTACCCGGGCACATAACCGGTTCGGCCTGGATTGTAGATGAAACTAAAACACACACACTTTTAGTTCATCATGCCAAGCTCGGTAAATGGCTACAGCCGGGAGGTCATGCTGATGGTGATGAGAATATTTTGAATGTCGCCACACGCGAAGTTCAGGAAGAAACCGGTTTAACAAATCTCCGTATGCTTACAACTGGAATTTTCGATTTAGATATTCACCCAATCCCGGCCAGAATAGATTTCCCCGGGCATCTTCATTACGATATTCGTTTCGCTTTTATTGCATCCAGAAAAGCAGCGCTAAAAATCAGTGATGAATCACACGACTTAAAATGGATCCCACTTGAGAATGTGGCAGAACTGACACAATACAATACCTCCATCCTTCGGATGAATCAAAAAATCATGACTATCGTGTACTGATCAGCATTAAGCCGAAAGCAACTACCACCATCCAAAATCGAATTCCAGCCAGAGCGGGAATGATAACAATGTTAAGCTCCATGAGAACAGCCAGCAAAACGAGGAGGACAGCCACCACCTTCAATAAAGAGCGCATTTTGTTATTCATAGTGATTTCATTTACTTTTCAAAGATAATAGTCACATCTCCACAATCAAGTTATTTCATGGCCGAAATCGGTAACCAAATAGAAAAAGCTGTTCGCTTGCTTGAGCAAGATGAGTTGGTTGCTATTCCCACAGAAACAGTGTACGGACTGGCTGGTAATGCACTTAGCAAAAGTGCGGTTACGAAAATATTTTCGGTAAAAAACAGACCGCAGTTTGATCCGCTGATTGTTCATATACCCAACATTGAAAAAGCTGAAACGTATGTAACCGAAATTCCCGAACAGGCACGCATACTGGCCGATACATTCTGGCCGGGCCCGTTAACGCTCTTGTTAAAAAAGAAAAGTATCATACCCGATCTTGTTACGGCTGGTTTAGATACGGTAGGAATTCGGTGTCCAAATCATTTCCTTACCCGTCAGCTTTTACAAAGGCTTCCATTTCCGTTGGCGGCACCCAGCGCGAATCCCTTTGGATATGTTAGTCCAACAAAGCCTGAACACGTTGAAGAACAATTGGGAAATAGTATTCAATACATTTTGGATGGAGGAATATGCACCGTGGGCATTGAATCTACCATAGTTGGATTTGAAAATGAAACTCCCGTAGTGTACCGCTTAGGCGGGTTAAGCCTGGAAAATATTGAAAAGGCCATTGGCAACGTGCAATTAATGACGCACTCAACTTCAAATCCGAAGGCACCCGGTCAATTGAAGAGTCATTATGCGCCCGGAAAAAAAGTATTTCTCGGAAAAGTGGAAGAACTGCTTCAGCAATATCCGTCACATCTGTCTGGCATTCTTACTTTTCAAAAAGATTTTAATTCACCATTTCAATTCATCCTATCGCCTTCGGGAAGTCTGGATGAAGCTGCTCAGAACCTTTTTGAAGCGCTTCGGGCGTTCGATAAAATGCCTGTGGATGTCATCTTAGCAGAACTCGTTCCGAATGTTGGCTTAGGTAAAGCCATTAATGACCGGCTGCAAAGGGCAGCAGTTCAGTAATTGACAGTAGGCATTGTCAGTAGGCAAAAACTGCCAATTGCCTACCGCTTACTTCGTATATTTCGACATTAGACACAATTCAAGAAATGGCAACAATGAAAAAAGTATTAGTACTGACTGGAGGTGGTGATTGCCCCGGACTTAACGCTGTAATTCGCGGAGTAGCAAAGCGAGCACGTAAAGAAAAAAATTGGGAAATATACGGCAGCATCGAAGCCTTCAACGGTGTATTAAATGAGCCACAGGAAATTATCAAACTCACCAGCAAGCGAACCGCTGGAATTCACATCAAAGGAGGAACAATTTTAAAAACCACAAACAAATCGAACCCTGTTAAATTTCCGGTAACACAAAAAGATGGCACAGTTAAGTTTATCGATCGATCGGACGAATTAGCTAAAAAACTTACAGGCTTTGATGCCGTAATCAATATTGGCGGAGATGGTTCTCAGAAAATTTCAAAAGTATTGTTTGATAAAGGTACCCCGATCATTGGCGTTCCTAAGACGATTGATAACGACCTCTCGGCAACTGACATGACATTTGGATTTCAAACAGCTGTACAAATTGCCACCGATGGTTTTGATAAACTGGTAACCACTGCGGAGAGCCATCATCGTGTGATGATCATGGAAGTCATGGGCCGTGATGCCGGCTGGATTGCCTTGCACACTGCGATTGCAGGTGGTGCTGAAATTTGTTTGATTCCCGAAATACCTTACGACATTCACAAACTTGTAAAGAAGATTGCATCGCGTTACAAGAATGGTCGTGGTTTTGTAAACATTGTAATTGCAGAGGGCGCAAAACCAAAGGAAGGAAGCATTACCGCTTCGAAAGGTGAACGAGGTTCTGAACACGTTCGGTTAGGAGGTGTGGCATACCAGCTTTCAAAGCAATTGAAGGATGCCGGTTGCCTGGCAGAGATTCGTGAAACCGTGCTCGGGCATATCCAGCGTGGAGGTACCCCCACAGCCTTCGATCGGGTGTTGGCCTCCCTGTTTGGTGTGAAGGCAATGGAGTTAGCCATACACGGTGAGTTTGGGAAAATGGTAGCCTACCGTAACAATACTATCAGCTATGTTTCCTTTGAAGAAGCTACCCGAGAACAAAATATTGTTAAAAAGAACTCCTACCTCGTGCAGGCTGCTAAAGGACTGGGGATTAGTTTTGGAGACTGAGGCTGGATTCTGGCAACTAGTATCCAGAATCCCACTAAATTTGTCTCTCACTATTAACGAGCTACGATGAAAACCATCAACGACATCAACTTTAACAACAAACGCGCGCTTATCCGGGTAGATTTTAATGTTCCACTTGATAAAAGTTTTAATGTTACAGACGACAACCGCGTTCGCACTACCATTCCCACAATCCAAAAAATTTTAAACGATGGCGGAAGCTGTGTATTGATGTCGCATCTGGGCAGGCCAAAGGAAGGCCCCGAAGAAAAGTACTCATTAAAGCATACGTTAAAAAAAACAGAAGAGCTTCTGGGTATTCCAGTGAAGTTTGCAGGAGATTGTATTGGGGTTGACGCTTTTAAATTGTCCGCCTCCTTAAAACCGGGTGAAGTATTAATCTTAGAAAATCTTCGCTTCTATAAAGAAGAAGAAAAAGGTGATGTGGGATTTGCAGAAAAACTTTCTAAACACGGTGATCTGTACGTAAACGATGCCTTTGGCACTGCACACCGGGCACATGCATCTACTACTATTGTGGCTCAGTTTTTTAAAGACAAATGCGCGGGGTATGTAATGGCCGCAGAACTGGATAATGCAAAGAAAGTAATGGAGCATGCTGAAAAGCCCTTTACAGCGATTATGGGGGGTGCAAAAATATCAGACAAAATATTGATCATCGAGAAAATGCTCGATACGGTTAACCACCTGATCATTGGTGGCGGTATGGCTTACACCTTTTTTAAAGCGATGGGAGGAAATATTGGAAAATCGTTGGTAGAGGACGATAAGTTAGACCTGGCGAAAGAGCTGATCAAAAAAGCAAAGGCCAAAGGTGTCGAGCTTCACTTACCGATTGACTCGATCATAGCAGATAAATTTGATAACACTGCCAATATAGAAATTGCGAACAATAATTTCATAAAAGACGGATGGATGGGGTTGGATATCGGGCCACAGGCAAGTCAGGTGTTTGCTACCGTAATTGAGCAATCAAAAACCATTTTATGGAATGGGCCTATGGGGGTGTTTGAAATGTCAAAATTTGAAAGCGGAACAAAAGCAATTGCGGGGGCTGTAGTACGGGCAACTGCAAAAGGATCTTTCTCTCTGATTGGTGGTGGCGATTCGGCTGCGGCCGTGGCCAAATTTGGTGTGGAGGATCAGGTGAGCTATGTCTCCACAGGTGGGGGAGCCTTGTTGGAATACTTTGAAGGAAAAATATTACCGGGGGTGAAGGCATTGGAATAATAGATCGCGACTACTAACGTTATTTGAAGCATGACTAAAAACTTACTCTATATTTTTTCGCTGGCACTTTTTACCATGTGCGGAAACAATGAAAGCCGGAAAGAATTGGAAGCTGATGTAGCGATGGTTTCGGAAGCTAAACTGGCTTCATTCAATTCCGATCAATCTCCGGCTCCAATCATTGAACGCAAGCTTATTAAAAATGGTGACCTTACTTTTGAAACACATGATGTAAAAAAAACAAAGGCTGCCATAGCGGGTATTTGCAAAGAGCTTAACGCCTATATCTCCAGCGAAAATCAAAATAATTACGGTGAACGTTTGCAGTACAGCCAAACCATTCGGGTGCCGGCAGGAATGTTTGACTCTTTGATGCTGCGTATCGAATCCGATGCCGTAAAAATTGAAAGCAAGAACATCAATACCCAGGATGTTACAGAAGAATTTATCGATGTAGAAGCGCGGTTGAAAACAAAAAAAGAACTGGAAGACCGATACCGGGAAATACTGAAACAGGCTAAGACTGTTCAGGATATAATTTCCATTGAAAGTCAGATTGCCACAGTACGGGCAGAAATTGAATCAATGGAAGGGCGATTGAACTATCTTAAAAATCAGGTTTCATTCAGTACGTTGAATGTATCCTACTACGAAATCATCGGAACGGATTTCGGGTTTGCTTCAAAGGTGGTTCGTGCATTGGGTCAGGGTTGGAACAATCTCCTCTCTTTCCTGATAATTTTGGTTAATCTATGGCCATTTATCCTTCTTACTGCAGCTATTGTATGGGGCGCAAACCGATGGAGCAAACGAAAAAAGACTCAGTCCCCGTCATAATTCTGCATTGACCGACTGCCAGAACAATTCTTGACTTTTACATAAATTTCATATTTATTATATTTGTTAGGGTCAATTTTATGCTACCCTGGATCAATTTCGTTTTACTTAATTTTCTTTTAGTCATGAACATTTTTGTTGCCAAGTTAAATTTCAAAACACGAAAGGAAGACCTTGAAAGAGCATTTAGTCAATTCGGAGAAGTATCTTCTGCAAAAGTGGTAACCGATCGTGATACAGGTCGTTCAAAAGGCTTCGGGTTTGTAGAAATGCCAAACGATGAAGAAGGTAATAAAGCCATTGCCGCCTTGAATGAAACAGAGCTTGATGGAAGGGTTATTGTTGTAAAGCCAGCCAATCCTAAATCGTAAGGTCGGAAGTTATTTTGTGCAAAAATTATAAAGGCCCTGATCAATTTCGGGGCCTTATTTTTTTAACTTCATACCTCCATGTCTGCTAAACGTTTCGGGCTAGTATCGGGGCCCCTGTTATTCATCATACTCTACCTGTTTATCCCTGAAGGATTTATTTCTGTCAATGCATTTAAAGTATTGGCGTTGGCAGCCTGGGTAATTTGCTGGTGGGTTACAGAGGCTGTTCCTTTCCCAGTTACTGCGCTGTTACCACTAATTTTATTTCCAGTTCTGGGCGTAATGCCTGTCAATCAGGCGGCCACGCCATATGCCAACCCGATCATTTTCTTATTCATGGGAGGTTTCTTTATTGCGTTGGCTTTAGAGAAACATCGGCTGCATGAACGCATAGCCTTAAATTTGATTCGTTTGACCGGAACCTCCGGCAATGGAATCATTTTGGGGTTCATGATGGCCACGGCATTCATCAGCATGTGGATTAGCAACACAGCTACCGCTATGATGATGATGCCCATCGCCCTTTCGGTAGTGAAACTTATCATACCGAACAAGGATGAAATTCGAGATGGGCCCGTTACTGCCGAACGAAATTTTGCACTGGGACTTATGCTGGTAGTTGGTTATGCCGCTACCCTGGGTGGCTTGGCCACTATTATCGGCACGCCCCCCAATGTTGTGTTTGTAGGATTATTGAATGATTTCAATGGGCAGAAGATTTCATTTTTTGAATGGATGTTGGTTGGTGTACCAGTCGCCCTTCTTCTCCTAACCAGCAATTATTTAATTGTCACAAGAGTTCTCTTTCCTAATAAAATCGATAAAATTAAAGGGTCAGATGAACTGATAAAAAATAAATTGAGTGATTTGGGTTCGCTTCGTAAAGAAGAAAAGCTTGTGCTTGCAATTTTTTTTATGACGTCTTTCTTTTGGATCACTCAGGACGCGATTAATCATTTTATAGTTGAAGCTGCACTATTAAATGACACTAATATTGCCATGGCCGGTGGTTTACTCATGTTTGTTGTCCCCGCGAACGTCAAAAAACTCACCTTCCTGCTTGAGTGGAGCGATACCAAAAACATGGCGTGGGGAATTTTAATTCTTTTTGGCGGTGGGTTGTGCCTGGCAAAAGGATTAAATGAAACGAGGATTATTCAGTTTATCGGAAGCTGGATTGTTTCACAAACCGACTTTAATATCTGGTTCATTCTGGCGCTCATTGTCATTAGCGTAGTACTTTCAGAAATGATGAGCAACGTAGCGCTGGTTAATATTTTCGTTCCCGTAATTTTTGGAATTGCTCAGGGATTGAACATAAACCCGATTTTACTCGCACTTCCTGTAACCCTCAGTGCCAGCATCGGGTTTATGTTTCCGATCGCTACTCCACCGAATGCGATCGTTTTTTCAAGCGGTTATATCCGGATTAAAGACATGATGCGCGCGGGCTTTCTGCTCAACATTGCCTCCATCATTATCGTGTGGATTGCTTCACTCACATTGGTGAGGTGGGTATTTAATTAAAAAAATGAACCCCCGGACAACAGCAGCCGGGAGTTTCTTTCGACCGGTAACAGCGTGATTATTTCTGTTCTTTTTCTTCCTTTATTTTCTTTTCTTCAACCAGGTAGGCAGCCCCTAAACCAAGACCTCCAAAAATAAACAGCATTGAAAAGTATGCCACTTCTTCCATATTATAAGCCCGATCGAGGAAATAGGCAATCAATAAACCTATCCCTGCTCCTATTAACAGGAGTGATGAACGTAAAGGTCCAGAGGAATTGCCTCTTTGTTTTTTAGCAAACAAGGATGGATCAACACCCTTTTCTATCATGGCCATACGTTCGCTATTTTCAAATCTGCGCAGGTACACAATCATTATAAATGCACCTATAATTCCTATAATTGGTATCATGATGCCTAATACTTCTGTGATGTCATTCATATTTCTTTATTTTAAGTGAAATCTGCCCCTATGACGCAGAGTCTTCTATTCAGGTTACAGCCTGTTTCAAAATCAATGGTTAAAGTCTTTCTACTGTTTAGTAAACATGGATTCCTTAAACCTGTAACTTAAAGGTCAGGAAGGACGTCCAACCACTGTCATGACAAACGAATATTCGCTGATTGATCAGATTCTGGCGGGCGAGCAGCACTTATACGCGGAACTGGTAAACCGCTACAAAAGTTATGCTTTTACCATTGCGTTGAAGATTCTTGAAAACAGGCCTGAAGCCGAAGAAGCGGCACAAGATGCCTTTATTAAAGCATTTCATCACTTAAAAGGCTTTAACCGCGAGTCCAGGTTTTCTACCTGGCTGTATCGTATTGCATTCAATACAGCCATTAGTTATAAAAGAAAACGAAAGGGATCTTATCAAAGTATTGAAAATGTAATTGTGGAATACGAACCGGGAGAGGATTCGCTGGAGCGAAATGATAAAAAAAAATTTATTAACCAGGCTATGAGTAAACTCAATGAAGCTGATCGCCTGGCGCTGAATTTGTACTATTTACAGGAATTTTCGCTGGAAGAAATTGCCGAAATCACGGGTATGCAGGCCAATACCGTGAAAGTGCGGGTGCATCGGGCTCGCCAGCGACTGGCTGATGAATTAAAATCTGTACTTCAAAAAGAAGCATTAACTTTATAAGGTTATGAACATAACACAAGCACAAGACGATAAGTTGTTCGAATACATTGATGGAGGACTTAAGGGCGTTGAAAAAGAGAGCATCGAACAACTTCTTAAAAACTCACCTGCGTTGAAGGCAAGGCTTGAAGAACTACGCCAGCTTGATACAGATCTGCGTGCCGTAAAAATAGAGCAACCTGCTAAAAATTTTACACAACGGGTTATGAACAAACTTGATCAATACCCAATGAGAAGCGGCAATCTTACCTTCCGAAATGGAATTCTGTTATTGACGGGTGTGATGATAGCAGTTGGAATCGGCTCTTTATTAGTGGCAGGTGGCGTGTTTGATGGTACCAGTATCATTGACCTCAATCAGACAATTTTACAAAACAAATATATCCAGAAGCCCCTTCCTGCTTTTAATTTTAATGGGAAATTAATAATGAACGTTATTATTTTACTGAACCTGGCTTTAGCGTTTTTAGTATTAGATCGCGCCATTTTAAAACCTTGGTTTGAAAGAAGGAGGATGTCCGTATAACAGTAACCGTTAATTCGAAGGCTTCTCTTTTGGCTCCGGGCAAGGAATTTTCCATTCCTTTGCCAATCCCAGTTTGCCTTCTTTCGCCTTCTTGATAATGTCATCCTTTTTGCCCTTACAGCCCACGTCCATGTAGCGGTAATTAATTCCGCCAATCTTGAAATTATAATGACAGGTATTGGAAGTGCTATGCTTCTTGGTACAGATCAACTCAACCTCTTCTTGAATTTCAGTTCTAACGAAAGCTGATAAAACAATAGTAACTGCCAGAATGAGTATAGAAGGTTTCATGGAGCAAAGATATCGTTAACTTCTAAAAGAAAAACTCTGAAGGAACCTGCCTGCCGGGAGGCAGGTTCCTTCAGAGTTTTGTCTCTAGGTTTTAACAGAATTTATTAATAACGATAATAATCAGGCTTGAAAGGTCCTTTTACCTCCACTCCAATATATTTTGCCTGGTCCGCTGAAAGGGTTTCTAACTCTGCACCAATTTTTTTCAGGTGCAACCGGGCTACTTTCTCATCTAAATGCTTTGGTAACATGTATACTTTGTTTTCATACTTATCTGTATTGTTCCAAAGTTCAAGCTGCGCAAGCGTTTGGTTAGAAAAGGAGTTCGACATGACAAACGATGGGTGACCTGTGGCGCATCCCAAGTTTACTAAACGACCTTCGGCCAATAAAATAACCTGGCGGCCATTCTTCAATGTATATAAATCTACCTGGGGCTTTATTTCATCCTTCGATGCATTCTTGTTTAGCCATGCAACATCAATCTCGTTATCAAAATGACCGATGTTACATACGATTGCCTTATCCTTCATCGATTCAAAATGACGGTTCAGGACGATCCCGAAATTACCGGTTGCAGTAACAACAATGTCGGCTTCTTTTACAGCATCATCCATTTTCTTCACAGCATATCCATCCATAGCCGCCTGAAGCGCGCAAATCGGGTCGATCTCGGTAACGATTACACGTGCACCCGCTCCCCTTAACGAAGCTGCTGAACCTTTTCCGACATCACCATAACCAGCCACCACGGCTACTTTACCGGCCATCATCACATCGGTGGCTCTGCGTATGGCGTCTACCAACGACTCTTTACATCCATATTTATTATCAAACTTCGATTTTGTTACAGAGTCGTTAATGTTAATGGCAGGTAACGGAAGTTTTCCATTATGCTGACGTTCAATGAGGCGATGCACTCCTGTGGTGGTTTCTTCAGAGATACCCCGAATGCCCTGTACAAGTTCAGGATAGCGATCTAATACCATGTTTGTAAGGTCTCCTCCATCATCCAAAATCATATTCAAAGGCTTGCCATCTTTAAAAGCAAAGAGGGTTTGCTCTATACACCAGTCAAATTCTTTTTCATTCATTCCTTTCCAGGCAAATACAGGAATTCCGGCAGCAGCAATAGCAGATGCTGCATGATCTTGCGTTGAAAAAATATTACAAGATGACCAGCTAACCTCGGCCCCTAACTCGATCAACGTCTCGATCAAAACGGCAGTCTGGATTGTCATGTGAAGACACCCGGCAATGCGGGCCCCGCTCAGTGGTTTTTTAGCACTGTATTCTTCGCGAATAGCCATTAAACCTGGCATTTCCGCTTCTGCCAGGGTTATTTCTTTACGGCCCCATGCAGCAAGAGAAGGGTCTTTAACCTTGAATTTTAATGTTGAATCTACAGTCATATCGGTATTATTTTCACCTTTGTTATCCTGCCTACCGGCAGGAAGGCACAAAGATACCACAATGGTTTAAAAAAATCACGACTTTGAAACCAATCCGTGAACCTGCCTTGTTTTCACTAAAAATTTAAGTATGCCTGAGTCAAATGGCGTCTTCAGAATTGTTACCTGACAAATTGCCCCATCCAGCTAACGGCATCTTCAATCGACTCAAAGACCCGGAACTCAATTCCAAACTCAGCAGTTTTGGAAATCATTCGCTGATAGTAATCCTTTCGGATAGGGTCGCTAAAACCAACTGCAGCAATTCGAAGAAGTCCGTTTTCGGCCGAAGTTTTTAAAACGTTCGAAGTGAACCATTGCTGATCTTCCGGAGTAATTACTCCCTGATTTCTTAAATCCGCAATCCATCCGGGAGTATTATAGGTCCTTATTGTTTGTAACACAACTTCAAATGCTTTACGGTATTCATTGCTTGATACGTTTCGTTTCCAAATAATTACTGTATTGTTGATATACGCATCATAATACAACTGGGCCGATTCATTTTCAAAAAATACCTGCTTGTCAACACCTTCCGGAATTGGAAATAGTAATCTGAATAATGTTCCCTTATCCGGTTCGCTTTCTACTTCAATGCGGCCATTCATAATTTCCATTTGCGATTTAACCAGGTAAAGACCCATACCCTTCCCTGCTACGTGGTGATGAAAGCGTTTGTATAGTTTAAAAAGATTCTCTTTTTGAGTGACCAAATCAATTCCTAAGCCATTATCCTGAATTTCAAAAATTATCTGATCCGGGGTGTTTAAAGAAGTTCTTACTTCAATTTTATGATCCCTTTCGGGAGATCGGTACTTAATCGCATTACTTAATAAATTGTAGAAAATACTCTGCACCATGGGCCGGATACCAAATAAATACGGAGACCTCTCAAAATTTACGGTTACAGAATCTTTTTTAAGCCGTTCCCCTACAAGCATCACAGCTCTTTCCCACTCCTCGTGAAGCACAATTTTCTCACGTACGCGGTAGAGTTCATTTCGAATATCAATAATTTGCGACAAGTCGCGGAGGATGGAATCGAGTTCGCCAGCTGACTGGTGAATAAAGTCCGTTAACTGTGAAATTTCTTCACGATTCTGAGAAAATTTAACAAGATTCGTCAGCCCCAGTAACCTGGCAACCGGGCCTCTTAAATTGTGGGATACTGTAAACGAGAATTGTCTTAATTCATTATTTGATTTAATAAGTTCTTTATTGGCGTTTATTAAGTCCGAGCTTTTCTCATCTACTAAACTTTCTAACTCAAGATTATATTTTTGCAACTTCGACTGCTGTTCACTGATCAGTAAGT
>Ga0187894_10003941_pt1 | contig 16255 bp, 11 predicted proteins | sample GBC1701081metaG_FD_136650 | JGI IMG/M metagenome (GOLD analysis project Ga0187894, IMG submission 136650) | White microbial mat communities from a lava cave in the Kipuka Kanohina Cave System on the Island of Hawaii, USA - GBC170108-1 metaG ... | reverse complement strand
TTTCCGTGTGGAGCGCTAGTATCAGGGGTGAATGACGTGGCTGGGCAGTCGTGTTTTGACGTGCATCGTCGCCTAAACGTCGATACCAATGGCTGCTCCCTACCCACAGGCTATGGACAATAGCTCACGCAGGACAGGGGCTCCTCCAGGCTGACCGTAAGCAGAAGGCAGGGTCGTGTGTTACCTTGCCTTCTGTATTTCTTCCTAGCCTTCTCTTCACGACTAGCAAGCAAGGTATTGCCCTTAAGAGAAAGCTGTTTTTCCTCAGTGCCTTAATCAAATATAGTCACTATAAGCGACTTTTTGAATCAAGAGAACGAGGAACAAACGAACGAAAAGAGAAGCATCTCTCGATCAATAAGATGCGCAGAAGATTAGGGTGGGGTTGCCGTATCAGGAAAGGTTTATTGGAAGGTAGTTCTTGGCGGGCTAGGCAGTGAGGTTATAGTCTTAGCTTCGACCACGAAATCTCACTCCACAAGAAGGGCAGAAGGTATGTGGTAGGGAAACATGAGATTACTTTAGTAAGAAGTTTTACGGCAGTACTTACGAAAGAAAACAGTTCAGAACTCGATGATTTTCTTTGTGGCCAGGAAGCCTCACTCACAATCCCATTCAGTTTCCTCTAGAGGGTCGAGACTTACGTTATTAAGGAGTTTGCTGTCCCATTTCTCGCTTCGTGAACATTGTCACTTTTTGTTTTATCTATAGTTACCGAATAGAAGGTTGGGACCAACTCGCGGAGTAGATCAACTGCTCCTGCCTGCCCTTTTATCGCTAGCTCTTCTAAGGCAGCAAGTTTTTGAGTGAGGAAAGTAAGATCCAGGATGTGCGTTGGTCGCACCCTCTGAATCTTCTCCACCCCCAAAGGTTCCAGCGCTTCATCCAATCCCGCCAATTCTTCATGCAGCTTCTCTCCTGGCCGCATACCAGTAAAGACAAGAGGAATCTCCACTTCGGGAACAAAACCAGAGAGTCGGATCAGGTTGCGTGCCATATCTACAACTTTTACTTGCTCCCCCATCTCCAAAACAAAAATTTCACCGCCTTGAGCTAGCGTAGTAGCCCGAAGGACAAGCTGTACTGCTTCAGGAATAGTCATAAAGTAACGAGTCATTTCCGGATGGGTCACAGTGACTGGCCCCCCCTGCTCGATCTGTTGCAGAAATAAAGGGACAACACTCCCGTTACTGCCCAAGACATTGCCGAATCTGACCGCAGAAAATACCGTTTGTCCACTCATCCCGCTTTTCATTAAGGACTGCATGAGTAACTCACCAACCCGTTTTGTCGCCCCCATAACATTGGTAGGATTCACCGCCTTGTCCGTAGAGATCAAGATGAATGTCTCCACTCCGTGCTGTATCGCAGCCTCACTGAGACGGCGGGTACCAACAATATTGTTGAGCACTGCCTCTTTTGGATGGGACTCCATCATCGGCACATGCTTGTAGGCAGCAGCATGAAATACAATTTGCGGGGCATATTTGGCAAACACTTCCTGCACCGGCAAAGTATGTTTAATGTCAGCGAGAACGGCTACTCGCTTTAATGCCGGGAATTTCTGAGCAAGCTCCACATCGATACTATACAGCGCGCTTTCACTCTTCTCTAGCAAGACTAACATTTCAGGACCATATAAGGCGATCTGGCGACTTAGTTCTGAACCGATAGACCCACCCGCACCGGTTACCATAATACGTTTCCCTTTTACCAAACGTCGTACCGACTCGAGTTCTAATCCCACCGGTGCCCGGTCGAGCAAATCTTCTACCGCAAGATCGCGAATCTGGGTCAAATCTCCTTTCCCCTGACGAGCATCTTTCATAGAGGAAAGCGTTCGGATCGGGATCTTGAACGGCTCCAACCCTTTCACGATTCCACGAACTGTTGCAGCCGTTGCCTCAGGCGCTGCAATTAATACCTCATGAGGTCGTGTCATCTCTATAATTCGCTGAATATCCTTATATCCTCCCAAAACACGGACGCCATGGATCCTTTGCCCAACTTTGCCGGGATCATCATCAATAAAACCAATGGGATCATAATTACCGAGAACCGCATTATTCTTCATATCTCGGACAACTGCCTCCCCGGCATCTCCTGCTCCACAAATTAATATCCGCTTTTCTCTCTTGGTCTGTCTCGCTCCATGAGACAATCGGTAGGTCAACCTCATCCCTCCCATGAAGCAAATCAACAAAAGCGTATCAATAATAAAAACTGACCGAGGATACGCTTTTAAAGTGAGGCCCCAGTGAACAACAATATAGAATGTCAGCATACTAAAGACGACACTGGCAATAATATTTCTTAAGTCCCAGATACTTGTGTACCGCCATAGCCCTTCGTATAGTCGGAACACAGCGAAAAAGCATCCCTGTATCACTATCAACCATGGCCACATCTGTTTCATCAAGACAGTTTCTTCATCCGGGATCACTCCATCAAACCTCAGCCAAAAGGCGAGGTAGTTGGAGAGCAACATCAGGGTTATCGACAACCCCGTGATAAGCACGCGGCGGTACCTTAGAAGCATACCTTTCATTGAGATCCTTCGAGGAGAAGCGCGAAGGGTCTTCAAGAACTGGCGAGAACGGGTGGAGGATTCCATTATGACCTCACGGTATCCGGATAGGAGTTAGAAGTAAGTAACATGCAGTTGTGAAGTGCCTAGCTGGAGGCAAATACTGGCGTGAGAGATTGGGCATTTTCGAACCAGCGCCATCGCATGTCGATGACTTTCGTCTGCTGACTGGCTTTATCCCTTACCCGTATTCCCTCGACAATAATTTCTTCCTTTTCAATTCTGGCGCTACCGCCAGAGAAGTCAAATTGGTCTAGAAATGCGAATCCTCCCGGTTTAACTACATTAACGGTATGAATCAAGGAGCGGGAATCCCCGGCAGAATCGCGAATCTGCACGCCGATAGTGTGGTATCCAGGGGCGAGGTCACCATAGTTGAAGGTCGCTCCCCAGCCGCTGTTCAGCACATGCGCATTCTCAGGAAAGCTTGCCGCGACATCTCCACGCTGTGAACAACAAGGGATAGCGTTGATCATTTGGTCATCTATTAATAACCGAACCTCTTCAATAGAGGCTTTTGGATCTTCAGAAAAGGCCCACCCTCGAATAATTCCGACTCCGGCGACGGGTTGATTGTCTTCCGGAGTTTCGAGAAATGCTACGATATCCTGACCGGCTTGGGTTAAGGCCACATCAGGTATTTCTCTAAGCCACGGCGGGAGAGTAGCCATAAGAGAGAAAAGAAGGGAACGCAGAGAGAATGTCTCATTCCTGGTTACTGCTTCGATCATCGCCAGCGACTGGGAGCTCGGAAACCAATGGAAGGACGCATCAATTTGTTTCTGCCGTAGAGTAACTTTATCTCGTATTCTCACTCCGGCAATGAGGAGATTATTGTCCGCAATACGAACCTCGGCTTGCGAAAGATCAAACTGGTCCAAAAATTCAAAGTCTCCCGGCCTCACCGCAGTCACTGTGCGAGTTTCTGAACGCTGCTGTCCCCTCGCACTCTTAACCTCGACACGCATCGTATGGGCGCGAGAATCGAGAAGACCCCAGTTGAAAATTGTACCCCAACCACTATTGAACGTCACACTCGCAGGGAACGTCGGAAAAGCAGCCTGAACATCTCCCCGCCCGGAGCAACATGGAACGTCCCCAATACGTTCGCCATTGATGAACAGCTCTATCCCGCTGATCCCACTACCAGCCCCGGCATCAAAGGACCACCCCCGGATAGGAGCGAGACCCGAAGTGAAGCTGAGTTCGGGACTCTCAAGCACTGCTCTCATGTCTGAGCCGCTGCTGAGATAAAGAACTGCATCTCCAGAGAAAGGAGGAGAAAAACTGCGAGGAGCACCACCAGAAGTTTCTCCTGCCATCACAGTTACTCCGGTTGTGGGATTAAACCACTCTACACTTAGTGCTCCTGACGCTGCCGAGAGATCTACAGTAACGGCATCAGCGCTCGGAAAATAAACGAGATATTCAAACCCTGGGTTAGCCAAGCAGTAAGAACTTGAACAGAGGTCAGAACGAGGAGCCATTGCTCCTAAGTCGATTGCGCGGGTACGGGTGAGCGTATAGCCCATAGCCTGGCGGACCGGGTTCATAAAGGCAGGATCGTACGGGTCAAGCCGAACAGTTCCATCGTAAGGATCCATGAGAATAGGATTCACTCCCCTCGTGAGGCTCTTCCATACCCAAGCCTGGGTTCCTCCAAGTCCCCACAGGTGATCGGTATCGAGAATGATAACCTTTTTCCCATCACCAACCAAAGGGTTGGTCATATAACTAGTCGCGGCTGGGGAAATCCAATCAGCCGGACTATCAAAAAGCGCTTTATTGTCTCCATTGTCATAGAACGTCATCCCTACCGGGTGCTGGTTTGGCTTTCTCGACTCATAGTCCTTGATGTAGTTGATCCAATGATACTGCCAAGGCACAGAATCATGAAAGTCTTCGTTAGCGATCTCATACAAGACATTATCTAAATCATTGACAGTATCTACCACTTTCTGAATATATGCCCCTTGGACATCGACTGCAGTAGTATTTTGTAATGAGCGAGTTTCGCTGCCAACCCCGTTACTATTTGTGTCTCCATCAATGCCATTAATGTTATTATGGAGATTAAAAGGATGGCCGGGCCAGTCTGAGGCTATCGCGCCATAGCGATTGAAGAACATAATCGAAACGTAGATTCCTCGTTTCCCAGCCTCACGAGCTCTCTGACGCAATCGATCGAAATAGGTTGGATCGAACTTAGACAGATCAAACTTTGGCTTACCGTCAAGGGCCGTTCCTGGACCAGTCCGTGCCCAAGGCAGGGGAGCAACATATGTCACTCCCATATAGGTTTGAGCCCATGCCGTTTCCCATGTCCAAAGACGGATGAAGTTATGATTTCGTTGCTGTAGAAAATCCAGGTATGCAGCATAATCGAACTTTGCGGGAGGGTCCGACGTTCCAACATCCACAAGATTGTTCCAAGTATGCGAACCCGTCAAATATACAGCCTTACCGCTTCCGTCGGTGAAGTAGCGCGGGTTGGCAACCCCTACTGTGAGAGGAGTTGCAGGTGTTGTTCTTCCCGTCACAAGAATGATACCAGGGATCATAATGATTAACGTCAAGAGGGGGCGCATAGTCTTACCTCCTTGATACTACACTGGAGGAAAAACGGGTCGCAGTTTCCCTTCTGTCGGGCAACTAGCCAAACCGTTACAAACCATTGATCCACTTAGGTGCGTATTTCAACCCCAAACCACCCATCTACACAGGCCAGCCAGCGCCCATCGTCTAGCTGATGAGGATCAATATGGTGCATGCCAGATTCGTTCCATCCAGAACCGCCTGCGGTCAGCACGGGTACTGAGCCGGCGGCACGCTCTTGGTACGTTGTGGTCGTAAGCTCAGTGACTTCAAATGCCCGTACTTCAGTTCCATAGGTAGGATCACAATCTTGAGCATAGCGGATGACTGTTCCGCCGAGTACCAGTATACGTCCAGCTGGGCGTGCATTGTGGCCGTTCCCTTCTACAATAGGGCTTCTTGGATGCTCACGCCACGGACCCATGAGAGCGTCAGCAAAGTAGAGTCTAAGGGTATCGCTCTTGATCTCTGCATTTGTTTCGGTAAATAGCCACCATCGATCTCCATACCGAAAAAGGGAAGAGTCAGCATAGTAGGGACCTTTCAGAAGGGTATCAACCAAGGCCCACCGGAGAGGAAATTCGACGGCTTTATAAAGGCGGACAGCACCCGCTCGATAGCTTTCCGGCACCATAAAATACTCTCCCTCCCACTCGAATACATAGGGATAAGAGAGATGAAAAGGTTCAGAGAGAACGACTTGCCAATATGTCCACTGGAACCCGTTATTACTCACTGCTAAGCCAATTTCTCCCTTCTTACTCTGTTTGTTGATAACCTCAAAAAACATGAACCAGGTTCCATCCACATTAATCATAAACGGATCAGCAACAAAGGCAGCCCGTACGTCAGAAACGTCGCGATATGTAAGTACAGGATTAATAATATTCGCCGGAGGTTGGAAAGAAACAGGGGAATCACCGACATAGACACCAATCGACCAGTGATGTTCCTTTCTCAGAGATTTTGTCGATATTGTCCTTGTCGGCGGACACAATATCCTGCTCACGAGACGCTTGATACGCAACCCTACTCTCTTTTCCAACCACACCATATTACCTTTGGGGTTTAACTGCCCTTACCGTAATCAGCATCTCATAGTCAGGGTCGTGATAGGCGAGTTCTTCTTTGCGTAACTCCTCTATGACGATACCGTGTAAGAAAGCGGTCGTTGCGAGAACGTTCCCGTGCGCTTTAATGGTCACGCATTCCTCGGGAAAGACTTCGGTAAAAAGCCTACGCGCCGAAAGTGTGGTAAATCGCCAGTATTCTCCCCAATTATCCATATCATAGCGAGCAATCTGGCTGATGCCGTGGAAGGTTACTAACAAAACCCCTCCGGGTTTAAGTATACGACAGAGAGTCTTCAGAGCAGCTCGTACATCATAAATAAATTGCAGCGTTTGCTGTAAGATAATGCAATCAAACGTGTCAGAGGGAATATGCTCGGCATGAGTCAAGTCAGCGATGATAGTAGCATTGGGATTGTTCGCGGTGGCGTGCAGCACGTCTGATTGGATAACTCGCTCGCCCCCAAATCTGCAGGTGTACCCGTTATTCTCGATCTCGAGTACGCGCCCACGGATGTCTGTCGAGTGCCGAGATAAAAATTCTTCGATATAATAACGATCGATCGCTTGCCCCCACCTCCAACCAAAGTCAGGAGCAATAGGCTGGAGCCGCCGTAAGGAGCCAAACCGAACCCACCCTACTGGTAATCGACGTTTCCAACGTTGCTTGCTCCGCTCGCGTAGCCAACGGCGGATATCCCAGATTTTGATCCATGTCTGAGGAAACAGCTTCTTTGCCGTAGATCCGGCCCATTTTCTGAGCATACCAGTGAGGCACTATCACTGATTTTGCTGCAATTGAAATGGTCGATTTATTTTGTCCTCAATCATACTTTCGATCTTTATTCGGCCCCTAGCCTCCCCTTGCCCACATCAAAGTAGCTTTCCCCCATAGCAGCATTTTGTAATAAAAGTCGTATCCGTAAGAGATCAGAGAGAAGGATAACAAATTCAGCCCTACCGAATAAACTATGGCCACTTTCCAAATTGTACTATCTACATTCTTGATTCCCTGCGCAACTAGTAACATAAGGACAGGAAAGAAATCCATCGAATACCGTTGCCCATTTTCCTGGACCCAACCGTTACTAAAATAAAATAACATATGAAGCAAACACAGTCCGACAGATAACCACGCCCCCCACAGTAAAATTTTCTTCCATCGAGCCCGGAAAGCAAAGAATACAAAAGGACTGGCAAAAGTTAACGATGTACCGAACGGATCCACTTGTGGTTTATTCAAATACATTGGCGAACTGAATTCGAGATGAAACCCCTGGATAAACATATAGACAAAATTATGAAAAAAGTAGACAGGATGAAAACTGCCGAATTGCTTCCAACGCTCTGCCATAAAGGGATCTGTAAGTATCCACTTTGAATAGCCGGTATCAAGTGGATGATCAAAACGCAGCCAGTTAAAAGTGAGGTAGACCCCGACAGCGAGACCAAAAGCAGTACCAAAGGCTAGCAAGCCACCGAGCCTCTCTTTGGTAGTATTGAAGCGAGGGTGCTCCCATAAGATCGCACTCAAGAAAATTGCAGTATAGAGAGATAATTGTCTTGAGAGAAACGCCATGCCAAGAAAGAGCCCGACAAGGACGCCACGGGCTTTCCCAAATGCCTCATTGAGTGCTAAGAAGAGACTAGTAGCAGCAACAATATTGGCAAAATACGATCCAGTCGCCGATCCTCGTACTAAGCCCCAATACGGTGAGCCAAGGAAAAAAGCAGCAAGTAGCCACGGGATAAATCGAGACTCGACGCTCAGCTTTTGGAGAAGATGCGTGAGCACGATAATATTTAATGCTGTCAGCGCAAGACTGATTGGAACTACCCGGGTTGATTCACCAAAAAGCGCAACAAACGGTAGTAGCACTATCGCTGGAAATGGGGGGAACGGGCACTGATAATGCCCATTATGAAGAGCGATGTCAAAGTTAATTCCCGGCTCTGAAAATGGAAGGTAGACATGGCCCTGGAGAAAGGCAAGGGCCTGATACACGTGGATATTGTTCGCCCCGCCGGGACCAAAGGCAGTGAGGGGAAGCGTTTGTAGAACCAGCAAGCCAAGGAGAATGAATAAACACGGCTTGAGGTATTTGTCTGTTCCCTGCCAGAATCTTGCTCTAGTGGTTGCTGTACTGAGCATCTCGGTTGCTCCAGATTGAGTCATTGCGGTCAGCCTTGCTGTCATCATTTGACAAGGCAGGACGCCGCGAAAGTTCCTCAATCACGGCTTCTGCAACGAGTCGGTGACCTTCTTCGTTATAGTGTCCATCCTGGCGGAAGGGAAAGAACGTTAAGGGGTCGCGCTGTGCTCGAAAAGCAGGATCCAGATCTATCACGCAAATACCTAAAGTTTTTGCTAGGGTGAGAATCTGGTCGCGTCTTTTGTTGACAGTCGCTGAACTTGCATAGTCTCGCCATGAGGTAAGATAGACAAAGTATAGGCTTCCGCCCCAGGAACTGATAAAGGCTTCTGCCTGCCGGAGTATCTCACTAAACAAGACGAGGTCTTTATCTTTTTCAGGTATTCCTCGGTCTCCTCCAATACTCACGCTCCCCAGGACTAACCCAAGACGTTGCCGCAAGGTACCAAGTTTCACCACTCCTTCCAGACCATTTATCAGTCCGGGCAGGTCCATATCTGTTCTCTTAGCTCGCCCTATCAGTTTCGACAGCATCTTGGCGTTTTTCGCCGCTGCAGCATAGGCTTCCAATGCCTGGTCAATACTAGCTTGTCGTACGAATAAGTTCTGGGAGAAATTGGTCTCATTCATATAACGCATTAACAAGAGGCTTTTCTCTTCTGTATGTAAATCGTCGAGGTCATTTTCACAATAAAACCATAACACTACTTTGGGCTTGAAATATGGGACGTATTCCTTAAGTATCGCCAGCTCTGTTAACGGTCCATTCCCTTGGATTCCCAAATTAAGGGTAGCAGAGTAATGCTTTCGGATTAGTGCGACGAAATTCTTGTCCGAAGGAACGCAGGCACCATGTGCAAAGGAATCTCCTAAAGCAACAATGTCAACAGGGCTCTCCCCCCCCCACATTCCCGGCGGATTATGAAAGCCGTGCTCATCACTTTTATAAATCGGATACTCCCCATTTTCGTTACAGAAAACCGTAACTTTGTTGGCAACTCCACTCAATGGCAAGACTTCGTCGCCGCCTATGGCAATTTCCGATCTTACGATATTGTTCTGCTCTTTCAACAATAATGAAGGACTAAGGGTTGGAACCGCGTTAATATTTTGCTTTTCCAGATCAAGAATGACTTCAAGTCGATCTCGAACGTCAAAATCAACTCCAAATTGCTTCGCCAGTTTTGCCGTTCTCGCTTTTTCAATTTGCGTATCACGACTCTGAAAATAGAGTTTGGCATCTCTGTCATAAGCATTATTAAGAAGTGCAGAATCAGAAATCGCTAGCACTATTTCCGTAGTATAAAGCGAAATTCCTAGCGTCAGAAGGGATAGGGCTAGATTAATACGAAATGAAGAGTTCAATCGTAACGATGAAAGCAGCATTATAGCCCCAACAGCCGGTGTATCTTCGTACAAAACTGGCCCGGTCGGGCTAGTAAAATGTCTTAGGTGAGTCCAGTTATAATAATAAAAAAAATAGAGAAAAATGCCGGAACAGGCAACAGCAGCTCCACCTAAAACGAGATTAGCGAACTTTATTACATTTTTAGGTGGCTCTTCACCAAAGTTGTGAGAGATAAATTTCTCTTTCTTCATACCTAAGCTTCCTACCTGAAAGGGTTCTCATCAGAATAGGAGTGCAAAAATGATAAAGCCGACTGCGACTATCTAGGAACTGCTAGTGACGGTTTGATGTATGCTTCTCGTCTCGACCATTTAAAGTAACATTCACTGCGCGGCTCTTTTCTCGATTTACGTCAACTTCAATAGGTGCGATCTTCTTAAATCTATACCAGGTAATCAGTCTGATCATGTTTATTCCGGTCTTCAGGGTTCCTTTTAGAGACCCAGTAATCTTCGACATTCCTTTACGACCCCGGTAATTCATAGGAATTTCGACGATTCGTAAACCACTCTTGCGGGCCAATATGACCATTTCCGGTAGAAAATGAGAGCCTGCTACTGTGAGTAGAGGGAGAAATTTTTGCAGTGCTTCCCGACTGACCAACCGTAACGTACAACCACAATCAGAGAGAGAACAGGTATTGTGGAGAACCTCTAACCACTTCGCGACGATGATATTTCCAAATCTGAGAAACCATCCCATATTGGCTTCAGCCCAGATCAGCTCTCTCGTCGTTCTAGTGCCACAAACCATTTCAAAATCATAAGCATAAGACAAAAGCTTAAAGATATCCGTGCTCACGAAAGTTCCATCAGGTTCAGCGAGGATAATATAATCGCCAGCAGCCTCTTTCAAACCTCTGGTGAGGGCAGCTCCGTATCCTTGTCTAGTTTCGTTGATAATAGTTGCTTTCGTCTTCGCAGCTTCCTCCACAGTCCGATCGAATGAATTATTATTAATCACTAAAACTTCATCCACCACGCCAGTCACGAAGAAACCCTCTACCGCTTCGCGAATACCTTCCTCCTCGTTAAAGGCCGGTAGTACAACTGACACAGTTTTTCCGTTCCACATGGTGTTGTTTACACTCCTTTTTTGCTGTTTTGTGCAACAACTAGCATTTGACCAGCCAGGGGCTTAAACGGCAGCCTTAAATAGAGCTTAATAAACAGAGACGCTTTGGGGAGGCGCGATTTCATGGAGAAGGGGAGAAAGCGAGTCTTAAGATCCACGACAGTAAAACCTAATGCGACTAAGAAGTCATGTAACCCAACATGAGTAAAGACTTGTATATGGGTATAATCGTCAAAATACTCTTTACAGCAGTATTTAAAATTTGGCTGTACGATGATGAGCTTGCCATCATCTTTTAAGATCCTTTTCACTTCAACAAGAGCTTTTTGCATCTCCTCTCGTGTGAGATGTTCAAAAACATTACTGGCAAAGACCGTATCGAAAAAACTATCTTCGAACTCATTCAAGGACGTACACGATTGCACATGACCGTGAACACCGTGGCCTATAAATCCTAGCATTTCACTCGATACGTCTAGTGCGTGCTTCTCCCTTCCTTGAATGTTATTAATAAAATGGCAGTGACCAGAACCGATTTCGAGAATGACTGATTGAGCCGGAATATATCTCTGTTGGAGAAAACGACAGATTTCTTTCCAGACGATATCGCGCTTCGGGTTAAAGACAAACCGTGAAGAGAAGTAGGCATTGATATTCGCCATCCTCAATCCCTTATTTCACCAATCCTTTCGCTTCCAGCTCGGACATCGCCATTGCCGCGACATTGGACGGAGATTGAGATTGGAGCCAGTCGGTTAAGTCCTTGATCCCGCTGTCGAGAGACACCTGAGGAGAGAATCCTAGTCCTGCCCGAATCTGAGAAATATCTGCATAACAGTGCCGAATATCACCAGCACGAAAGCGTCCCTCTACCCCTACCGGCTCACCGTCCGGTATCGAGAGTGCGCGGCGAAGAGCATCAAAGAGTTGCAGCAGGTTGGTTGGCCTTCCAGTACCGACATTGAAGATCCCAACGCCCATCTTATGCTTCTCCAAGGCCAAAAGATTTGCTTGGACGATATCTTGAACGTGGGTAAAGTCGCGCGTCTGAAGGCCATCTTCGAAGATGACTGGTAATTGCCTTCCCAGAATGCAGTTGGAGAAAATCGCAATGACTCCCGTATATGGATTGGCGAGCGCTTGACGCGGCCCATACACATTAAAGTAGCGGAGCACAACTGTTGGGATATTATAGGCGAGCCCAATCTCACAAAACATTTCCTCCTGATCCCTTTTGGTTGTTGCATAGACAGAGGTAGGGAAGAGGGGTTTTTCCTCATCCGTAAGGAGAGAGGACACGGAAGATTGGCAAGAAGGGCAGCGAACTTCCCAGTCGCACATTTTGAGCTGCTCCAAGCTACGCAGCCGCGGATAGACCACTCCACATTGGTTGCAGCGATACTTCCCTTCGCCGTAGTTCGACATAGAGGAGGCCAAGATAAGCTTTTGCACTCGATTCTTCTCGTTAACGAGAATGTCGAGCAGATTTGCGGTGCCTAAGGTATTGACGTGGGTGTATTTCTGAATCTGATACATGGACTGTCCGACCCCTACCGCCGAAGCTTCGTGATAAACAGCCTCTACATCTTCTAAGGCTCGCTTGAGCGCTTCTCGATCGCGAATATCTCCCAAGATGAACTGTGCTTCGCGATTGAGATATGAAGGGATTTTTTGGCCATCTCCATGCACTTGCGGATCTAAGTTATCAAAGATCCGCACTTCGTGACCGCGATCCAATAACTTGTCAACCAAGTGAGAACCAATAAATCCTGCCCCGCCGGTAACAAGAATCTTCATGATCCCTCCAAGTGAGAGTGAGGTTTTTCGAGCCCATCCGGCGAGGCATTGTGTGCATGACTCCTGAGAGACACTTCCTCACCGGCTCTTTCAGCATTTAATCCCTGGATAACTGCAAGTAAGTCGAAAAGAGCAGCGGTGCCCTTCCTAGGGATGTCCGCGAACGTAGCAAGAGCGAGAGTCACACTGCCGCGACTTTCCGATGGTCGTGAGGCAACAGCTGGGCATCCCACTGAAAAAGGGGTCTCACCACTCCCGGTATTCTTCCGGTGTAATCGCCACGTGCTGAGCTGCCACTCATAGTATCAACTACTTGAAAAGCAACCGCGTATGGTTCGTCGCAGTGGATAGTAAACGGATTCTCTGTGAGAATTCCTGCTCCAACTGTGAGTTTTCCTTCCGCCAAGAAATTACCTGGAATCCGTACCGTACTGATAAAGCGCCCAATTGGGCGAGGTTGTCGTCGCCATTCAGAGCTATGATCGCTCGTGACAAAAGCACAGATCCTTTCTTCGGTATCGAACCCAAGTGCTGGCACTAAGACATATCCCGATTGAAGGACCTCATACTCTACTTCAATGCTTACCGATTGTTGGACGTCCACAAGGTCAGTGATCTGGCCATCTTCCGTGCGTACCCGCACGGCACACATGCGGACAATGTCATCACCCGGCGCTTTCGCAAGATCGTGCCATTCGCGGGCGGCAGTCATGGCCAATCCAGAGCTTAAGTAGGCACTGACAACTTGGTGAGCTGGTCCATCCTGAACCACTCTGCCCTCATTCAACAAGATTGCTCGTTCACAGAGGCGAGTAATCGCAAGCATGGTATGAGAAACAAAAAGTACTGTCCGCCCGTGTTGGCTCACATCCTGCATTTTATTCAAGCACTTCTGCTGAAAGCTGGCATCGCCGACAGCCAACACTTCGTCAACGATTAAGATTTCTGGTTCCAAATGGGCGGCAACAGCAAAGGCGAGACGAAGGTACATGCCACTGGAATAATGTTTGACTGGAGTATCAATAAATTTCTCTACTTCCGAAAAGGCGACAATGTCATCAAACTTGTGTGCAATCTCTGTTCGTTTCATTCCCAGGATCGCACCGTTGAGGTGAATATTTTCCCTTCCGGTGAGCTCTGGGTGCATTCCTGTACCGACTTCTAACAGCGAACTAACCCGTCCGTGAAGCTCGGCAAAACCAGTGGTCGGCTCAGTAATACGGGACAAGATTTTCAGTAAAGTACTCTTCCCTGCACCATTAGGGCCAATGATACCTACGACTTCACCGTGCTTGATATCTAAAGAAACATCTCTTAAGGCCCAAAACATCTCGTACCGTTCAGCAACTTCTCTCTCCTCATTACGCCACAACTTTCCTATCTTTCGTAATGGAGCTGTGACTGCATCCGTCAGGGTCTCGCGCAGAGTCTTATATGATGACTCCTTCTTGCCAATACGATATTGTTTGCCTAAGCTTTCTAAATGGACAGCGATATCACTCATAGAACCCTTTCTCTCACCCCGACACATTGCTACGAGGCTGCCACATAAGTTCCACCATCTAGTAACTGCTCGTATACCTTTATGTACCGCTGAACCTGAAGCTCTAAAGAATATTCTCTTACAGCGACGGTACGACATTGTTGACGCAGAGACTGGCGCAGCGGTTCATCTTCTAGAATTTGCACGATGCCCTGGGCAAGGTCATTAGCATTCTCAGGCTCAGCTAAGTAGCCAGTTACACCTGGGCGAACAAGGTCAGGAACACCATTAATGCGAAAAGATACCACGGGAGTACTACACGCCATACTTTCGAGTAGAACCAAACCGAACGCTTCAGCGCGAGTCGGCGAAACAAATATATCGGCGGCAGAATAAGCCACTGCCTTAAGACGGTCTCCACTGATATACCCAAGGCTCACAGTTGGGATGTCAACTGTCCTGGCGAATGCCTCTCCTTTGTTGCCAAAAAGCAGAAGCACGGTTTCCGCTTTCAGCGAAGAAGGCAAAGCTCGTAACGCTTCTTGTAGCAAGTCGCCACCTTTAAGATAACGCGTCAAATCGTCTACAGCAAAGAGGATAACCTTTTTGCCTGGTGGCAGTCCAAGCGCAAAGCGACATCGTTCAGGATCGAGGGGCTGATACACTTCAGTATCAACTCCATGAGGAATGAGGTGGACTGGGAAACGGCTGAGGATACCCTGTTTTGCCTGCTCAGCTAGCCAAGTACTAGGAGCAACAACAGTCAAGCGCGAGCGTTGATATGTCCAGTCTTTTAGCCTCCACTCAAGGTGGGTTGCATCCCTTCGAATAGCAGGTTCAGTCTCCGGATAGGGACATTTACCGCAGCCGGTTTTCCAGCGCTTACAGTCGCGGCTGTTATGACAGTGTCCGGTAAAGGGCCACATGTCATGCAGCGTCAACACTGTCGGCTTGTCCTTTGTTAACCGCGGGAGTGCTAGGTAGCTGAAAAATCCACTATGGATACAGTGCAGATCGACTATATCGGCATGCTGGTAGGCAGGTACTTTTCTAACATTGAAGGAGCTGACGCAATGCACATCGTTGAGACCGACCCTTTGAGTGATTTTCTTCAAGAAAGACTCCAACCGCGCTGCACGTGGCATCGCAATAGAGTCATCACGGGTCTTGCCTTTGCACAAAATGGTCGCCTCTACCCCGGCCTTGCGTAGACCAGATTGGAGCCGGTTTAGCACAGTCTGTCCACCACCCCACCCCGCATCGCTACTATGGACGAGGAGAATTTTCACGCGCCCATCCGGTTTGACTACTATACCAGTCAATAGTTTGTTCTAGGCCATGTTCTAGAGACGTTCGCGATTTCCAGCCCAGTTCCCTGTAAGCGGAACCGGTGTTAGCAATACGTATCTGTTCAGATGGTCTGTCTGATAAAGCACCGAATTCTGGTTCGACCGCAGAATCGAGTTGTTTAACAAGATACTGCACGATAGTGCGCACCGGAACCAGCACCCCCGACCCAAGATCAATTGTCTTACCTTCGACCCCTGACATTCGGGCTGCGGCAAGAAACCCCTCAATCACATCGTCGATATAAACCCAGTCAGCTTGCCATTGTCCGCTTGACAGCTTGGGAGATTTTCCTTGTAAGAGAGAAAGAATCACATAAGGGATTAACTTGCGAAAATCTTGCTCGGGTCCATAGGTCATGAAAGGACGAACGCTAACGACAGGAGTGCCATACAATTTGTGGAACATGCGCCCATAGGTACTACTTCCCCATTTCGCTGCGGCGTAAGGGGAACTCGGAATCGGTTCAGTAAGACCTGGTTCCGGCTCGGTCAAGGAAGCCACTAGCACAAGCCGACGGCAGCCGACCTCTGTCGCCACAACTAACAGGTTGACAGTACTTATCAAAAGGCTATGCAAGGTCGGCAAAACAAGTCCCGCATCGGGGAGCGCCGTCACCTGACCGGACAGATGGAAGATCACATCAGGTTTGATTGACTGGAAAAGCGTGCGTGTCGTCGTGAGGTCGGCCAAGTCTCCTTGCCACCAGCGCAATGGACTACCTTGACTAGGGCGAAGATT
>Ga0187894_10003940_pt1 | contig 16256 bp, 18 predicted proteins | sample GBC1701081metaG_FD_136650 | JGI IMG/M metagenome (GOLD analysis project Ga0187894, IMG submission 136650) | White microbial mat communities from a lava cave in the Kipuka Kanohina Cave System on the Island of Hawaii, USA - GBC170108-1 metaG ... | reverse complement strand
GCGCCCCGTAGTGACGCCCACGAGCGGGACCAGGCCGGAGAGCTTCGCGAAGTAGTTGAAAGCCAGGCAATCGAGACCCGCAACGCCGGTCGCGTCGGTGTCGCCGGGACGGCCGCCCCCGCCTTCGGCGAACAGCACAGTCGGCAAGCGGTGTTCTTCCGCCAGTTCGAACATGCGGTCCTTTTTGTAGTGGTTGAGCTTTCCCTGCGTGCCGGCCAGCACCATGTAGTCGTACGACATCGCCATCACGCGCGCGCGTTCGGAGGGGAAAAGCGCGCCGTTCACCTGCCCGAGCCCGCACACCATGCCATCGCCTGTCGTGTTGGCGATGAGGTCGTCGATCGTGCGCCTGCGGCGCTGTGCTGCAAGGACGACGGAGCCATACTCGACAAAGGTGCCCGGATCGCAGAGATCGGCGATGTTCTCGCGCGCCGTACGGTTGCCGGTCTTGCGGCGTTTGGCGACTGCAAGGGGGCGATTCTTGTCCAGACCCGCAGCCTTGCGCGCGAAGACCTCGTTCAGATCTGCGCGGACGACATCGAGATCGGCCGCCGTGTCGCCACCGCTGTCCCCCTTCTCGACGTCACGTGCGCTGAGATAGGCGAGCGGATGTCTCTCGAACACCGTGTCTCCCACCGCGGCGCCGAGCCGCTCAACGATGCCGCTGTCCTCCGCGTGAACCTCATGCTCCATCTTCATGGCTTCCATGATCGCAACGATGCGCCCGACCCAGACCGCGTCGCCCGGAGCCACCTGGTAGGCGACGATCGTGCCCTGCATCGGCGAGCGCACGGCAAGCACGCCCTCCGCCAGGGGCTCTTCCACCGGCGAAGCGATGGGGTGTGTTTCCGCCACCGACGTGGTCAGGCCCTTACCGACGTCGAGCACGGCGAGCGGATCGGCGCCCGAAACTCGCGTTCCGGCGAGAGGCGCGACGACGTCGTTCTCGTTGGGCCGGCGATCTTCCAGCGATGCGACGAGAGTCGGGGCATGGACGTCGATGAAACTTGTGCTGACGGCGTTGGCGGCGACTGCGTCGTGTGCGAAGAGAGCGCGCAAGAAGGCGATGTTGCTCGGTGCGCCCTCGATGCGCGTTTCCTCAAGGGCGCAACGCATGCGGCTCACGGCATCCGCATAGGTTGGCGAGGGTGTGTGGCAGACGATCTTGGCGATGAGGGAATCGAAGGCAGGATTGGTGCGGTACCCCGCGTACCCATAGCCGTCGACGCGCACGCCAGGCCCTGAGGGAGTTTCGTAGACGCTGAGGCGTCCTCCACCCGGTCGAGCAGAACCGTCGGCGGCCATGGTTTCAAGGTTGATGCGCGCCTGGATGGCGTAGCCGCGCGGCGTGACCATGCTCTGCGCGATGCCGAGGGCCTTCAGGCTCTTGCCTCCCGCGATTTCGATCTGTGTTCGCACAAGATCGATGCCGAGCGCTTCCTCGGTCACGGTGTGCTCCACCTGCAGACGCGCATTGCCCTCGATGAAGTAGAACTCGCCAGTGTCGATCGAGACGAGAAACTCCATCGTGCCGAGACTCTTGTAGGCGGTGCTTTCGGCGAGCCGAACCGCAGCGTCGGCGATGGCATTGCGCGTGCGCGCATCGAGACTTGGGCTTGGCGCGACCTCGACGATCTTCTGGTGACGGCGCTGCAGGGAGCATTCACGCTCGCCAAGATGGACGACGGCGTCGCCGTCGCCGACGATCTGGATCTCTATGTGCCGCGCCTCCGGCAGGAACGCCTCAACGTAGACGGCGGCTTCGCCGAACGATGTCAGCGCTTCGGAGGCGGCGCGCGCGAAGTTCTCTTCGATATCCGCTTCGGCCCGAACGATGCGCATGCCGCGCCCGCCCCCGCCCGCGACGGCCTTGATCAGCATTGCGCGACCGTGTGGAAGCGACCTGAAGAATGCGCGGGCGCCCATGGCGTCGAGCGGACCCTTGCCGGCGAGGATCGGCACGTCGCAAGTGTCCGCAAGCGCGCGTGCGCGGACCTTGTCGCCGAACGCCTCAAGAGTGTCCGGCGTAGGGCCGACGAAAGTAAGACCTGCGGCCGCCGCGGCGCGGGCAAACGCGGCATTCTCGCTCAAGAACCCATAGCCGGGATGGATCGCGTCGGCGCCGGCGCGTCGCGCCGCCTCGACGATCCCGTCGATGTCGAGATAGGCGCTCGGGCCTTTGCCGTTCAGGGGAACAGCCTCGCGTGCGCGTTTGACGTGCAGGGAATCCGCATCGTCCTGCGAATGCACGGTGACGACGGGCAGTCCAAGCTCGGCGGCGGCGCGCGCGATCCGAAGGGCGATCTCGCCGCGGTTGGCAATGAGCAGTTTGCGCATGCGCGTCCGATCTCCCAGTCAAGGACATGTTGGCCGGTGAACAAAGGCCGGGCAAGCGTTGCCCGTGGGCCGGCCGGCGTCGCTGGCAATGACCGCCGCCCTTGTCGAAAGTCTGACGACGCCAAATTCTCGGCGCCAGTGTGCTGGCGCGACACTACGATACGCTTGGCGTGCGCGAGGGTGGCGCACGAGCCGCTCGGACAGGTGCGCCAGAAGGGCGGTCGTCGGGCGTTCCTTCGGGGGATCGAGGATGGCGTGCGGTCGCCGAGATGTGTGCTGGAGCGCATCTTCGGCCAGGGAACCGGCGGAGGGAAGACACCGGGTTGCGTTCTTCCCCGGAGAGTCGCACGATCAGCCCATGGCCCGTCGACACCGGCCCGCGTCCATTTTCCGCCCGCATCCCGAGGGGTGGCGGACGCGCTTCGTCTATGCGCTGCCGATCGCCCTCATGGCGCTCTTGTTCGGCCCCGGGCTCCTGCTGCTCATACTCGGCCTGACCGGCGAAAGCCCCTAGCCGCACTCACCGCGCCGCCAGACCTTCCATCAGCGCACGGTTGATGTCGATCAGCGGTTCGAGATCGGCGCCCTCGCGCAACACGAGGCTGGAGTGGCGATCGACGAACATGGCGATCGACACAACGCGCGCCCGCACCGGCATTGCAAGCGCGTTGGCTGGATCGGCGCAATCGGTGGCGAACACGCTCCAGAGCCGGCGGTTGTCGTGCACGGCGCGAGCGAGGGCGCCAAGGTTGGTGCGACCTTCCTCTCGCGCGCGCACCATCGCCGCGGTGACGACGCCAAGCGCGCGGTATTCGATCTCGCGGGGGCTTTCAGCCCGCGTCGCGGCGCGCTGATAGGCCTGGACCGACATCCATGCTCCCCAACAGTTCGTCTTCCCAGGCCATCAGTTTGCGACAGCGCATCAGCGCCTTGTAGTATTCTCCGTCCATGACATCGCGCGACACCGCCACGCAGTCGGCCAGCACTTCGGCGTCGCGCACGGCGCTGGTGAACTCGGCGAGGCGCACGGCGAACTCGGCGTAGGCTTCTTCCTGATCGTCCTGGTCGAGGTAGAGCAGCATGATCGGATAGTAGATGCGCCGCGCCGGGCTGTCGGCCTCGTCGGGCTGCATGATGTCCTTTTCCCGCAGCACGCTGGCCTTGTTCTGAAGGATCAGCGCGCCGCGCCGCTCGCCGTTCTGCACCACCGCGCCGTTGACGACGAAGCGTTCCCCGGGCCGGAGCGAGAGTTTGAGCGGCATGGATGTCCTTCCGCACGCGCAGAGGACTAAACCGTACGAACGGATGGTTAACGAAGGATTGGAGCGCGGGCGCCCTCGCCCGCGTCAGGTCTTGCGGGAGGGGACGCGGACGGGGGCGTCCGCGCTCCAAGCCCGCTAGCGCCGCGTCAGCGCTTTGGCATAGGCGCCAATGGCGCGGGCGAAGGCGAGCTGGCTCTCGTGCGGAAAGCGGCGCAGCACTTCCTGGGTGCTGGGGTCCGTGAGCGTCTGCACGAAGCGACCCGCCGCCTCGTCGAGCTCGATCCGCAGATGGCCCGCCAGCAACGCGCGATCGGGCGCGCGCCTGTCGGCGGCGCCTTCGTCGCGGCGACGGCGTTCGTCTTCGGTTTCTGCTCCGGCGGGTTCTCTCGGCGGCTTGACTGAAGCGGTAGGTTCGACCCGGGCAGGCCAGGTCTGCAGCAAGGAGACGGAGAGCGGCGGAGCGCTATCGGTGCGCATGACGCTTGGTCCTTATGCTGGTCCCGCGCTGGGGCGGCGTGGCGGCGCGGGACTTGAGGTCCCGCGCCGCCTGTCGCCCTAGCGGAAGAACGACAGAAGGATCGAGGGCTGCTGGTTCGCGATCGAGAGAGCCTGCGCGCCCAGCTGCTGCTTGATCTGCAGCGCCTGGAGGCGAGCGCTTTCCCTGCCGAGGTCGGCGTCCACGAGCTGGCCGATGCCGTTCTCGATGTTATCCGAGAGCTTGGTGAGGAAGCTCCGCTGGTTCGCGAGCACCTTCCCTTGCGCGCCAAGCGTTGCCTGGTTCGCGGACACTGTGTTGACGGCCGTGTCCAGCAACGTCGAGACAGCCGTGGCGCTGGCGACGCTCGTCGAGATGTCGAGGCCGACGAAAGCCGACAGCGCGCCCGAGCCGCCGACACGCAGGTCGAAGCCGCTGATGTCGAGCGAACTGGAGTTGGCCGTCGTATTCGCTTCGTCGCCCGAGGCGCCGCCGATGGCGAACTCGGTGGAGGTGCGCGCCGTGCCGGAGCCGTTCTGCGCGCTGTTGATCGTGACAGCGATGGTGTCGGTGGCGTTGCGGGAACGGAAGTCGAAAGTGCCGGTCCGATCGTTGTACGACGCCGTCACGCGGCCGGCCGTGGCCGTATTGATGGACGACACAAGCTGATCGACCGTTGTCGCGCCCGTGATCTGCACGGTGTAGGTCGTGAGACCGCCGGCAGGACCCACGGCAAGGCGGAGGTAGTCGTTGGCCGCCACGGTCCCGAAGTTGGCGACGACGGTCGAGCCCCGCGCCACCGGCGCCGAGACATAGACAGCTGCTGTCGCCGAAGTGACGGTGTTGGCCGCGGCCACGCCCACTGCCAATTGCGCCGCGCCGCCGCCGGTTCGGGCGACGCCGAGGCCGTTCTTGTCGGTGTTGATCGTCACGGACACGGTGTCGCCGGCCGCCGCGCCGGGACGGTCGTAGCTGATCGTACGGGTAGCTTCGTCGAAGCTGGCTGTCAGCGAAACGCCGGCCGAGTTCACCGCCGCAACGAAGTCGGCGATGGTCAGGCCTTCCGTGATCTGGATCTGGAAGTCCGTCGCTGCCGAGTTGGTCGCGCCGGTCAGGTCGAAGCGCACCCAGTCGCCCACCTGCACGGTGCCGAGGTCGCTGACCCGGGTTGTCGCCGTGGCGTTGGCCGTGGTTGCGCCGGGGGTGCCATGCAGCGTCTCGACCAGCGCCGAGGACGCGGCGACAGTATCCTGCACCAAGGCGCGGACCTGGTTCGCGCCGCCCGTGAGGTTAGTGCCGTTGACCAGATTGGCGCCGTTGAACGTCGCAGAGCCCACGATCTTGTTGATCTGATCGAGGAGCGCCGCGAAATCCGTCTGGAGAGCGGCGCGCTGAGTGGAGTTCAAGTCCGCAGCCTGCGCCGCAACGGCCTTTTCTTTCAGCTGCTTGAGAACATCGCTTACCGACGACCCGGCGGCCAGCGCCGTATCGATCACGTTGACGACGCGGTCGATCCCAGCCGAGACCGAGGAAAGCGCGCTGACACGCGTCCGGAGACCCTCCGCGATCGCGAACACGGCGCCGTTGTCCTTGGCGGTGGCGACCTTGAGGCCGGTATTGATGCGGCTCTGGACCACATCGAGTTCCTCAGTCGTCCTGTTGAGGCTTTGCAGCGCGAGCAACGCGCCATAGTTCGTGTTGACGCTCGTCATGGAGCACTCCCGTTCTGGTGGATGCAGACCGCGCGTTTTGCGCGGCCTTGCGCAGCGAATTTTTCGCCGCGCATCGCCGGGGAGTTAGCGCGTAAAGGTTAAGGGCCGGTTTCGCAGGCGTAACGATTCGGGACGGTTCCGTGCCAATGCGGGGGTGTAACGCGCCGCCATGGGCATTACGTATGGACCTGCAGCCGCGAGTGAAACCATGTTCAGCGCCAAGCCGAAAACTGTCCCCTCCGCCGCCGAAGCCCTACCCGGACGATCCCAGGCTATGCGGTTCGAGAACCGCCACTTCGTCAACGGCCAGCCCATCGCGCCGCCTTGGCCGGCGGGGCTGGAGGAAGCGGTGTTCGGGCTCGGCTGTTTCTGGGGCGCCGAGCGGGTTTTCTGGAAGACGCCGGGCGTGTGGACGACGGCCGTCGGCTACGCCGGCGGCCCGACGCCGAATCCGAGCTACGAGGAAGTCTGCTCCGGACGCACGGGCCACACGGAAGTCGTCCGCGTCGTGTTCGATCCCAAAATCGTGAGCTACGAGGCGCTGGTGAAGCTGTTCTTCGAGAGCCACGATCCGACGCAAGGCATGCGCCAGGGCAACGACATCGGCACGCAGTATCGCTCGGCCATCTACGCCGCCTCGCCGGAGCAGAAGCGCATCGCCGAAGCGGTGAAGGCGAGCTACGGCGCGGCGCTGGCGCAGAAGGGCTACGGCGCGATCACCACCGAAATCGCCGACGCGCCGCCGTTCTACTACGCCGAGGACTACCACCAGCAGTATCTGGCGAAGAATCCCGGCGGCTACTGCGGCATCGGCGGCACCGGCGTTTCGTGCCCGGTGGGCGTCGGCGCGTGACGCCGAAGCAGGTGGAAGCCGCTGCGCTCGCCCTTCCGGGCGCAACGCTTTCCATCCAGTGGGGCGACGACCGCATCTACAAGGTCGGCGGCAAGATGTTTGCCGGCATGGGCGGCGGCAAGGCGCCGGCGCTCTCGTTCAAGTGCACCGATCTTTCCTACGAGATGCTGATCCAGCGCGCCGGCATCGTTCCGGCGCCCTACATGGCCCGCGCCAAGTGGGTGCAGCTGACGAAGCTCTCGGCGATGGAGGGCGACGAGTTGAAGAAGCGCCTCGCCGAAGCGCATCGGCTGATCGTCGAGAAGCTACCGAAGAAGCTGCGGGATACGCTGGCGTCGAGCGGACCCGCGCCGGCTCGCGCGACGCCCGCCAAGAAGGCTATGCGCCGCAAGACAAAAGTCAAAAGTTAGCGTCTAGGCCGGCCAGCGCAGACCGATGCGGCGGCGTTGCGCCAGGGTCTGCTCGGCCCGCTGCAGCGCGCGCATGGCGACTTCGGCGCTTTGCAGGCTGTCGGTGGTGCGCAGCGCGTCGAGCGAGACCTTCAGCACGGCGACGGCTTCTTCCAGCTTGTCGCGCGCGCCTTCGCGTTCGCCGAGCGCGGCAAGCGCGCGGCCGATTTCCTGCTGCGCGGCGCCCCAGGCGCCGGGATCGGCGTGGCGATCCACGCGCTCCAGATACTGGCGGCGGGCGTCGAGCGCCTTCTCCAGCCAGTGCACCGCCCCGCCCCGCTCGCCGAGCGAGAGCGCGCCGGAGGCAAAGTCGTTGAGCACTTCCAGTTCGGCCGCCTCGTTCATCGACGCCGGCGGATCCTGCACCAGCTCGTCGAGCGCCTCGACGATCGGCTGCAGCTTTTCGGGCTTGTAGTCCTGCGGGCGGTTGAGGATCGGGCGCGCGCGCCGTGCGCATGCGTAGGCGATGGTCTCTTCGACGCCCGGCGGAATGTAGCCGCTCTTCAGCCTGAACTCGATCACGTGCGTCTCAAGCGGCCGGCCCGGCGCCGGGTGCGCCACCATGCGCAACTCCACGCGGTCGCCGACGCCGCGGCGCGCCCACACCATCACATCGCCGGCGGAGCGTTCGAGGATGTCGGCGGCCTGCACGGCAATGCGACGAACTTTTTCCGGATGCGCCTTCTCCGGCAGGATCTTCAGCGTCACGGGAAACGGCTCGACCTGGATCGGCGCCTGGAAGGCGAACGTGCCGAAGTGCGTCTCGATCGCCGCCATCAGGTGATCGCGCAGACGTCCAGCTCCGTCCATCTGCGCCACGAGGACGAGCGCCCGGTGATCCTTCTGCTTCCTGAGGTTCTGCGCCTGGATGGCCTGGCGGGTGGCGCTTGCGGCCTTGCCGGCGCCGCGCAGCAGCCAGAAGGCCGCGACCACCAGCGCCGCGAGGCCGATCGACACGAACGCCATGAACACCTGGGGATAAGCCCAGAACGCCTCTTCGGCCTGGCGCGTGATGGGCCTGAGGAAACCAGGCGAGGCGGCGGCCGCAACGAGGGCGATCATGCAGGGTCCAGAAAATCGAGGGGTCGTTCCTATCACCCCGGCGGGCGAGCGGAAACCGTCCCGGATGCGTCATTCGTGGTTAACGGCGGCGAAATCGCGGCAGACGGCTGCGCCCCGGCGCCTCATGTGGCGTGGATGTCGCGGTCCTTGGTCTCGGGCCAGAAGAAAAATGTGATCGCCGCGGCGAGCGCGGTCACGATCGCGGGAAACCAGAGGCCCATGTAGACGGAGCCGGTGGCCGTGTTGATCGCGAACACCACGGCCGGCAGCAGCCCGCCGAACCAGCCGGTGCCGATGTGGTACGGCAAACTCATCGCCGTGTAGCGGATGCGCGTCGGGAAGAGCTCCACCAGCGCCGCCGCCTGCGGCCCGTAGAGCGCCGTGGCGGCGACGATGAACAGCGCCATGATTGCGATGACGCCGAACTTCTCGCCGAACACGCGCGCGATCTCGGCCAAGCTCCAGCCCTGCATCGCGCCCGGCGCCTCGCTCGGGTAGCCCGCTTCCGACAGCGCAGCGCGCAACTGCTTGTCGAACGCCGCGCGCGCGGCGCGCACTTCGGATGTGGGCAAGCCCCTCGCGTTGACGCTCTCGACCTGGAGTACATCGCCGATGCGGACCTGCGCGGGTTGTCCGGCGGGACCGGGCGACGTCGTGTAGCCGACGCCGGCGCTCGCCAGCGACCCCTTGGCGATGTCGCAGGAACTGGAAAACTGCTGCGCGCCGCCGGTGAGATCAAGCTGGAACGTGCAGTCCGCCGGATCGGCGATCACCGTGACAGGCGTCTGCTCCGCCGCCGCGGCCAGCGCGGGATTGCCGGCGCGCGTGATGGTATGGAAGCCCGGAAAATAGAGCGCCAGCATCAGCATCATGCCGAACAGCATCACCGGCTTTCGTCCGATCCTGTCCGAGAGGCGCGCGAAGAAGAGATAGAGCGGCGCCGACACCAGCACGACCGTAATCATGATCAGGTTCACGGTCTGGCTGTCGATCTTGAGAATGCGCTCCAGATAGAATTGCGAATAGAAGTGCGCGGTGTACCAGACGACGCCCTGCGCCATCATCACGCCGAACAGCGCCAGCAGCACGATCTTCGCATTGCGCCACTCTAAGAAACTCTCGGCGTAGGCGCGCTTCGATACCGCGCCTTCGGCCTGCAGCTTCCTGAACGCCGGGCTCTCCTCGAGCTGCAGCCGGATCCAAACGGAAACGGCGAGCAAGCCGAGCGAGACGAGGAACGGGATGCGCCAGCCCCACGCGCGGAACGCCTCCTCGCCCATGACGACACGGCAGATCAGCACGACTCCCAGCGCGCCGATCAGGCCGAGCGAGGCCGACGTCTGGATCCAGCCCGTGGCGCCGCCCCGCCGGTTCGCGGGCGCATGCTCGGCCACGTAGATCGCGGCGCCGCCGTATTCTCCGCCCAGCGCAAAGCCCTGCAGCACGCGCAGCGCCACCAGGGACACCGGCGCCCAGACGCCGATGGTTTCGGCCGTCGGCAGCAGGCCGATGAGGAACGTCGCCACGCCCATGATGGTGATGGTGATCAGGAAGGCGCCCTTGCGGCCGGTGGAGTCGCCGATCTTGCCGAACACCAGCGCGCCGAGCGGGCGCACGATGAACCCCACTGCAAAGGTGAGCAGCGTGAACACGAACGCCTGCGCGTCCGGCAGCCCGGCGAAGAAGTGCCGCGCCATGATCGAGGCGAGCGCGCCGTAGACGAAGAAATCGTACCACTCGAAGATCGTGCCGGCGGCAGACGCGCTGACCACCAGCCGCAGCTTCTGCGGCGGAACTTCGTCGGCGGCGCTGGCGGTGGCGTCGGCTGTGCTCATCTCGCTCCCCTTGGACCGCCGGCGCCCTCGCCGGCATGCGGTGCTCCGGCTTGCCCCCGCCTCGCCGACGCGAGGACCGTATGCCGGCGAGGGCGCCGGCGGTCCAGCGCCGGCGCTTGTCACCCAGGACTGATGCGGTGCGTTAGCGCCCGCTGCGGCGCTGGCGCGGCGGGGCGCTGTTGCTCCACACTTCGCTGCCCTTGCGATCGCGGCGGTCGCCCTCGCGCGGCGCATCGTGCTGGCGCTTGGGCGGCGACTTCGCGCGCGGGGGTTTCTGCTGCGCCGAGCGCTGCGGTTGCTTCTGGCTCTGCTGCTTGCGCGGCGCACGCCGGATTTCCGGCGCGTTCTCGATGTCGAGCGCGAGCGCGTGGTCGCGCACCGGCACCGGCTGGCCGGTGAGCTTCTCGATGCCGCGCAGCGAGGAGCGCTCGTCGGGTGCGCAGAACGAGAGCGCGTGGCCGGTTTCGCCGGCGCGGGCGGTGCGGCCGATGCGGTGCACGTACTGCTCGGGCACGTCCGGCAGATCGAAGTTGATCACGTGGGTGACGCAATCGATGTCGAGCCCGCGCGCGGCGATTTCGGTCGCGACCAGCAGCCGCGCCCTGCCCTGCTTGAAGGCTTCCAGCGCCTTCTCGCGCTGCGGCTGGCTCTTGTTGCCGTGGATGGCGAGCGCGTCGAAGCCGGCGGCGTCGAGCCGCTTCACGACGCGATCGGCGCCGTGCTTGGTGCGGGTGAACACCAGCGCGCGCGAGATGGACTTGTCCGCAAGCACCGAGTGCAGCAGGTCCTGCTTGCGGGAGTGCTCGACGTGGATGACTTCCTGTTCGACGCGCTCCGCGGTCGTCGCCTGCGGCGCGACGGCGATCTCGACGGGATCGGTGAGGAACTTCTGCGCGAGTTCGGCGATGGGCGGCGGCATGGTCGCCGAGAACAGCACGGTCTGGCGCCTGGCCGGCACCAGCTGCGCGATGCGCCGGAGCGCGTGGATGAAGCCGAGGTCGAGCATGTGGTCGGCTTCGTCGAGGACGAGGATTTCGACGAAGTCGAGCCGGCACTTCTTCTGCTCGATGAGATCGATGAGACGGCCGGGCGTGGCGACGAGCACGTCGACGCCGCGCTCCAGCGCCTTGATCTGGCGGTTGATCGGCACGCCGCCGAAGGCGACGGCAGTCGTCACGCCGGAGAAGCGGCCGTAGGTGCGGAAGCTCTCGTCGATCTGCGCGGCGAGTTCGCGCGTCGGCGCCAGCACCAGCACGCGCGCGGCGCGGGCGCCGGGGCTTTTGCGGTTGGCGGCGAGCTTGTCGATGATCGGCAGCGCGAACGCGGCGGTCTTGCCGGTGCCGGTCTGGGCGAGGCCGACGATGTCGCGCCCGGCGCGCACGTGTTCGATGGCCTGCGCCTGGATCGGCGTGGGGACCGTGTAGCCTTCGGCCGCGAGCGCCTTGAGGATCGGCGCGCTGAGGCCGAGGTCGGTAAACTGGGTCAAGGGATGGGTACTTTCAGAACGCGCGCTGGCGGCGCGCAATCGCGCGGGCGCAGCGGGCGTGGGAGAGGCGCGAGGCGACGGCGATGAATGGCTGGGAAGCCGAACGTCGATGGTGCGCGCCGGAGGGACCGCGTTCGCGTGACAGCGATGCTGCAGCTGCGAACGGTCGCGGGCGGTATATGGCCGGAGGGTGTGAAGAAGTCAACAATGTAGCCCGTAGCGCGGCCTCCCGCCGCGCTACGGGCCTTATGGGTCACGCCTCCCCCGCGGCTTCACGGAACGCCCGGCTCGCTGCGTCGACGCGGGCCCAGGCTTCGTCGATTCGGTCGGGCGTCAGCGGGCGACCTTCCGCGGCCATGGCTTCGACGTCGGCGCGGATGCGCGCGAGCTTCTGCGCGAGATCGTGCGCCTGCGCTGCCGCCCGATCGCCGAGCAGCAGCGCCTTGGCCGCGAGTTCGAACAGCGCGGCGACGCGCGCGCGGCTCTGCGCCGGCACGAGCGGCAGCAGGGCGCCGAGCGCAGCGAGGAGGAGCTGGAGTTGAAGGATGAGAATTTGCATCTGAATGTGCCTCCAATGGTCAGAACTATCAAAACGATCAGCGCGCGAGCTCGGCGAAGGCGGCGAGCGGGGCCTGCGCGGCGCCTATCGCTTCGCTGAGCCGGAGTGCGGCGATGGCGATGTGCGCGGCCGTGCGTTCGCGCTCGGGGAGCGTGGCTGCCGCCTCGTAGTCGGCGCGGGCGCGCAGGTACGTGACGAATGCGATGCGCAGCGCCTGTGCGGCGGGCGTCGCGATGCGTTCGGCGCGGATGAGCGCGCGCCTGGCGTCCGCCGGCAGCGCCGGATCGCGCACGAGGTCGGTCGCCTCCTCCAGCACGGCGGCGTAGGAGGCGAGCAGCGCGTACGCTTTCTGGTCGGCGGTTTGTGCGACGGCGACGGGGTTTGCGTGGCTCGCCGACGCGCACGCGGGCGTGGCGGCGAGCATGAGCGCGAGCAGAAGCGCGCGCACAGGATGGCGTGGCATGGGTGTGTCCTTTCAGGTGAGGGGTTGGCGCGCACGGGCGCGGCCGACGCCGACGGCGATGAGGCCGGCGTAGAAGGCGAGATCGGCGAGCGCCTCGGCGATGGCTTGCGGCGCGCCCGCGGGCAGATCGAGCCCGAGCCGTGTGAGCCCGTATCCGATGGCCATGGCGAGCGCGCCGCGCAGCGTCAGCGAGCGCAGGGCCGGCCTGGTTTCAGGTGTGATGTTTTCCGTCATGTGCTCCTCGCTGGTTGCTGGCGAGGAGTGTGCAGCCGGCGCGAACCCGGTCAGATTGGCGCGGGCATTTTTCTTTGGGCGAACGCGCGCCGCCGCGCGCAAATCGTTGGTGCGCAAGCGTTTCGCAGCATGCGAAAAATTCTGCCGCCGCGCGGAAACAGGGGGATAGGCGTGTTCACTATCCCCCTAATTTTCCGTCATCCGGTGACGGAGCGGCCCCGCACGTACTCCACGATGGACAGCAGATTGCCGTCCGGATCGCGCAACCAGGCGACCCTGGCGCCCTCGGGCGTGACGAGCACGCCGCGCTCGTCGTGCGGGAATCCGGAAAATCGCTCGAACTGGACGCCGCGTCCCGCGAGCTCGGCGATGGCCGCGCCAATGTCGGGCACCGCAAGCCAAGCACCGTGTGCGCTGTTGGCGTCGTGGACGGCACGGGCGACAGCCGCAGTTCGCTTCCCGACACGTCGAACACGGCTGCGCCATGCGAATGGCCTTTCTGCGCGAAGCCCAGCACCTCAGCGTAGAAGCGCCTGGCCTCGTCCATGCGGGACGTCCAGACGATCGTCTGCAGCGTTGCATTTTTCATAAGGCTTCACTCCCGCCAGCATGGAGCGCGCGCCTTCAGGCGCGCAACGGGCGGGGGCCTGAAGGCCCACGCTCTCATCCATCAAGCGACAGCGCGCGCCGGCGATGATGTCAACGCCGTCTTGCCCGCCACATATTCCCGCTCCAGCCGGTCCACGAACGTCGCGACGCTCGGCGTTTCCTTCACCGCGCCGATGCCCTGGCCGCAGCCCCAGATGTCCTTCCAGGCTTTGGCTTCGGTATTGCCGCCGGAGCCGAAGTTCATCTTCGAGGGATCGGATTGCGGCAGTGCGCTGGGATCCATGCCGGCCCGTATGATCGAGGGCTTCAGATAGTTGCCGTGCACGCCGGTGAAGAGGTTCGAATAGACGATATCGTCGGCGCGGCTGTCGACGATCATCTGCTTGTAGCCCGGATCGGCGTTGGCCTCCTGCGTCGCGATGAAGCCGGAGCCGATGTACGCAAGGTCGGCGCCCATCGCCTCCGCCGCGAGCACCGCGCGCCCGTTGGCGATGGCGCCCGACAGCAGCAGCGGCCCGTCGAAGAACTCGCGGATTTCCTGGATGAGCGCAAACGGCGAGAGCGTGCCGGCGTGCCCGCCGGCGCCGGCGCACACGGCGATGAGCCCGTCGGCGCCCTTCTCCAGCGCCTTCTTCGCGAAGGCGACGTTGATGATGTCGTGCAGCACGATGCCGCCGTAGGAGTGGATCGCATCGTTGAGCCACGTCTGCGCGCCGAGCGAGGTGATGACGACCGGGACCTTGTATTTCACGCAGAGCTCGACGTCATGCTCGAGCCGGTCGTTCGACTTGTGCACGATCTGGTTGACCGCGAACGGCGCGGCCTTGTGTTGCGGGTTCGACGCATCGTGCGCGGCGAGTTCTTCCTCGATGCGCTGCAGCCATGTCTCCAGCACCGGCCCGGGCCGCGCGTTGAGCGCGGGAAACGAGCCGACGACGCCGGCCTTGCACTGCGCGATGACCAGCTCCGGCCCCGACACGATGAACAGCGGCGCGCCGACGACAGGGATGCGGAGGTTCTGCAGGACCGGCGGCAGCGCCATGGGGCTTCCTTTGCGTCAATGAGTGCATCGTCAGCGTAGCGCACCGTGGGCGTGTTGAAACCCTCCCGGACCGCCGGCGCCCTCGCCGGCCAGGCGGTGCAGGACGAAGCGCAACGGAGGTCCTGCGCTCTGTCCTGCACCGCCTGGCCGGCGAGGGCGCCGGCGGTCCGTCCGTTCTTTAGCGCCGCGCCTTGAAGAAGGTGCGCAACAGCTCGGCGCTTTCGTTCGCCATAACGCCGCCCGTCACTTGCGGCCGCCAGTGGCACGTCGGCGCTTCGAAGAAGCGCACGCCGCTTTCCACCGCCCCGCCCTTCGGGTCGCTGGCGCCGTACACCACGCGCGCAATGCGTGCGGCGGACATCGCGCCGGCGCACATGGTACAGGGCTCCAGCGTCACAAAGAGCGTCAACCCTTCGCGCAGGCGATAATTGCCGAGCGCCTCCCCCGCCGCGCGCAGCGCCAGCATCTCCGCGTGCGCGCCTGGATCGTGGCGGCCGATCGGCGCGTTGGCGCCGCGGGCGACGATCTCGCCCTTCGCCTCATCGACGATGACGCAACCGACCGGCGTCTCCCCGTTCGCCGCCGCTTCGCGTGCGAGCGCCAGCGCTTCTTCCATCCAGCGCGTGTCGCTCATGGCTTCGGCAACAGGAGATCGTCGAGCACATCGCCGAGCACCAGCAGCTCCGCTTCGCTGTCTTCCAGCGCAGCGGTGTACAGCGCGCGCGCTTCGGGATCGCTGTACGGCATGCGTTCGGCGCGGTTCTTCTGGAACGTCGCTTCGTCCGGCCACTGCGCGTAGGCGAAGTAGCGCCCGTCCCCCATCCGATGCAGGCGCGAGCCCCAGCCGCCGAGATCGCGCCGGATGGCCAGCGTGCCCTTGCGCCAGCCTTCCTCGAACCTGGCTTCAAGGCCCGGCTTGATCTTCCAGCGATAGACGACGGCGAACATGGGTCCAATGCCTTCCTTCGTGCCCTTAGTGTCTTCCTTTGTGACCTTTGTGTCTAAACACCAAGAACACAAAGGAAGACACAAAGGACACGAAGGGTGTTTGCGGCGCATGGATGCGAGGCTATGCGTCGGGCCATGGAAAAGGAAGGCGCGTTTCCCGCCGGCGGCGAGCGGATCGCCAAGGCGCTTGCGCGCGCCGGGATCTGTTCGCGGCGCGACGCCGAGAAGCTGATCGCGGACGGGCGGGTCAGCGTGAACGGCAAGCTGCTCGATACGCCCGCGTTCAAGGTGACGCGCGCCGATGCGGTGCGCGTCGACGGCAAGCTGGTGGCCGAGCCGGAGCCGACACGGCTGTGGCGCTACCACAAGCCACCCGGCCTCATCACCGCCAGCCGCGATCCGCAGAACCGGCCGACGGTGTTCGATCGCCTGCCCGAAGGCATGCCGCGCGTGGTCAGCGTCGGGCGCCTCGATCTCAACAGCGAAGGACTGCTGCTGCTGACCAACGACGGCGAGCTGGCGCGCAAACTGGAACTCCCCGCCACGGCGCTGAAGCGCCACTACCGCGCGCGTGCGTTCGGACGCGTTGCGCAGGGCGAACTCGATGCGCTGGCGGAAGGGCACGAGACGCAAGGCGTGCGCTACGGGCCCATCGAAGCGACTCTGGAGCGCCAGCAGGGCGCCAATGCGTGGATTGCGATCACGCTCACCGAAGGCAAAAACCGCGAGGTGCGGCGCGTGCTGGAGTCGCTGGGGCTGACGGTGAACCGGCTGATCCGCACAAGCTATGGCCCGTTCGAGCTTGGCACGCTGAAACCCGGCCAGGCCGAAGAAGTGCCGGCGCGTGCGCTACGCGCGCTGTTCGGCCCGGCGAAACGGCGCGCTCACGCCGGCGGGTGAGCCGGCGCGCCGAGGATGGCGGGAATGGGC
>Ga0187894_10003939_pt1 | contig 16258 bp, 6 predicted proteins | sample GBC1701081metaG_FD_136650 | JGI IMG/M metagenome (GOLD analysis project Ga0187894, IMG submission 136650) | White microbial mat communities from a lava cave in the Kipuka Kanohina Cave System on the Island of Hawaii, USA - GBC170108-1 metaG ... | reverse complement strand
GATCCCCCAACTGCCGTTGGGGGGATTCAAGGAAATCCGTTGCCTCCGATGTAGGCTGGACCTTAACAATCCCCCGATTGCCATCGGGGGGATTCCAGAATCAAATTTGTGTAGAAACAAATGCTAGACAGTTTGCGCTACGTTGGCCGCAAATCTTGATCCTCTTCAAGTCGTCTATTCACGCAAATGAAAACCGCTGTAAGCAAAGGCGCGCCGTTGGATCGGGGAGGCCGACCTCATCAGAGTCAGAGTTTGGCTATCAAGGTTTTGGCTGATTGAAAGTCTGTCGGGGGCGGTCACAAGGTCAGTCGCCAGCCTTTGACCAGGTTGACCAGATGCTGGAGATGCTCCTCTTGAAGGCTGTACTTTCTTTGCGCCTTCATGAATGCAATCTCCATCTTGAGCATTTTCGTGGCGGAGGTCATGAAGTCTCTGAACTGATCGGGTGAAATCCCTCGTCCGATCAGGTAAGGAATGATCCAGAAATCAAAAGACCACTGAGGCAGCCAGAGCGATTCATCGATGGTGAGAAACATGCGATCGATGTGATCCATGGCCGTCTGGCTATCCATGGTGGCGTGGCTCCAGACGAAACCTTCTCCACGGATGCCGTACTCGCTGCGCTTCAAGTCGATCGGCGTGCCGGGCTCGCAATACCAGCTTTGAACGCGATAATAGCTCGGCCTGGCCTCCTTGATGAAATTGACCGTCTCCTCGATAGTCTCTTCGGTTTCGCCGGGAAAGCCGGCGATAAACGAGCCGAAAGTCAGGATGCCATGCTCGTGCAGCAACTTGATGCCCTCGGCGTACTTTTCAACAGTCGCCGCCTTATTCATATTCTTCAGGATTCTCGGCGACCCGGATTCGATCCCGAGAAACACCCCTTTGCACCCGCTCCGAGCCATGAGATCGATGGCCTCTTCGTCGGAGTTGCTGCACCTGAAATAAGAGAACCAGTTGAAGCCATAATTTTCCCGAATCATCATCCGGCAGAGATCTTTGAAGCGGGGAAGCGGAACGTTAAACGTATCGTCGATGAAGACCACGTTCTGAACGCCGCCGATGGCGCGCATCGAGTCCAGTTCCCTGGCCACGGTTTCGGCGCTGGCCAGGGTCAGTTTGCCCGCCCGCTTCGGATAGTTACAGAAGGAGCAATTGAAAGCGCAGCTCCTGGCCGTCCTGGTCTGAATGGTGCGTCCCAGGTTTTCGTCCTTAAAGGCGAGCCAGTCGATGCCGCTCTCGTCGAGAGAGTTATTCTCCGGAAACTTCTGCGTCCGATGAAGCCGGCCCTCATCGAGATAAGCGATGTTCGGGACATCGCTCAGCTTGCCGCCCGACTTCAAGCAACCGATCAGCGCGGCGAGCGTCAGTTCACCGGCGCCTTCAATGACGTAGATGTCCGCGCCGATGTCGTCGATCGCGGATTGCAGGGCTCCGCCCTCATAGTTTCTGGCGTGATTGGCGATGAGCGGTCCGCCCACGATGATCTTCACCTTTTTGTTGTATTGCCTGATGAATTGCACCATCTCGTTGACCGGCAGGTTCACCACATAGAAGGTGGTGGTGATGGCGACGCAGACCGGGTCCGCCGCCAGGTACTCGATCAATTTTTCCTTCTCGTATTGAAACAGGTTGATATAGTTGGCGCGAAAGTTCCTTTGCCTCAGATAATTCGTGAGATAAACGGCGGCCAGGTTGGGAATGTCTCCCGACTTGAACTCCTGCCCCGGAAGCAATTTTTCTCCGCCTCGCAGGGCCAGGCTCAGCACGTGATTGAGCAAACCCGGATAATCTATCTTGGCGCTCCCCAGATCGATAAAACTGAATTTCAAATCACGGTAGGCTTCCGAGTCTTCGCCGTAGTTGCCCAGGAACCTTTCATAATTCTCGAAAGGTATTTCGTTATAGCCGATAACGACGCAATCAAGCTGCTCTCTGTTTTTCATATCATTTCCTTTTCGCCGGCTCGCCGCGGGCTTCAACCGGCTCGCCGCAGGCGTCAAAAGGAGAAGCTTTGGCCAAGCTCCTCAATGACGATCGGTTGTTCCAGTAGGGCTCTTTCGGCGTCCGACATGATCTCCAGTCTCTCGATCGGATCGTCCGGGTGAGCGATGATGCTTGCGATCAGTTTTTCGTAGTGAGTCAGCATGCGGGCGACAGTGGCCGGTTCAAATAAATCCACGTTGTATTCCATCGACCCGGTGAGCCCTTCACCCGCCTCCCAAATATTGAAGACCAGATCGAACTTGGAGGTCGTCACCTCCGGACTCAGCGGGACCACCGTCAATCCTTCCAGTTTGAGCTCCGCCTTGGGCGCGTTCTGAAGCGCGAGCACCGCCTGGAACAGGGGCTGATGGCTCAAATCTCTTCCGGGTTTCAGGACTTCGACCAGCTTCTCAAAAGGCAGATCCTGATGAGCGTAGGCGCCCAGCGCCACCTCGCGCTCACGCCTCAATAATTCCCTGAAACTGACTTCGCCGCTGAGATTCGTTCGAAGCACGAGGGTGTTGACGAAGAACCCGACCAGGCCCTCCGTTCCCGGATGATTGCGATTGGCGATGACCGAGCCGACCACGATGTCTTCCTGGCCGCTATATCGATGCAGCAGGGTCTTGAAGGCCGCCATCAGGATCATAAACAGGGTGGCGTCTTCCTGACGGCTCAACTCTTTGAACGCGGCGGTGAGCGCCCCCGGCAGGAAAAACGGTTCCCTCGCGCCTCTGTATGTTTGAACCGCGGGTCTCGGTCTATCGATCGGAAGCTTCAGGAGCGGCGGCGCTCCGGCCAATCTGTCCTTCCAGTAAGCGAGCTGAGTTTCCAGGATCTCCCCCTGCAAATACTGGAGCTGCCATTGGGAGAAATCGGCATACTGAAGAGGAAGGTCCGGAAGCGAAGAGCGGCGATGGCGGCACAGGTCCTGATAGAGCGTCGTTATTTCCCGGAGGAGAATGCTCAGCGACCAGAAATCGCTGATGATATGGTGGATGGTAAACAGCACGACATGCTCTTGTCCGCCCAGGCGCAGCAACATCACTCTCAGTAGAGGCCCGGCGGCCAGATTGAACGCTCTCCTCGCCTCCTCCGCGGCCAGCGTCCGAGCCAGCGGCAGTCTCATCTCTTCGGGCAGTTGGCTCAAATCGACGAGAGGAATGGTCAGCGGCAATGAAGGGGCGATGACCTGCGCCGGCCGGCCTCCGGGCGCGGCGAACGTCGTGCGCAAGACCTCGTGACGGGCGACGATCTGGTTGATGGTTTGTCCGAAGGCGGGCAGGTTCAGTTCGCCCGCCAGGAGCATCCCATCGGAGTTGTTGTAAGCAGGATTGCCCGGTTCTATCTGATCGACAATCCAGAGTCGCTGTTGAGCGAACGAGAGCGGCGGGTCCGCGTCGCGGGCGGCCCGTGCGAGCGGCGGATGCGACGCTTTCCGGCCGGACTGAACCGACGATTCAATCACGACGGCCAGCTCGGCCGCGGTCGGCCCCTCGAATAACGCGCTCAACTGGACTTGAATCCGGAATTTCTCTCTGATTCGACTGATGACCTGGGTTGCCAGCAGAGAATGGCCCCCCAGCTCAAAGAAGTTGTCGTGGCGACCGATTCGATCTATGCCCAGGATCTCCGACCAGATCCTGACCACCTGACCCTCGACCGGCGACTGTGGTTGAGCGAAGTCCGTTTCCATTTCCGGCCGCGTCGAATCGGGGGCGGGTAACGCGCGCCGGTCCACTTTCCCGTTCGCCGTCAACGGAAGAGAGTCGAGTACCACGTATGCCGAGGGCGCCATATATTCCGGCAGCCGCTCTTGCATGAAGAGACGCAGCTCCGGCGCCAGCCTGCGAGCGCGCGCCTGTTTGAGCGGATCGTTGGCGTAAGAAGAGAGCGGTCTGAAGGCGGTCTCGGCTCTCGGGAAAGAGGGCGCCGCCCGCCGCTCTGTCTCTTCGGCGCCCGCGGTCCTCCTGGTGAACAAGACGTCGAGGTCTCCATCGCCGCCGGTGGCTGACCAGGCGATATCGACGCGATAAGAAAGGCTCTCGCCCAGAGCCCACATCTCCGAAGGGTCCAGGGCCGCCGGGGCGGCGCCATTCAGGGCCTGCCTGATCGCGCCGACAGACTGCGGCCCGCCGGCGTCGGCCAATATTTCAAGCAGTTTCATCTCCGGCGCCAGCCGGGCATTTGGCGCGCGGATCAGGCCGAGGGCCTCCGGGCGAAGCTCTTCAAGAGTCTCACGCACGCCGGCCGGCGTGAGACTCTCCTGTCGCCAATCGAGCCATCGGGCACAGGTCAGCGCGGCCGGCTGCGGCCCCTGATGCCCCGGATGCCCCAAATGAAGGACGACATCGTAGCGGAACCGCGTCAGTTCGTTCTGACGCCTTCCCTGCTTGAGCTGAACTTCTACCGCCCCGATCCGCCCGATCACGCTCTTGAGCGCGAAGAAGAACTCGGGGGCGATGATCAGCTCTCCTTCTTGAACCTGCTGGCTGCGTATGCGCTCGATCAATTGCGCTCTGCTCAACGACGCGGGAGCTTGCTCCAGTTGCACGGAAGCGTGAAAAGCATTCAGCAATGGAAGGCTGCGGACATCTCCGATGAAAATACTCCCGCCATCCCTGACGACATCGGCGGCGCCTTTGAGGACCGAGAGGAGATAATCGACGCCGGGAAAATATTGGACCACCGAATTCAAAATTACCGTGTCGAACGACCCGGCCGCCAAACCATCGAAATCGTCCGCCGGCCCGTGATCGAGACTGACCTGCGGCAGAGGTTGAGGCGAAAACGATAAATGCCGCCTGACAAACTGGAGCGCTCTTGGCGAGAGGTCGCGGCCGACGTAGAGGCTGCATTGCGGGGCCAATCGAAAGAGCAGCAGCCCGACGCCGCATCCGATCTCAAGCACTCTGTCGGGCGCGAGCCGGGAGAGACGGTCGATCGTCTGATCGACCCATTCGGCCATCTCCTCGGCGTCCAGGGGGGCTCCGGTATAACTGCTGTTCCAACCGACGATGTTGAATCGAGGGTCGTCGCCGGCGGGCGGGCGGCCATACGTCTCGTCGAAGACCGCTTGCCATTGCGAGACCGATTCGGCGGTCCATTCGGGCGCGGCGCCGTCGCGGCCGGCGCCTGTCGGCGAGCAGGTCTGAGTGAGATAAGCGACCAGCCGCTTGTCGCCGGGTTGATCCTCTCGCAGCATGACGACCGCTTCGTGAACGGCCGGATGCCTGGCCAGCGCACTTTCGATCTCTCCCAGCTCGACCCTGAACCCGCGAATCTTGACCTGTTGATCGACGCGCCCCAGGTATTCCAGATCGCCGCCAGCGCCATATCGGGCCAGGTCGCCGGTTCTGTACAAAACGGATCCCGGTTTGCCGCTGATCGGATCAGGCGCGAATCTTTCAGCCGTCAGGTCCGCTCTCTTCAAGTATCCCCTGCTGACGCCGGCGCCTCCGACATACATTTCGCCCGGCGCTCCGGCCGGGACCAGGCCGCGGCCTTCATCGAGCAGATAAACGCGTAAATCTTCCAGCGGCCGTCCGATCCGGCTGCCTTTCCCCTCTTCAATATCTTCCCGGATGATCCGACGATAGGTGACGTGCACCGTGGTCTCGGTAATTCCATACATATTGATCAACCGCGGCCGCTCGTCGCCGTGGCGATCGATCCAGCCCTTGAGACTCTGAAGCTCCAGGGCCTCGCCTCCGAAAATAACCGTCTTCAAGCTCTGCTCGCGCGACCGGCCCGCCTGCTCATCGACCCGCATCAATTGCCCAAAAGCCGAAGGCGTCTGGTTCAAGACCGTCACTCGCTCCTCAATCAACATTTCATAAAAGGCTTCCGGTGATCTGCTGACCTCGTAAGACGTCATGACGACCGTGCCCCCATACAACAGCGCCCCCCAGATCTCCCAGACGGAGAAATCGAAGGCGTAAGAATGGAACATCGTCCAGACATCCCGGTCGTTGAACTCAAACCGGCGCCGGGTCGCTTCGAACAACCTGACCACGTTGTAATGACTGACAAAGGTTCCTTTAGGTCTACCCGTGGATCCGGAGGTGTAGATGACGTACGCCAGGTTATCCGGGTCGATCTCGCATCGCGGATGGACCTCGTGGGACCGGGCGATCAGCGGCCAGTCGGCATCCAGATAAACCGGCCTCCCGGTGTATGCCGGCCATCGCTCGATCAAATCGTACGAGGTGAGCAAGACCTCGACCTGCGCGTCTTCGAGGATGAAATCTATTCTCTCTTGAGGCGACGAGGGGTCGATCGGCAGATATGCGCCGCCGGCTTTAAGTATGCCGAGCATCCCGACGATCATTTCGACGCCCCGCTCCAGACACAATCCGACGAGCATATCCGGGCCGACGCCCAGGCTGCGCAGGTAATCGCCCACCCGGTTCGCTCTATTATTCAACTCGCCGTAGCTGACCTCTTCCTGCCCGAACTTGAGGGCCGTTGCGTCAGGAGCCGATTCCACCCGCGTCTCAAATAATCCAATCAGGGAAGCCCGCTTTCGGTAGTCCCGGCCGCCATCATTCCACTCCCACAGGATGGTCTCCCTCTCGCTCGTGTCGATCAACGACAGCTCTTCGAGTTTTTGATCGGGGTTGGCGGCGATGGAGTCCAGTAAGGTCCGAAAATGTCCGGCCATCCGCGCCATCGTCTCGGGGTTGAAGAGATCCAGGCTGTACTCGATGAAACCCGAGATCGAGTCGGGCGATTCGACGAGGCTCCACTCAAGATCGAATTTCGATGTCCGGTTGTTTATTTCAATCGTGGACGACTCCAGCCCCTCCAACGAGAGCCTGGACATCCGGCTGTTGTGAAGCGCAAACATGACTTGGAAGATCGGATTGCCGCTGAGGTCTCTTTCAGGTTGCAATTCCTCGACCAGCAGCTCCAGCGGGAGGTCCTGATAGGCGTAGGACCGCAGCGCATCGTCGCGGACGGACCTCAACAACTCCCGGAATGTTCGCTTTCCGTCGAGATGCGTGCGGATTACCAGCGCGTTGACGAAGAAGCCGATCAGGTTTTCCACCTCGACGCGGTTGCGGTTCGCGATCGCGGCGCCCACCACAATGTCCTGCTGGCGCGTGTAGCGCGAAAGCAGAACGTTGAGCGCGGCCAGGAGCGTCATAAAGAGCGAGGCGTTCTCCTGCTCGCTCAATCGGGCCAGGGCGCGGGTCGTGGCCCGGCGAACTTCAACGGGTTGTCGCTCCCCTCTAAAAGTTTTGAAGGCAGGGCGCGGCCTGTCCGTCGGCAGATTCAAGGGCGGGGCTGATTCCAGGCGATCTTTCCAATAAGCCAGTTGTTGCGCCAGGTTCTCGCCCCGCAACCACTCCCGCTGCCAGAGGGCGAAATCGGCGTATTGTATCGGCAGTTCTTCGAGCGGCGCGGGCTTTCCATACAAATAAGCCCGGTACAACGGTTCCATCTCCCGGATCAGCGCCCACATCGACCAGCCGTCCGAAATGATGTGATGCAGGGTCAGCAGCAGGATGTGGTCGCGCTCGTCCAGTCGCAACAGCGTCGTTCTGATCAAGGGGCCCTGCGTCAGGTTGAACGGGCGGGTCGCTTCCTCGTCAATGATCCGCTCGGCGGCGGCCTGCCGTTCAAGAGGCGAGTGTTCGGTGAGGTCTTTGATCGAGAGGGGCAAGGTCAAAGCCGGCGCGATGATTTGAACCGATTGTTCATCGACCAGCGCGAATGTCGTGCGCAGAGATTCGTGACGGCGCGCGATTTCATTGAGGGTTCGCTCCAGCGCGGATCGGTCGAGCCTGCCCACGAGGCGAACGCCCTGGGCGTTATTGTAGGCAATGTTGCCGGGTCTCAACTGCTCCAGGAACCAGAGCCGCTGCTGGGCGAACGAGAGCGCCATGGGGCCGCGCCGATCCTGCCTGGGAATGGCCTGTCGCCGCATTTTCTGCTCGGCGCTTTTTCGCAACTCCGCGATGAGCTGCGCCTTTTTCGCGGGCGACAGGTTTCGCAACCTCCCGTCCCGATCGGTTCTTTCGGTCATAAGCGTTGAGGTCTGTCCGAAGATCTAAATCGGAGCAACAAACATTGGGACAGGTTCAACCACGGGGATCACGGGGCATCACGGGGAAAGACAATAACCATAGCCATCCCCGTGTTCCCCGTGCCCCCCGTGGTTGAACCTGTGTACCAATGTTGTTTGGTCTCATTTAGGCGGTCGTGTCAAACGGTTTTACTCAGAGCCTTCGTTCGTTGCGCGGGGGATCAATCATCGACGCTCTCGATCAGATCCAGCATCTCGTCGATGCTCTCCGACGAAGCGGTGGCAAGGATTTCCCGTTCGATCAGCTGAGCGATTCCTTCGATATTGGGGGAGGCGAAAAAATCTTTGACCGTGATCTCGACGGCGAAGGATCGTCGGATCCGGGACACAATCTGTGTGGCGATGATCGAGTGTCCGCCCGCGTTGAAGAAATCGTCGCGCACCCCGATGGCCTCGATGCCCAGGGTCACTTTCCAGATGGCGGCCAGCTCTTCCTCGATGGGGGTTCCGGGCGGGATAAACTCGACGTCTCTTTCCATGCGGCGCGAGCCGGGATCGGGCAGGGCGCGGCGATCTATTTTTCCATTCGGGGTCAAAGGGATCTCATCCAGGGGCACGAAGATCGAGGGCGTCATATATTCCGGCAGTTTCCGCCTTAAAAAAGCTCTCAATTCGGACTCCAGCGGAGCCTGATCTTTTTGCCGGACCACATAGGCCACCAGCCGTTGATTTCCGCCGGCGTCCGGTCGCGCGATGACGACGCTCTGGCTTATTCCTTCGTGAAGATTGAGCAGCGCCTCGATCTCGCCCGGTTCTATTCTGTGTCCGCGGATCTTCACCTGATCGTCCACGCGGCCCAGAAATTCCATATCCCCGCGCGGTAGATAGCGCGCCAGGTCGCCGCTGCGGTAGAGCCGCGCGCCGCGCGCGCTCCCGAACGGGTCTGGTATAAATCTCTCCGCCGTCAGATCAGGCCGATTCAAATAGCCTCGCGCCACGCCCCGACCGCCGATCAGTAATTCGCCTCCGACGCCGGCCGGCTTGGGGTAAAGAAGTTCATCGACGATATAGATACACGTATTGACGATTGGGCGGCCGATTGAGACCCGGCCTTCGGAGCGATCAAGACGATGAGTCGCCGACCAGATCGTGGTTTCGGTCGGTCCGTACATGTTGTAGATCTCGCCTTGCGCCAAACGCCCCAGTCTCTCGGCCAGATCCGGCGGGAAGGCTTCGCCTCCGATCAGCAGTTTGCGCAATGATCCGAACGCGTCGGCGCTTCCCGGCTCGGCCGCCAACATGGCGGCCATCGACGGAGTGCACTGCAGATGCGAAACACCATGGCGCTCGATCTGAAGCTGGGCCGCCGGATGATGACGCCTCTCAGCCTGTTGTTGAGACCGCCGCTTTAACTCCTCCAGGTAACGAAGTCCTTCGATGACGGAATCGTATTCAACCCCGAAATCGATCAAGCAGGCGATTTCATCGCAGCCGATAGCCTTGAGCCTCTCGACCGTTTCCAGACAGCTCTTGGGTGTCCCGAACAATCCGCTCGTCTCGAAGTATTTGTCGAAGGCGTGAGAGAGCACGTCTTCCCTGTCGGTCTCGGCGAGATCGTGAGCGTCGAGGCCGAGGCTTCGCATCAAATTGCTCATGAGGCCGAAAGAGGTGGCCAGGTAGTCGCGGAACGGCTTGCGGACCGTCTCGCGCACCGACTCGGGATCGCGGCCGAGGAAAGTATGTAACATCAACGTCACGTGGCCGCGGCCCGCATGATTTTTTCGATAAGATTCCCTGTAAATCCGAATCTTCTCTTCAAGCTCTTCGATGTCCTGCCCAAGGAGGTGAGTCAGCAGACCCGCTCCCAATTCTCCCGCCAATTGAAAGGTCTCCGTGTTTCCGGCGGCCGTGATCCACACGGGTAATTCAGGTTGTACGGGACGAGGATGAATCGCGACTTCGACCGGATTGCCGGCGCCGCCGCGGAGAACCACCGGCTCGCCTCGCCAGAGTTTTCGAATGGTTTCGATCCCCTCTACCATGATCTGCTTGCGACGGGCGTAATTATCCGGCGCGAGGACGAAATCATCCGCATGCCACCCGGAAGCAAAGGAGACCGCCGCCCTGCCGCCGGACAAATTATCGATGACGGCCCAGTCCTCGGCGATCCGCAACGGATCGTGCAGCGGCAGCACCACGCTCCCCGCCCGAATCCGAACCTTTTTGGTGATGGCGGCCAACGCCGCGCTGGTCAGCGAAGGATTGGGATAAAGGCCGCCGAATGCGTGGAAGTGACGCTCCGGAGTCCAGATCGCGGAGAATCCATGCCGGTCCGCAAACTTCGAACCTTCGAGCAGTAGCCGATACTTTTCTCTCGCCGCAGCCTGGTCGTCGCTCGCAAAATAGAAGAGGCTGAATTCGATCCGATCTTGCGAACCCTCGCGCAGGCCGATGTGATGGGGCCGCGCGTCTATCTGCTCCGGCTGAATCACGACTTTATATCCACGCGCCAGCGTCCAGAGCAATTCCAGCACAGAAATATCGAAAGAGGCGCTCGTGACCGCCAACCAGGTTCCATCGGCCTCCACACCGACGGCGCGGTCCATCCCGGCAAAGAAATTGGCCACATTGGAATGGCTGACCATGACCCCCTTCGGTCTCCCGGTTGACCCGGAGGTATAAATCACATAGGCCAGGTTTTCGCCATTCGTCCCTGTCTCCGGCTCCTCCTTGCTCTCCTGCGCGATCCCCTCCCAATCGCCGTCAATGCTCACGACCTTGACCTCGACTCCGGCCAGATCCCCCAGGATGCCGGAATGGCTGATGACGGTACTGACGCCCGCGTCCTCCAAGATAAAATCCAGGAAGTCGGTGGGATGAGCAGTATCCATCGGCAGATAAGCCGCCCCTGCCTTGAGAACCGCCAGCAGCGCCACCATCATGTCAAGACCTCTTTCGAGATAGATGCCGACCGGTTGTTCCGGCCCTGCGCCATGGCGGCGAAGATAATGGGCCAGCCGATTCGCCCTGTCATTCAACTCGGCATGGGTGATCTGCTCCGGGTCGAACACCGCCGCCACGCGGTCAGGAGATTCGTCGGCGACCAGCCGGTACATCTCATGCAGGCAGAGGTGTCCCGAGTCATCCTGGCGCGTCTCGTTCCACTCGATCAGCAGGCGGGCGCGTTCAGTCTCGGTCAAAATAGGGAGTTCGGCTAATCGCCGGTTCGGATTCTCGACTATCGATTCGAGCAATCGCCCGAAGTGCCCGGCCATACGTTGAATGGTTTCGCCGGCGAAGAGGTCTGTATTGTATTGCAGCGCGCCGGAGAGCGAGCCGCCGGATTGGACCATCATCAATGCCAGCTCGAACTGCGTCGCCGTCTGTTTGAGGGCCACCGGTTCCAAGACCAGATCCCGCAGCCTGACCTGCTTCCCTTCATCGCCCAGAATGAAAGCGGCGATGCCTTCCGCTTCGAGCTGATGAGGCTTTTCCAGAATGAACATGGCCTGAAATAGCGGCGAGCGGCGGGGGTCGCGATTCGGTTGTATCTTTTCCACGAGGAGCGGGAAAGGATAGTCCTGGTGTTCGAGCGCATCGAGCACTGTCCGGCGCGCCTCCGACAAAAAGTTTCGAAATGTCCGGCCGCCCGCCGGATGAGCTCGAAGCACAACCGGGTTGATGAAGTAGCCCACCACGCCCGCCAATTCGCTTCGCGTGCGTCCGCTGCTGGGCGTACCCAGGAGCACATCCTCTTGCCCCGTATAGCGGTGTAGCAGCGTGAGGAATGCGGCGACCAGGACCATGTAGAGCGTAGCCCCTTCACGCCTCGCCAAATCGTTCAAACCCAGGGCCAACTCCGCATCTAGATGAAAGAGATGGGCTGCGCCGCGGAAGGTCTGCGCCGGCGGGTGCGGATAATCGGTCGGAAGATTGAGCGCCTGCAACTCGCCCGCCAACTGCCGCCGCCAGTATCGTCGAAGTCCTTCGCCCCGCGTCCCCGCCAGCATCTCTTCCTGCCACCGCACGTGATCGGCGTATTGATACTCCGCGGGCGGAAGCGATGCGGCCGATCCCGATTTTTCGGCCTTATATAACCGGCTCAACTCATCGATGACGATCACCAGCGACCACAGATCCGCGGCGATGTGATGGACCGTCATCAGCAAAATATGTTCATCGTCCGAACACCTGTAAATACGCCCCCGGACCACTGGCCCGCGTTCGAGGTCGAAGGGACGTTGAGCTTCTTCAGCCAGCGCCTCATCCAGGGCGGCGCGGCTCCAGGCGGAAGCGTCAGTCACGTCAAAGACCTCCGTCTGCGGTTGAACGCGCTGCGCCAGCCCCTGGTCGGTATTGAAGAAGGTCGCGGATAAGCAGGCGTGCCGCCGAAGAAGTTTTTCAAAAGCCGTTTGCCAGGCCCTGACATTGAATGCGCCGCGAACGCGAAATGGGATCGCCAGGTTATAAGCCGCGCTCTCGGGCGCCATCTGATTGATGAACCACAGCGCCTTCTGCCCGTGAGAGCATGGAAACTCCTCGGGCGCCGTCGTCGGCGTGGGCGGCAAGACGGGGGCTTGATCTGTAGAGTCGAGCCGCTCCAGGATTTGGGATGCCAGCTCTTTGAGTGATAGGTCTTGAAGGAAAGTCGTGAGGGGGAATTCCAGGCCCAGGGTTGACTCCAGGGTATTCCTCAACTCGACCGATGCCAGTGAGTCCAGGCCAAAGACGGAGACGGGCTTGTCTAAATCCAACGACGCCGGGTTGATCTTCAAAATCGCCGCCATCTCTTGCTGAAGATGGGAAGCGAGCAGGGATTGACGCATCTCCGGGCCCAGGGCCAGCAGGGATCTTCTGATCAATGATTGCCCGCTGTTAGTCGCGATCGAATCTTCTACAAAGGTATGCGCGACCTCGTCCAGCGCCGCTTCGAGAAAAGCCGTTCGACACGCTTTGCGCTGTATCTTGCCGCTCGAGGTTTTAGGAATGGCGCCGGGCTTTAACAGCGAGACGGCATAGACCTGTAGATCGTGTTTGTCGGCGACGGCGCGGCGGATGGCTTCGACGATCTGACCTCTATTCCAATCCGCGGACGAATCTATTTCCTGAACGATGACCAGACGTTCCTCACCCGCCGCCTCGACCGAGAAGGCCGCGCAACAGCCGGGCCGCAATGCGTCGTAACAGGACTCGACCGTCAGCTCGATATCCTGTGGATAATGATTGAGCCCCCTGATGATGATCAGGTCCTTGAGCCTGCCCGCGATGAAAAGCTCTTCGTCTTTTATGAAACCGAGATCTCCTGTGCGTAGAAACGGGCCTTTCATGCCGCCCGAAAGGTAAGCCCGGAAAGTCTCTTCTGTTTCCGGAGCGCGATTCCAATATCCCTCGCCGACACTCGGACCGGAAACCCAGATCTCGCCGATCTCGTCCGGCGAGCAGGCGACCAGGGTTTCGGGATTGACGATGATGATTTGTTGCTGAGGGAGCGCCCGGCCGCAACTGACCAGTCGCCGAAGTTGATCTTCGCCGGCGGAACCATTTTCGACCCGGCCGCGCTCGAGCGCGCCGGCGTCAAAGGTCTCGACGATGGGCAGTTCGTCCTGACCTCCACCTGAAACAATGAGCGTGGCCTCTGCCAGTCCATAGCACGGATAGAAAGCCTGTTTCCTGAATCCCTGCCGGGCAAAATTCTCCGCAAAACGATCGAGAGTTTCAGCCCGTATCGGTTCGGCCCCGTTGAATGCGACCAGCCAGTGAGATAGGTCCAGAGACGCTTTCTGCTCCGCACTGATCTTGCGAGAGCACAAATCGTAAGCGAAATTGGGCGCCCCGCTGATGGAGCCTTTGTAATCCGAGATCGCCTTCAGCCAACGATATGGCTTTTGTAGAAACGCCACGGGCGACATCAAGACCACCGGGACATCGGCGTACAGGGGCTGGAGCACGCCCGCCATAAACCCCATATCGTGAAAGGCCGGCAACCACGAGATATATCGGTCTCCCTCCTCATGGCCGATCGCCTGTTTGACCAGCGCGGCGTTATGCAGCAGGTTGGCATGGCTGAGCATGACACCTTTCGGCGCGCCCGTGGACCCCGAGGTATATTGCAGAAAGGCCACGTCGTTCGCACGCGCCCGCGGCTCTCGCCAGGTCTCCTCTATTCCCTCCGGAGTTTTGAGAGTGTCGATCCAACTCAGGCTCTCGATCGCCGGCGCCTGCTCTCGGAAGGCCCTCGTGGCAGCGGCAATTTGCGAGTCGGTCAAAACGGCGGCGGCTTGCGCATCCGAGATGATGACCTGCAACCTCGATAGGCTCCGCGCCAGTCTGGAAGGATCCGGCGTGTATGCGGGAACGGCAACCACGCCGGCATACAGACAGCCAAAGAACCCCGCGATGAAATCCAACCCGGGCGGATAGAGCAACAAGGCCCGCCCGCCGGCAATTCCCCTCTCTTGCAGTAAAGCCGCGATCGCTCGAGCGCGGCGATCCAGCTCGCCATAACTCATCCTGACCTCGGCTGTTTCCCCATCCGCGAGGAAAACATATGTCGCGCGCTGAGTCGCCTGATCGGCTCGGCGCCGAAGCAGATGAACCAGAGTCGAGAATTCAGCCCTCGTTTTTGCGGCGGATGATATCGCTCTTCCTGTTTCAGTATGCATTTGAGCCCCTATGTGTTCGAAAATTTTCGCAGAACTAGCTACCCGCCTGACAGCAGGACTGTAAATGCGAATCAAGGGTATGGCTGCAAACCCAACAGACGTTGTAGAGTTGGGGGATGAAGCTAGAAATCCAAGGGGTGCGGCTCTTTTAGAACGACGACAAAACTGCGCAACGCAAGGCTTTTTGCAAAATTGCCGGTCTCATACAGTGTATTTTTCCGAAGATGTGGCTTCTCAAGAGGCATATCTTGTTACTTGCTGTTACTTGACTCGTAACAACTGGGCGCAGCCATTTCACCAACCTGAGATGGGCGCTTTATATACCCTGTTGCCAAGTAATCAAGCTCCTACGGTAGGCTGTCGCCTTTCTGAGCCACATGCTTATATTTAAGCTCAGGTAGACGGCGATTCCCCACGGAAATTCGTGGCCATCCTATAAGTCTTTTTGCAGATTCAATAGTTAGTTAAGTTTCTGTACCTACTTCAAAATGTAAGCCAATATTTTCAAAGACTTACATCAATTCTGACCAAGAATTAGGACTCTAACTATTACGCGTTACGCGACTGATTTAGCCTTTAACGCAGATTGCTTGAGGATGAAACCGCAAATAACTTGTTGAATGTTTTACCTGGATAGGCAAACGCGTGTAGCTTTAAATTTGGGGCAAAACCACAATCGTTTGTTTGTTGTTTGATTAGCCAAATCCCGATCGTCTATATACCCTAATTTAGGTTCTGGTGCAAACCTGATAATTGTGGATAATCCTCGGCATGATCCAGCTCCCTTCCGAGAAGCCCGCGCTCTTCAAAGGCCGCCATTTCAATCATCTTCTCAAATAACCTGATTGAGCAGGATCACCGGAAGGTGAAGCAAAGATGTTATCCGATGCTGGGGTTCAAGAGATTCGGGAATGGGGAAGTAACATTGAGCGGAATCGAGTTGGCGAACAAAATCAAAAAAGGACGGTTCGACACCATCAGTTCAGATGAACAACTCTGGCGACACCTTGAAGAATTCTCCGAGCGCCTTCGCCTGAGCCTTGCTAATTCCGCGTTTGCCGTTGACCACTTCTGAAACACGGCCGCTCGAACCGAAAATCTTTACCAGATCGACCTGTTGCAGATCGTTCTGCTCCATCAGGAACTGCAGAACGCGGTGCGGCGGCGAATCCGGGAAGTCCTCTGTTTCATCTTCATATCGCTCCACCAGAGCGGACAATAGGTCTAGCAGGCGCTCCTCCTCAGGCGTCAGTTTATCGCCTTTCCGCAACAGCTTTGAAATCTCTCCCTCGACGCGCCGGCATTCAGTCTCATTGCGAATTACTGCGGGCGCGGTCTGCGCCAATAGTCGGCCATATTTGCGCTGATCAAAGCGCCGGCGCGCACGCTAGCTTACTGTGGTAACTCTGCGTCTGATAACGCAAGAGAAGAACGAGGGACCTCTTATTATCCTCAGTGTGACATAAACCATAATGTGGCCGCGGAGGACAAAACCGGATTGATTCCTAAAAGCCGATCACGACAGGGAATCCCGCTTCGGCTTACGCTCCCCAACCCGCCGCTTGGATCGCGGCTTCTC
>Ga0187894_10003938_pt1 | contig 16261 bp, 26 predicted proteins | sample GBC1701081metaG_FD_136650 | JGI IMG/M metagenome (GOLD analysis project Ga0187894, IMG submission 136650) | White microbial mat communities from a lava cave in the Kipuka Kanohina Cave System on the Island of Hawaii, USA - GBC170108-1 metaG ... | reverse complement strand
GTTCCAAGTCGCGTGCTCATTATCGAGAACAACAGGATATCTTATGTTCCACTTTTCAACAGCACGCTTCACATTATCATACTTTTTCTCAAACTCAAATTCAGGAGAATGAACTCCAACTATCTCAAGACCTTTATCCTTATATTTTTCATTCCATGCGCTCAAATAAGGAAGGGTTCGCTGACAATTAATACAACTATACGTCCAAAAATCAACAAGAATCACTTTTTTACCCACAAGATCTGAAAATTTTAAATCTTTAGTGTTAATTTCTCCCTCGATTCCTTGAAGCTCAGGAACAGGAGTTCCGCTTTTTTCAACTAACGGCGTTACAATCACTGATTCAGTTCTTTTTTCTTCAAGAAAGACAATTCCCGCAACAACTGCCGCAACAATTAAAACAAAAAGAATTAATTTTTTCATTTTAGAAGCCACGCTGATAAAAATTGAAGATTTCCCGCTACAAGCGCGAGCTTACCTGTAAAGACAAATACTCCTAACGCAAGCACTAAAACACCAATTACTATATTGTAATATTTGAAAAAAGTTTGATGGCGCTGAATCCAGTGAACAAAAGGCTGGGCGAACAAACCTGCAATCAAAAACGGAATACCGAGTCCTAATGAATAGCCGCTTAATAAAATAAAACTCTGACCGGGCTGCGACGCAGCAAGAGCGAGAATTGTTCCTAAAATCGCCCCAACACAAGGAGTCCAGCCAACGGCAAAAGCCGCGCCAAACACAAAACTTGACAATTCTCTACTTTTGAACTTATGAGCTTTAATTTTATGCTCACGAAGCAAAAATGACGGTTTAATGAAACCAAGCAGGTAAAATCCAAACAAAATAATTACGGCTCCCGCAACTCTGCCAAGCCAAATTTGAACATCATACGCAACATTTGATAACAAGCTGTTAAGAAGAACGCCAAGAGTCGCAAAAACAGCGCTAAAACCCAAGACGAACAATAAACTGTGCTTGAATAACTCCCAACGAGACGATTTCTCAAAACTATTGCCCGACAAGTAACCTAAAAAGGCTGGCACAAGCGGAATTATGCAAGGCGCGAAAAAAGACGCAAGCCCCGCAATAAAAGCAATAAAAAAAGAAAGTTCGCTCATACAACTGCCTTCTTCAAATCATCACCTGATACATACGCCGGAGATTTGAACGATTGCTTTCCATCTTTTAGAACAACAGTTGTTCCCTGAGACGCCACACCGAACTTTCTTGCCACATCCTCGTGCTCTTTTGTGGTTTCATCGTCTTTATAGTGAACCTTAAATGCGACAACGTTTTCCAAATCAAGAGAGTTGTAAGTTTCCTTTAACTTTGGCTCCCACTCTTTGCAAAGGGGGCACCAGTTGGCTTCAAAATGAAGAACTACAACTTTTTCATCTTCAATTGCTTTGTCCATTGCGCTCATATCAAATTCATAAAATTTTGAAACGGTTCCTGCAATAAGTTTTGGCTCGCTCATCATACTGTCTTCTTTTTCCATAGATGGTTCTTCAGGAGTCAATGGCATCATAGTTTCCTTTTCCATCATGGAGTCATCTTTTGCGATTTCATCCATCTCTTTTCCCATATCATTTACTTGTTCAATGGATTCTTTGTCCATCATCGCAGTTTCTTTTTGCATAGCTTGCTCTTGCGTAACAGGCACGCAAGCGACAAGAAGAGCCGCGAGAACAGCCATAATTAATATCAGATATTTTTTCATTTTATTACCTCCAGGAAATAAAGTTCAACACAGCAAACGCGACAGTTTGAAGCAAAGTCAATACGAAAACATGCAAACTAACCATGTCAACGTAAAACTCCATCATTGTAATGTAAAAATATAGCGAGCAAATATACTGCGCGAGAAACGCTACAGTAAAAACAAGAAGCCCTAATGAAAAAGAGGACTTCATTCTTGCCCAATTACGGCCATACACGTAACACAGCGCCAAAAGAAGCACTACGTTAAGCGCGGTCAAAATAAAAGTCGCCTGCATTGTCCATTCCATATCATATCCTCCAGTAAACGTCTTTAACTACTTTTTTCCAACTTTATCCCAAATCTCGCCAAATTCAGCCCACATTTTTTGCATTTCATCAGAAACAAAATAAACGGCGCCATATTTTCCCTTATTAATCGCCGTTAAAATATTGTTTTCAACCAGAATTTTTATGTGATGCTGAATTGTTTTATAATCCAGATTAAGAGTTTTTGAGAGTTGATTTAGATTCATCGGCTTTTTCTTTAAAGACTTGACAATCAAAATACGGGTTTCTCCGCCTCTTGTTCCTGCGAATAAGTACCACACCAAATTATTCATACATCACCTAAAAATAAAGAAGAATAAAAAAGTATCCTAAATCTTCCCCACAAGATCAAGACCTGGCTTTAGAGTTTTTTCTCCCGGTTTCCATGACGCAGGACAAACAAGCCCTTTGTTTTTCTCGACAAACTGGGCAGCCTGGAGACGTCTCATAATCTCAGACGCGTTTCTTCCAATGCTATTGTCATGAATATCGTACGATTTAATGACTCCTTTAGGGTCAATTATAACCGTCGCTCTAAGAGAGAGGCCTTCCTCTTCAATAAGGGTCCCGTAGGAATTACAGATTTGACGAGTAGGGTCAGCAATCATAGGATACTTGATTTTCTTGATAGTATCAGAGTTGTCGTGCCACGCTTTGTGAACGAACACGGTATCAGTGCTAACCGAGAGCACTTCCGCGTTCATTTTTTTGAACTCATCATAATTATCTGCAAGTTCGCCAAGCTCAGTTGGGCAAACAAACGTAAAATCCGCAGGATAAAACGCGAGAACAACCCATTTTCCTTCAAGTTTCTTAAGATTCACTTTCTCAATCTTATTGTTAATTAACGCTTCAGCCGTAAAATCCGGCGCCTTTTTACCAACATACACAGACATAGTGTAAACCCCCTGTTTTGATACTTTGTTTGTCTATTTTTCATTTATAAAGGTTATGAAACTGACCCGTGTATGGACATCAAATTTATATACCAAAAACGCTCAGAATGGCTTACTTTACACAAAGGGGGTGTATAACTATGGAATCATTTGGAAAAATAGCGTTTTACGCAGGACTTGTAATCTCAGTTCTCGTAGGCGTAATGGACTTAGGAACATGGGTGCCAGCGGCACTTGTAGTATTGGGTCTGATTGTTGGTTTCCTCAACATTAGCGAGAAGGAATCACAACACTTTTTGCTAGCAACAGTTGCATTGGTAATTTCAGGCCTTGCACTAGGCGGCAAATTTGGAATCATGGCGCTAGACAAAGCAATCGCGGCTTACGTCTTGTTCACCGCAGCGGCGGCGTTCATCGTAGCATTGATGCAAGTTTGGCACATGCAAAAGAGCCGATAAGGCTTTTTTCTTTATTTTTTATTTTTAATTTCTTTTAAGTTTATTCTCTCTGGTTCTTAAAAAATAGAAAAAACGCGGCCACCCGGATTTGAACCGGGATACCCTTGCGGGAAATGGTTCTCTGACATCGGGCAGAGCCTAATGTTTCAAGACCATCGCAGTACCGGATTGTGCCATGGCCGCAATAATTCTCTATGGCGTCTCAAGGCACACCTCAAACAAGTTTAAGGTTGTGCCATGGCCGCATAAACAGAATTCTTTTGAACACCTTTTTAAAACTTACCTAAAACGCAACAAATATAAGAGAAAGTAACCAAAATGAAAATAATGGAAAAAAAGAGCGTAAAATATCTCAAAATAATAGGATACATCGCGGCGACAGTAATTTTGGGATACATCGCTTATTCTGTTTGGTATTATACTTCGAACGCGGAAGAAATTGATTCATTTGAAGTTTGTTATGATGATCACTGCGTTAAAACATTTCACATTCATTATTATTTGAATTTTGACATTTGCGGAAAAGATATTAGCTTGCCGAAAGAACACGGACCGCTTGACGGACCTCATACTCACAAAGAATACAATTACATTCATTTCCACGAACGATTGCCGTACGATCCGCAAACAAAAGAACTTCTTGATGTAACCCCGCTTAAAATTTCTGAAACAATGAAACACTTCAACATAGTTTTCAACAGTACCTGCATCGATGGAAAATGCAACGGAGACTTATGCAACGGACATTCTGGGCAAGTAAAAATGTTCGCGAACGGAAAAGAAATTTCTGAATTTGAAAATTATATTTGGCGCGATGAAGAAAAAATTCTAATAGCATTTAAATAGTAGAAGTTCTATATCTATTTTCAAAAGAGGAAAAACAAAAATGGCAGCAAAAAAACGAAAGACTTCGAGAAAGTCCGCGAAGAAATCGCGAAAAACTTCACGAAAGTCAACACGAAAATCTAAGAGCTCCAAACGCCGAAAGCGTCGATAAATTTCAAGCTATAACTCGGTGCGCTCATTTTTTCTTTTTTTATTTTCAGTTTCTTTCAAAACATTTTAATATGAATAAAGTATTTAAAAATTAAAAGAGGATGAAAATGCCGGAAAAAAAGAAAAAAGCCAAAAAACAAGAAGAAAAAAACGTTTGTGAATTCTGCTAATGAGCGACATAAACCTGCCCATAGTGATTGGCGCGGCTTTAATAGATGGAATTAATCCTTGTGCTTTTGGAGTTTTAATCTTTTTACTTGCGTATCTCGCGAAAACGGGTTCTAGAACAAAAATGCTCGTGAATGGACTAATTTACATCTTCTTCGTATTTTTAACCTACTTAATATGCGGACTCATACTTCTTCCAATAATACGTAAATTATCAGAATTTTCAGTTATTAGCTATTATGTTTTGGCGGCAGTAGTCGCCCTTGCAGGACTTATTGAAATAAAAGATTATTTTTGGTACGGAAAAGGATTTTCATTATCCATTTTTCCGTCAGAGGCGCAACGTATAAAGAAATATGTTACTTCTGTAACTGACAGTCCAGTTACTGCGGCGTTTTTAGGAATATTTGTCGCACTGGTTGAGTTGCCTTGCACTGGGGCGGTATATCTTGCGGTTTTGGCGTTAATGAGTATGGCGGGAATTTCCGCCGGGAACATAATGCTTCTTGTAATTTACAACTTAATTTTTGTTCTCCCTTTGTTAGTAATATTAGTCCTTGTTTACAAAGGAATGCACTGGAAGAATTTTGACAAATGGCGAGACCAGCACAAAGGACTTATGAGGCTTGCCGCAGGAGCTCTTTTGCTTGTTTTGGCCTTTTGGATGGTTGAGTTCACCATGACTGAGAGCATACAACTTCCAAAATATACCATGATGTTTATAGGCGGACTAGTGATTGTTATAGCTCTTCTAGTTTTGTTAAAACACATTATTGAAAGAAAACATGCAATTAAACCTAAGTAAGCAAAAATGCAAACCCTGCGAAGGAGGTGTTTCTCCTCTTAATAGGGCGGACGTAAAGAAAATGCTCCCTAAAATTAAAGGCTGGAAACTTTTGAAGGGAAAATTAAGCAAGAACTTCAAATTCAAAGATTTTAAACAGGCGTTAAAATGGATAAATAAAGTAGGCGCGCTCGCAGAAAAAGAAGGACATCACCCAGACATATACCGGTTTTACAACAAAATAAACCTTGTTTTATACACTCACGCGATAGACGGACTCTCTTGGAACGATTTTATTCTCGCTTCGAAAATCAATAATCTTGGAGGATTCAAATGAATTTGAAAATCTTAGCAGTACTAAACCTTTCGGCCCTTGTTTTGCTTTATTTGAGCTTTGTTCCTTACAGCAATTACATCGCAAGAATATTAATATTAGTTGTCGCGATATTACTATTAATAAAATTCAAATAAAATCACGACGATTGACTTTAAAATCTTTCAAAAAAGCGATAACTCTTTCAAACAAAGGATGAAGTTTTGCGCTTTTCTTCTCAAGCTCAATATTAATTTTTGACATAGGCCAAAACTCACCTTTAACAACCTCATCCTTATCCAATTTTATTTCACCGTGAAAATCTTTGAAAGCAAACAAAGTAACCCACATACGCTCGCCGCTTTCGTGAATTCCAAACTTTAAAACTTCCTCAAGTTTCGACGGAGTAGTGTTAATCCCCAGCTCTTCTCTTAGCTCTCTAACTGCCGCATGAGATGGAAGTTCGCCTGAAAGAACATGGCCTGACAAAGACGCCTCATGGCAGTCAGGAAACATATCTTTATTCTTCGAACGAAGCTGAACAAACAGCTCCCCATTAGAATTAAACACGCAAACAACAACGCCACGGTGAAGCAAATTCTTCTCATGAACTTCATGCCTTGAAGCCTTACCAACAATCTCATCGTGCTCGTTCACAATGTCGACGAATTCTGTCATACAAATAATGAGAAAACGTCCCTTTAAAAGCTCTTTGAAAATCTTCCGGATTCTTCATCGCAGGATATAATAAACTCCAGAACATAAAGATAAACATGATAAAAACAAACATAGAAAGAATGAAACCAAAACCTGACAACCAAAAATTCATTGTTACCCTTGACGGCATAATTGAAAATATTTTTGGAATAACACGCCCAGACACTTTCACTCCCGTGTCCGAACTTAAGGTTGATGAAGACCATCTTGTTTACGAAATAGGCAGAAAAAATCAATTATACCTTACGGTTAAAACGAACACGCCAGTCACAAGAATAGGATTTCCCGCGTTTATTCCCGTTTCATTAGGCGACAGAATAAGAGCGTACATACTAAAGGCAAAAGAATGCCAGTACAACGGACAATTATATTACGTTAAAAGAGAATTTAACGCGCACGAAGAAGCGAATAAACTGGAAATCATTAAAAATGGAAAAATAGAAGCGACGTATATTTGCGCAGAATCTTAAGCATCTATCATTTCGATTTCAATGTTAAGCCCTTCTGGAATAGGAACTCTCATAACAAGACGAAGAGCTCTTTCATCAAGACCCAAATCAATAAGTCGCTTGTGAACACGCATCTCATAGCGCTCCCAAGTCGCGCTTCCACGGCCACAAGGAGCTTTTCTTGTCGCAATTTTCATACGCTTAGTAGGAAGAGGAATAGGACCTTTCATTTCGACACCAGTCTTATCAGAAATATCTTTAATAAAAGCACACGTTTGGTTGAGCTTGTCGATATCGACGCTCGCCAGTTTTATTCTCGCTTTTTGCATGGTTGTGTCAAATTTTCATCGTTAGATGAAAGTTCGTTGTATTTACTAATTAATTAAAATGAAAAAAACAAAAATTTATTTCTTAACTAAATCAATGCACATGCCGACTGCAACAGTGTTGCCTGAGTCACGCACCGCAAAACGACCTAGTGGCGGGAATTCCTTAACTTTTTCGATACAGAGCGGCTGCATTGGGCGGATCTTTACGATGCACGCGTCGCCGTTCTTTACGAAGTCTGGGTTTTCAGCCATAACTTCACCGGTCATTGGGTTTAGTTTCTTTGAAATTTCAGTAATCTGACACGCTACCTGCGCTGTGTGGATGTGGAACACTGGAGTGTAACCTACAGTCACAACAGTTGGGTGGTTCATTATGATTAGCTGCGCGGTGAATTCAGTCGCAACGGTTGGCGGGCTGTCAACTGTACCCAAAACGTCTCCACGCGCGATGTCCTTCTTTTCAATACCACGGATGTTGAAACCGACGTTGTCGCCAGGCTCTGCCTCCTGATACTGCTCGTGGTGCATTTCAACAGTCTTAATTTCACCAGTAACACCAGTTCCTGTTGGACCTGGCATAATGATTACTTTTTGACCGACCTTTAGAATACCGGTCTCAACTTTACCTACTGGAACAACACCGATACCTGTGATGTTGTAAACGTCCTGAATAGGCAATCTTAGAGCCAAGTTGGTTGGCTTTACTGGAGCTTTCAAATTGTCAAGAGCTTCAAGAAGACTTGCGCCCTTGTACCATGGCATTTTGCCTAGTTTCTTAACTACGTTTTCACCAGGGTATGACGCGATAGGAATGACTTGAACGTCGTCAATTTTCCAACCGTATCCCTTGCACATGTCCTGCGCCTGTTTCTTTTGCGCTTCGAACTTTGCCTGATCGTAGTTGTTTAGGTCCTGTTTGTTACATGCAATAATTAATTGCTGAACACCAAGGGTTTTACACAAAAGCGCGTGTTCACGCGTTTGAGCCTGAACTCCTTCGGAACCAACGACAAGAACTGCCGCGTCCGCCTGTGATGCACCGGTAATCATGTTTTTAATAAAGTCACGGTGACCTGGAGCGTCGATAATGGTGAAGTCATACTTTTGCGTTGAGAATTTCTTGTGAGAGAGGTCGATTGTGATACCACGCTCTTGCTCTTCCTTCAAGGAGTCCATAACGAACGCGAATTCGAAACCAGATTTACCAAGTTCCTTCGCTTTTTCCTGAAGCTTTCTCATTGTCTGTTCGTCAACGGTTCCTGCATCGAAGAGGAGACGACCTACAGTCGTTGATTTACCGTGGTCTACGTGACCGACGAATACGATGTTTAAGTGTGGTTTTGCTCTTGCCATAGTGTAATACCCCTCCTTAATTGAGTATAAATTAAGTCTTACGACAAAGGGGGTGGTTTATAAACGTTGCGGTTTAAACCGCCCTTAAAGCCCATTTTAACTACTTTCATTTAACAGCAAAATTTTAAGAAGGATTGAGGCCGGACAAATTTAATGAAAAAAAGGGTGATGCTGGCTTATGGTATTTTTATTCTTTTAATTATGATTTCTGCGAGCGCCGCGCCTTCTTACTACGCAAATAAGCTAATTCTTCCCCATATTTATCCAGGACAGGAAATAAATTCAACGGACAGATGGCAAATGGAGCCCCTTCATGTCAAGTCAAGCACGGTTCGATGGACAGAACTTGGAGCATACTCAATTAATCTTGACAAAATTCATCTTGACAGAAAAAGCTACACTATAATTCTTAAAAGCAAATTTGGACCGGAAATAAAATTCATTCCATTCACAGAAACCGAACTAGTGGTTGGAAATGAAATTTATGAAATACATTATGATAAAAAAAATTACACTCTTTGGATTTCAAAATACGTGAAATAAAATTTAAAAAAAGAAATTAAAATTTTAAAAACAAAAAGTAAAAATTAAGCTCCCAACATTCCTGCGGTCAGGCCCTTTCTTTGAACGATTGCGCCGATAACTCTTGGCTGCAATTCAGCAGGACACTTTTCGAAAGTTTGGTCGGCAAGAGATGAAAGTCCTCTTCCTGCGGTCGCTGAACGAAGGTCTGATGACCATCCAAGCATTTCCGCAACAGGTAACTTCGCCTTAACGATTGTGTTGTTGCCTTCCTGAGTTAATTCAAGAACTTGTCCACGCTTGTTCATAACTAGCTTGGTTAATTCTCCTGTAAATTCAACAGGCCCTTCAATTACGTGAATTTGAACCGGCTCGTACATAACAGGATTCGCATCCATCATAGCAACTCTGATACCTTCTCTGATACCAGGGTATACCTGCGCAGGACCTCTATGGATTGCGTCTTCGTGAAGCTTCGCGTCAACTAAAGTGACTTTAATTCCGACACAGGGCTCACGAGCAAGCGGACCTTGATCCATAACCTGCTGGAAACCATCCAAAATAAGCTCAATCGCTTCAGGCAACTGAACAATACCACGAGTTGCGTCAACAAACAAGTTACCATTGTAGACTTGTTTTACTGAAAGCGCAGTGTCGTTGTCCCAACCAACTGAAACTAATTTGTCACGCAATGCAAGGTCACGCTTTTTCACACGACCCTCATTAATTTCGCCCTTTCTAATAAGGTCAGTAACAGCAGGCTCAAGAGGCTCAACAGTAAAATAGAACTTGTTGTGCTTGTTTGGAGTTTTACCTTCAGCAGTGTTTGACTTTTTGGTAACTGTCTCACGATAAACAACAATAGGAGGAGAAGTTTGAATCTCGACACCTTTTTCAGTTATTATACGGTTCTCGATAATTTCAAGGTGCAATTCACCCATGCCATGAAGCAAGTTCTCTCCAGTTTCCTGGTTAATTTCAATTTTAACCGAAGGGTCCTCTTTTGCGACTTTTTTCAAAACTTCAACAAGCTTCGATAAGTCCTGAGGCTTTTTTGGCTTAATTGACTTTGTAATAACCGGCTCGAAAATGTGCTTTAACTCCTCGAAAGGCTGCTGAGGATTCAAAGTAATTGTTTCACCAGCATTACCAGAAACTCCCGCGATAGCAAGAACGTTTCCAGAAGGAACAGTCTCAAAAATTTCAGGCTTAATTCCTTGGTACATAAACACGGTCGCGACACGCTGATTTTGATTCGCGTTGTTTAAGTGCACAGTAATTCCTTCCTTCATAGTTCCACTATAAAGACGGCCTGCACTAATTTCACGACCAGATTTAGGGTCAATCAAAATACGAGTGATAACGAATGCAACTTCCCCATTTGGATTGCAATCAACTAAGTCTTTTCCGAACTGAGACTCAGGGTCGCCATGCCAGATTTTTGGAATACGATACTTTTGAGCGTCTTTAGGGTTTGGCAAATGCTTAATTACCATATCCAAAATGACGTCGTGAAGAGGGCATTTTTCCCAAACGAACTTTTCACGCTCTTCATCTTGAAGTTCATAAATTTTCAAAATATCCTTGAAGTTAACTCCTTTCTTTTGCATGTAAGGCAAACTTAACGCCCAGTTGTCACGCGCTGAACCAAATGCGACACTACCATCTTGGATGTTAACTTTCCATTTTTGCGCAAACTCGCTCTCCGCGATTTGTTCAAGCAAAGTGTTGAACTGCGCGATGATTTCGACAAAACGCTTTTGCATCTGTTCTGGCGTATACTGCATTTCCTTAATCAGACGGTCAACCTTGTTGATGAAAAGAACCGGCTTTACACGCTCACGAAGCGCCTGCTTCATGACCGTTTCAGTCTGCGGCATAATACCTTCGGACGCGCAAACCAAAACAACAGTTCCGTCAATCGCCCTCATAGCTCTTGTAACATTGCCACCAAAGTCAACGTGACCTGGCGTATCGATAAGATTGATAAGATAATCTGCGCCGTTAAAATTGTGAACCATTGAAACGTTAGCGGCGTCAACAGTCATAAGTCGCTCTTGTTCGTCAGCGTGCTGCCAAGTCGCCATACCTTTGTCAAGCTCTCCTGCCGCAGCTTCGGACATAAATCCCGCTGCCGCAAGCAAGTTGTCAGTAAAAGCAGTTTTTCCGTGGTGGATATGCGCAGACGTCGCAATATTTCGAATCTTAGTGTGGTCATTCGACATCTTTTTCATTAATGCAATTTTCTCTTCGCTGGCCATTTTCTTATTACCTCTCAGTTGGTGTATTTGCCGTCGTGACCGCCCGCCGCGACATTCGCGTGCTTGCCCTTCACTTTATCAACGGGAAATCTTTCCTTGAATTCCTCTATTGTTTTATGAAGCGCATCTTCTGCGTCCACTTCGGATAAATATGACATTTTCAAGACGAGATACTGCAATTGGCCGATAAAATCAGCCCATTCCGCCTTGTTTTTTTGAATCAATTCAAGAGACCTATTCTCTGGAATCCATTTGATTATGTTTCTTGCCTCGCCAACTTCCTCAACGACGTTTAAGAGCAAATCCTTGAAATGAGGAGTGCTCCATTCGCGCTCATCATTGAACGCTTTCACTAAATTTTGCCAATCAGTTAACGATTTCATTTTTTGCGATAAAGCAAAGCTTCATCAACACGCTGGTAAGGATAAAGTTCGTTATTTTTGAACCAAATCGCGATTTCTTTTTTCGCCGAATCAACTGAATCTGACGCGTGAATCAAATTTTGAATTGGACGGCCCGACATATCTGACAAACCGTAGCTGTCAAACGCGAAATCTCCTCGAATGGTTCCCGGCATCGCCTTGTTTGGAGCGGTGTCGCCAACCATAAGTCGAATCTTTCCAATCACATCGTGGCCTTCAATTACGAGGGCGACAGTTGGAGACATCGTAATAAAATCTATCAACATTTGACGAACACGCTTGCCTACAGTCAGGGCGTCATCTGGAATTGGCTGACCTTTGGCCTCGTATGATTTTTTGGTTTTTTCACCAACAGATTTTAACCATGATTCATCATCAGCGTAATGAGTTCCAGCCTGTTCTTTTGAGGCGTGAACAAGCTTCATTCCGATAATTTTGAAACCGGTCTTTTCAAAACGAGACAAAATCTCGCCAATGAGCGCTCGTTGAACGGCGTCAGGCTTTAACAAAACAAGAGTTCTATCAATCATCGTTTCTTTTGGTCTCCTTTCTCAAAGTGCTTGGTCCATTTGACGTAACGAGGATTTCTTTTGAGCTTTAAGAAATTCATCATGGATTTACGACTTTCAAACCACAAAATAGTTCCGTCGTTTTTCACATACATGATGCCAGTTCCTGGCTCGATTTTTTGTCCACTAAAAGAGCATTTTGCCATTTAGTTGCCTCCGCCGCCTCTACCGCCGCCGCCCTTATGAAGAGGACGCGCTTCGATTTCGGTTTCTCTTAGCATTAAAATATCGTCAATTTGAACAGGTCCCTTAACGTTTCGACGAAGAACCTTATCCTTGTCTCTTCCGTCAAGAACACGGCATCTAACTTGAATAGCCTCGCCACGAGTTCCAGTTCTTCCCATAATCTCCTCGACTTTGGCAGGAACTGCGAAAGAGAACTTCGCCTGACCTTCTGATTTCATTGAAGCTCCTTCAGTTTTTTGGGCTTCAGGTTTTGCGCTTTGGGGTTTCCCTTCGGGCGCTTTCTTTTTTTGTTCCGTCATGATTCTCAACCCTGTGTTTTGAGCTCTTCAACAATTTTTTTAGCGTCGCCTTCAGCAATAATCGCAACAGCGCTTGTTGGAACCGCAAGACCTGCGGCCGCGCCAAGCTCTTCTTTGGTTCCAACTTGGAAACATGGAATTCCTTTTTCCTTCGCAAGAACTGACAGGTGAACGGTAATTTCTTTTGGAGCGACATCGCTTGCGAACGCAACTAATTTTGCTGTTCCACGTTCAAGCGCTTTTGTAGCCTCATTGACTCCTTTCTTAACTTTACCAGTATTTTTTGCGACTTCAACTGCTTCTAAAACTTTTTGCATGTCTGCCATATGAATCCTCCAGAGAACGTTAGTCCCCTCATTCAGCCCGCCTTAAGACGAGCGTCATCAATCATAGGTTATATTAAACATCACCACAGGTGGTTTATAAAGGTTATGGTGGTATAGAAAAAAGCGGGAAAATTATCTTGACAGCTGGTTATTTCCATAAAATCTTAAAGTATTTTTGTCATCGCGAAGAATTATATCCACAATTTTTTCGTTTGAATATTTGAACTGAATTTCGCCGCTTCCAAAAGAAGTTTGCGACGCGATAATTTTGCAATTTTTTCTTAACCTCAAATAATTGGCAAGAGCTGAGGCGAAATTATCAGTTTCATAACCTCCTTCCGCCAGAGAACAGGAGTTCAATAGAATAGTTGCGCCATTTTCAAGGTAATCTGAAAACTCTTTCATTTTTCCAGCATTGACATCGTCGATGCAAAGAGAATTTTTGTCACTTTTTTCATACAATTCTTCTGATTTTATGAAAACATCAATTTTTTCCTCAATGGGAACATAATCGTACTGGCAAAGCTGTGATTTTATGGATAATTTTATTTGATCAGCAACTAGTTTTTTGTCCTCAGTAATAGTTATTCCTGTTCTTTGTCCGTGACCGCAAATCATCAAAAAAGAAATCTTGCCATATTTTCCAACTTCGCGCATTTGTTTTACGATATCCTCATCTTTTTCAATTTCATAAGCGAAAGTACGATATCGTTTGATTACTTCACTATACGCTTGCTTCGCAGAATCATTTCCAAAATTATTGTTATGATCGCTTTTTGCCAATAAAATAAGGGCGATGTTTCCTTCTTCATTTTTAGCGTTTAACACCTTTTCTAAATCGTTTTTGAAAAAACGATGAGGCGCATCCATATTCAATTGTTCAGATGCGACTTTTGACAAGGCAGAATCAGATAAATTCTCAAATTTGTTGTTAGAAACAGCGCAACCCGAGATAGCAACGCCTGTTGAAAACACAGCCATCGCCGCGATTTCTTTGGCACGCTTAAGCAGGCATTCTAAACTCATGAACCTCCTTTCTTTACTATATATAGACGCAGTTCTAGTATAAAAACTCTTATAATCTCAAGAATACTCCTTGCCCCAATGATTGAATTATCTATACTCATAATCTCTCTTGGAATATTACTTATCGCGACATATACAGACTTGCGATGGCTAGAAGTTCCGGACTGGTTATCATACGCAGGCATTTTTGTAGGAATTAGCGTTCACATCTATTATTCTATTTCACAACTTAGCTGGTGGCCAATATTATCAAGCATAATCGGTCTTGCAATCGCATTTTGCTTCGCGTGTTTCATGTATTACACGGGGCAGTGGGGAGGGGGCGATGCGAAATTACTAATGGCGCTTGGCGCGGTAATTGGATTTGAACCGGCAAAACTTGCCTTCGGAACAAGCTTTATGATTAATCTGGTATTTTGCGGAGCCATATGGGGGCTTTTGTACTCAGGATACAAAGCAAGCAAAAACAAAACAGAATTTTTCGAACAATTCAAAAAATTACGAAACACAAAACCTTACAGCACGATAAGACTGATTATCGCCCCAATCGCATTAATTTGCGTCGTATTATCTTTCATATTTTCATTCATACAAATAGAACTTCTCTTAATGGCGTTCTTTTTGTTTTTCATATCATACGTCGCGATATTCGTTAAAAGCGTGGAATTGTCCTCAATGCACGTTTGGGTTAGCCCAAAACAATTAACCGAAGGCGACTGGCTCGTAAAACCTATAATGGTGGGTTCGTTCAAACTGGATCCTCAAAAACTAGGACTCGAAAAAGAAGACCTCGCTAAAATAATGAAATTATACAAACAAAAAAAGCTTGACAAAGTACTGGTAAAATACGGAATACCTTTTGTTCCTGCCTTTTTGATAAGTTTTGCTTTGACATTTTTCTTTGGAAACGTAATACTCGCCATAGTCGCATAAACTCTCGCGTAACGACAAAGGTTTAAATGTAATAAACGTTTTAGACCATTTATGCTTGAAACGGAATTCCTCGTTATGATAGGGCTTCTAACAATGTTCGCGATAGTCGCAATAATTCTAAAAACACTCAAAACAAGAATTTTTGACATTTAATTTAATGGTTTATGAGTTAAAAACAGTATTAAGGTATTCTTTTCAAACTTTTGACGCGATAATCTTCTTTTCCCTTTTCAGACTTAACTTCAGGGGTTTTTGGAACCTCAATAGGCTTTGGTTTTTCTTTCTCAAACACGCCAACGTTTTTTGTGAATTCTTTAATTTTACTTTCAGATTTTGCCAAATCTTCAGGAGTTGAAGGTTTTGGATTCCAGCCAAGCTCTAATTTGTCATTTTCAAATCTTGGCAGAACGTGAATCATCGCGTGAATGTTTTTTTGACCAGATACAATGCCGTTTTGAACCAAAACATTCGTTCCTTGAGCGCCAATGGTTTCAAATAAAGACTTTTGAACTTTTTGCGCAACTTTAAACATATTACCAACAACAAAATCAGGACACAACTCGATAATTGGCGCGTGTTTTTTGGGTAAAACAATAACGTGGCCAGGAACTGCGGGCTCGGGCGATAACATAACAAAAACATTCTCATCTTCATAAAGATTGTTTGATTTTTTCGCGATCAAATCGCAATACTTGCAGTCACTCATTTTTTAACACCCGTCAAAAAGTTAGTGATTTCATCAAGATTTAATTTTGAACTTTTGGCTTCCTTATTTTTTGACTCTTCTTTTTTTGGAACCTCTTTTTTATCTTCCTTTTTTGATTCTTTCTTTTGCTCTTTTTTCGCGGCTTCTTTTTTTGTCGCTTCCTTTTTATTTTTGTCTTCTTTTTTCGCTGGCTCATCTTTTGAAGGAACCATTTCAACTTTTGCAGACTCTTTACCAAATGATTTAGCTAAATTAGAATAAACATCATTTAACATTTTTTCATCAAGACGAACAATTGAAAGGTCAAGAATAATACCGTCATTTTTCGCGCGAGGAATAACGTGAACTATTCCGTGAGGCGCGCGCTGGCCTGCAACAGCACCGTTTGCCATAAAAATAGAAGTGCCCTCGCATTGAAACGCCTGAAGAAGCGCCTGACTTAACTGTTTGCAGACCATACCAACATGAGACGCGAGGTCATCATCCATTTGAACCAAAATCTCAACGTGCTGCTTTG
>Ga0187894_10003937_pt1 | contig 16261 bp, 10 predicted proteins | sample GBC1701081metaG_FD_136650 | JGI IMG/M metagenome (GOLD analysis project Ga0187894, IMG submission 136650) | White microbial mat communities from a lava cave in the Kipuka Kanohina Cave System on the Island of Hawaii, USA - GBC170108-1 metaG ... | reverse complement strand
TGTTGAGATTCGCGCCGCTCGCCGGCACGTAGTCGAGCACGACGTTCAGCGATCCGTCGCCGCACGGGAACGCAGTGCCGATGAGCGTCCACGACGCGTCCTCCGTCTGGTCCTTGCGGACGAACCGGCGCACGCCGTAGACGGCGAGGCGCTCGTGCTGCAGGAGGTCGATTCGATCGTTCTTCTTGGTTGCCATGTTGTCTTCTCCTCCGAGTTGTTGGGCCCCGTTAGGCCGTCTCTCTCGCCCAGTCCCGGAGAGACGGCCGGAGGGGACAAGGCGCGCCGGCGTGCTTCATGAGGAGCAAGGCAGAGGGCGTGAACGACGCGCAGTCCGCGGAGCGAGGGCGCGCGCTTTGCCGACGGGACGACGTGCAGCACGCCAGAGCGCCGGCGACACGAGGAGAAGACAGAGGGCAACCGAGAATCGGCGAAGGGGTCATTCGAGCGAGCGGGCGGCTCAGGGATCGCGGAGACAGCAAGGCCGCTCGGAGCGCCGGAGACGCGAGCTCGCGCGCCACTGCACTGCAAGTCCGCACGCGATCCGAACGCGTCCGCTACGAGACTACGCGGTACTCCGCGTCGATGATCTCGCCGTCGCGTGGGGGTCGCGGTTCAGGAAAGGCGGATGTTTCAGGAGGAGGAGGCCCAGCCCGCGTCGAGGCGACCCTGCGCGCATAACGCCGAGGGAATGCATCGCGATGAACGCGAGCCGCGAGAAGTCCCGCGACCGCGACGCCAGCGAGAGCGCCGACCGGCCCACCGGTCACGCGGCCGATCTGGAACCCAACCGCGGTCCAGTAGAGAACGAGCGCTGCACCGACTACCGCCGAGAAGCGCGTGTGCTTGTAGGCGCCGTAGGCGACCAAGAACACCGCGAGTGCGATCCATGCGCTCTTCGCGATGACGCCTGTGACGAACGCGACCAGCATGATCTCTACCGTGACCATCGCTACTCTGACCTGACGAGCGACAATAGCGACACCAGTAGAGACGCAATCCGAGGGTAAGCAGGCTGCGAGCCCGACGCGCTCGAGGGGCGCGGCGGGCCCGCGGCGCAGCGGCGCTACGAGAGAACCTCACGCTGCGCCCGGTCGCTCAAGAAGCCCTGCGCGCGCAGGTTGCGGAACCACATCCGCGCGAAGGAGACGAGATCCGCGCGGCGCTTCGGGTAGACGCCAGTGCGGCGACCGGAAGCGTCGAAGGTGTAGACCTCGTTGAGGGCGCCGCCGTAGTCGTTGCGGAACGAGATCGGCTCCGCGCCGAGCGCGTGGATCTCGAACATCACCTCGGGGTCGTGCATCACGTCGCCGTTCTGCAAGGCGGTGTGCGCGATCGCGACGAGGCGGCGGCCGTCGGGCGACGGTTCGATCTCCTCGACGACAAGCGTCATGTAGCCCTCGACGGAGATGCGCACGCAGCGCGCTCCGCTCAGCAGGCGGTCGAGTGTTTCGCTGAAGTGAGTGAACGTCGTCATCGGTTCCTCCTTGGTGCGTTTGCACCTCGGGGCCGATGCGGACCGGCCGGCGCCGCGCGCAAGGCCGCCGAAGGCGAGCGCAGCGGTGCCTTGCGCGCAGTAGGCGGCGGCCGGGCCAGGCCCTGAGAGGTGCAGCACCAAGGGGGAACCGGACGGACGCGAGCATGCGAAACGCGAGACCGCGGCTTTGGCGGAGCGCGCTGCGTTCGCATCGGAGTGAGCAACCGGGTGGAGCCGCGGGCCCCGGCTAATTGACTCGACCGTGGCGATTGGATGGCGCCCATGCGAGGCTGCGCGCGCCGGAGGAGCCCAATGAGCTGGAAGTCTGCGATCAATCGAGCTGTGAAAGAGCTAAAGACGGAAGAGGCTCGCATCGCTCGCGAACTCAGTGCGATCAGAGACCGGATTCAAGGACTCGGGGGTATCGCTGGCGGCCGCGCCTCCGTCGCCAAGACGGGAGGCAGGCGAAAGATGAGCGCGAAGGGTCGCGCAGCGATCGCTCGCGCGGCGAAGAAACGCTGGGCGAAGTGGCGCGCGGAGCAAGCGAAGTAAGCCAGGCGCGAGTCGTTACGGTTACGCGCCGCCATGCAGACACGGCCTACGACGTCCGTTGATGAGCCGCTTGCATGGGACGCAGCGCGGCGATCGCATTTGCGCCGCCGCAAGATCAGTCCGCGCTCGAGCTGAACTCCTCGGGCGCGAGCTCGCGGATCGAGACGCACGCCCCTGCGCTTCCCCAGACGACGCTGTCGAGCAGCGGCACGCCGATGAGCTTGCCCGCGTCGGCGAGGCGACGCGTGACCGCACGATCCTCGGGGCTCGGGCTCGGATCGCCCGAGGGATGGTTGTGGCCGACGATTACGCCGCACGCGCCGATCAACACGGCGGACTGAAAGACCTCGCGCGGGTGAACGAGCGACGCCGTCGCGGTGCCGATCGAGACGACTTGCAGCGCGATCGGGCGATGCCGGCCATCGAGGTAGAGCGCGATGAAGTGCTCGCGCGCGTCGTCGCGCACGATGCGGCGCATCAGCGTGATCGCGTCCTGCGGCCCGCGGACCTTCTCGGGCGCGCGCCGTCGGGGCCCCGTGTATCGAACCGCGACCTCGCGGATGAAGTGAATGCCGTCGTGCGTTGCCGTTGCCATCGGTTCCTCCGTGTTTGTTCTGGCCCGCTGCGGGCCGGCTCTCTCACGGCTGCTGGAGAGCCGGCCGACGGCGGGCCCGGCCGGAGGGCGAAGCGGAGCCGCGGGTCGAGGCAGGCCGCGTGACCGAGGCTTTGCGAAGGGCGCGCGGAGTGCCGCAGACCCGCGAGCGGAGCGAGGCCGGAGGACGGGACACGGAGGGAGCGGTGGCAACGGGTTCACCGGCGCCCGCAAGGAAGGTTGACCGATCGATCACGGACGCAGTAGCCGGCGAATTCCTCTCGCGCGGCTAGCCCGTGCGCCTATACCCTGGTGGCCCTGGGGCCGGAACGAACTCGAGCAATTGAGCCTACGCGCTAGCGCTGGCTACTGGACACGCGTTGGACCCGACGTTCTTCGAACGCCCCATCCTGAACTCGCCGTACGAGCTCCCCGGCCGCCACTGGGAGCTCGATCGAATTGGCCAGCCGACCGGCAGGGTCGTCGGTTATCGGCGCCGCGCGCAGTTCATCTCGCCCATCCCGAAGCCTAAGAAGGTAGGGAAGAACGCCGCCCAATCCGTCCTCGTCTTCGACCAGGAAGCCGAGCGGCTCTCGAGTTACCAGCAGCAATACGACCCGACGCCGATCATCAACGATCTCCGCCGCCGCATCGATCTCTGGCGCGCCGCCGATCCGGGGCAGTGGAACGTGACGCCCGAAACGGCGCGACTCCTGCAGCACTGGCGCCACCACAAGTTCAACTCCATTCGCCCGTTCTTCTGTCAGGTCGAGGCCGTGGAGACCGCGATCTGGCTGACTGAGGTGGCGCCGAAGCTCGGCGCCGAGGGACGCCGCTTTATCGATCACCTCACAGCTGCGAATGAGCAGGCGAACCCCGGGCTGCCGCGCCTCGCGCTGAAGCTTGCCACCGGCGCCGGAAAGACGACGGTGATGGCAATGTTGATCGCCTGGCAGACGATCAATGCCGTCCGCCGCCCGAACAGCAATCGCTTCACACGCGGCTTCCTCGTCGTCTCCCCCGGCCTGACGATCCGTGATCGGCTGCGCGTCCTTCGCCCGAACGACCCCGACGCCTACTACCAGAGCCGCGAGCTCGCCCCGACTGACATGATCGGCGACCTCGGCAAGGCGAAGATCGTCATCACGAACTTCCACGCCTTCAAGCTGCGCGAGACGCTCGAGCTCTCGAAGGGCGGCCGCTCACTCCTCCAGGGCCGCGGCCCGGAGCTGGAATCCCTCGAGACCGAAGGTCAGATGCTCCAACGCGTTATGCCCGACCTGATGGGCATGAAGAACGTGATGGCGCTGAGCGACGAGGCGCACCACTGCTACCGCGAGAAGCCCGAGGAGGAAGGCGAAGGCGAGCTGAAGGGCGACGACCGCAAGGAGGCGGAGAAGAACCGCGAGGCGGCGCGGCTCTGGATCTCCGGCCTCGAAGCGGTGCAGCGCAAGCTCGGCATCCAACGCATCGTCGACCTCTCCGCGACGCCGTTCTTCCTTCGCGGCTCCGGCTACGCGGAAGGCACTCTCTTCCCGTGGACAATGAGCGACTTCTCGCTGATGGACGCGATCGAATGCGGGATCGTGAAGCTCCCTCGCGTTCCCGTCGCCGACAACATCCCCGGCGGCGACATGCCGAAGTTCCGCAACCTCTGGGACCACATCGGCAAGAAAATGCCGAAGAAGGGCCGCGGCAAAGGCGCAGCGCTCGATCCGCTTAGCATTCCTGTCGAGCTCCAGACTGCGCTCGAAGCGCTGTATGGCCACTACCAGAAGACCTTCGCGCTCTGGCAGAAGGAAGGCATCGACGTCCCGCCCTGCTTCATCGTCGTTTGCAACAACACCTCCACCTCGAAGGTCGTTTACGACTACATCTCCGGCTTCCAGCGCCAGAACGAGGACGGTTCGACCACACTCGAGAACGGGCGCCTCGCGCTCTTCCGCAACTTCGACGACCACGGCAACCCGATCGCGACCCCGCGCACGCTGCTGATCGACAGCGAGCAGCTCGAATCCGGCGAAGGCCTTGACGACGCGTTCCGGGGCGCAGCGGCCGACGAGATCGACCGCTTCCGCCGCGAGGTCATCGAACGCACCGGGGATCGCAAGCAGGCCGAGAACCTCTCGGACGAGGATCTGCTGCGCGAAGTGATGAACACCGTCGGCAAAGCGGGGCGCCTCGGCGGCGGGATTCGCTGCGTTGTTTCCGTCGCGATGCTCACCGAGGGCTGGGACGCGAACACAGTGACGCACGTGCTGGGAGTGCGCGCGTTCGGCACGCAGCTTCTCTGCGAGCAGGTGATCGGCCGCGCGCTGCGACGCCAGTCCTACGACCTCAACGACGAAGGCCGCTTCAACGTTGAGTACGCCGACGTGCTCGGGATCCCCTTCGACTTCACCGCGAAGCCCGTCGTCGCGCCGCCGCAGCCGCCGCGCGAGACCATCCAGGTGAAGGCGATCTCGCCCGAGCGCGACGCCTGCGAGATCCGCTTCCCGCGCATTGAGGGCTACCGCGTCGAGCTCCCGGAAGAGCGCCTCTCCGCCGCGTTCAACGAAGACTCGACACTTGTGCTGACTCCCGATCTCGTGGGTCCGTCGATCACGCGCAACGAAGGCATCATCGGTGAGGGCATCGATCTCACGCTCGGCCACACGGGCGACCTGCGCCGTTCCACGATCCTCTTCCACCTCACGAAGCGGCTACTCGAAACGAAATGGCGCGACGCCGGCGAGGAGCCGAAGCTGCACCTCTTCGGACAGCTGAAGCGCATCACGCACGAGTGGCTCGACAACCACCTCGTCTGCAAGGGTCAGACGTTCCCGGCGCAGCTTCTCTACCTCTCGCTCGCCGACATGGCCTGCGAGCGCATCACGGCCGCGATCACGCGCCACCACGTCGGCGAGCGTCCGATCAAGGCCATCCCCGATCCGTACAATCCGGCCGGCTCGACGCGCCACGTCAACTTCAACACGTCGAAGAAGCTGCGCTGGAAGACCGACGCGAAGAGCTGCCACATCAACTGGGTGATCTGCGACAGCGAGTGGGAGGCCGAGTTCTGCCGCGTTGCCGAAGCGCACCCGCGTGTGCGCGCGTACGCGAAGAACCACAGCCTCGGCTTCGAGGTGCCGTACCGCTATGGCTCGGAAAAGCGCGCCTACCGGCCCGACTTCATCGTGCGCGTCGACGACGGCCACGGCGACGCGGACCTGCTGAACCTCGTCGTCGAGATCAAGGGCTATCGAGGCGAGGATGCCAAGGAGAAGAAGGCAACGATGGACACCTATTGGGTGCCCGGCGTGAACAACCTCGGCACCCTCGGCCGCTGGGCGTTCGCTGAGTTCAGGGACGTGTACGAGATCGAGGCCGACTTCAAATCCAAAGTGGAGAACCACTTCGGCGAGATGATCGCGAAGGCCACGAAGGGAACGACGTAGCGAATGCCCGCGACGCGGCTCAAGATCTTCGTCAGCAGCGTGCAGAAAGAGTTCGAGCGCGTGCGCTCGGACCTGAAAGCATTCCTGCTCGGCGATGCCGTGCTGCGTCGCTTCGTGTCCGAGGTGTTCCTGTTCGAGGAGCTTCCGGCGCGCGATCGCCGCGCCGATCAGGTCTACCTCGAAGAAGTGAAGCGCTGCGACATCTACCTCGCGATCTTCGGCAACGAATACGGCGCCGAAGATCGCGAGGGGGTCTCGCCGACCGAGCGTGAGTACGACCACGCCACCAAGCACCGCAAGACGCGGCTCGTCTACGTGTGGGGCTCGGACGAGAAGCAGCGCACGCCGAAGATGCGCGCGCTCGTGCGCAAGGCGAGCGGCGACGTGATCCGTCGCCGGGTCGAGGATACGAGCGCCTTCACGACCGAGGTCTATGCGAGCCTCGTCGACTACCTCGATCGCAAGGGCGCGCTGCGGATCCCGCCGTTCGACACGAGCGCGTGCGATCGCGCGCGGCTCTCCGATCTATCGCGCAAGCGCATCGACTGGTTCCTCGAGACTGCGCGCGCGGCACGCGGCTTTCCGCTCGAGCCGACCAGCTCGACCAAGTCGCTGCTGACGCACCTCAAGCTGATGGACCACGGCGAGCCGACCAACGCCGCGGTCTTGCTGTTCGGAAAGGACCCGCAGCGCTTCCACCGGACGGCCGAGATCAAGTGCGTGCACGTTCATGGCACCGAATACCTGCGCCCGTTTCCGGCGCTCCAAATCTATGGCGGCGACGCGTTCGAACAGGTCGACGAGGCGCGCGACTTCGTACTCGGGAAGATCAACCGCAGCGTGGGCACGCGTTCCGAGAGTAGCATTGCGCCGCGTGTCTATGAGCTGCCGCCCGATGCCATCTCTGAAGCCATCGTGAACGCAGTCGCGCACCGGGATTACCACAGCAACGCCTCGGTCGAAGTGCGGTTGTTCACTGATCGGCTTGAGGTCTGGAATCCCGGTGCGCTACCGGGCACGTTGACGCTTGAGGACCTGCGCGAGGACCATGCTTCCGTGCCCAACAACCCCTTGCTCGCCGAGTCGCTTTATCTCAGCGGATACATCGAGCGGGTTGGATCCGGCACGCAGAAGGTGATCGCGCTGTGCAAGCAGGCGGGCCTCCCCGAGCCGACCTTCGAGCAGCGCTCCGGCTTCTTCGTCCTGACCCTCTGGCGAGACTGGTTAACCCGCGAAGTGATGACGCGCCTCGAGCTGAGCGATCGGCAGCGACAAGCGGTGCTGCTGGCGAAGACCGGTGAGCTGCTGAGCAACAAGCTCTACCAGGAGAGGTTCTCGGTCTCCAAGCCGACCGCGTCACGCGATCTGGACGACCTCGCCCGAAAGGGCGTGCTCGAGAGGTTCGGAACCACCGGGAAAGGGACGTACTACGTCGTCAGCTCCAAAGGGCTCACAAAGGGCTCAAAGGGGCGACCCCGTCGCCGACACGCAAAGGGCTCATAAAGGGCTCAAAGGGCTCACACCAGCATGGCCAAGAAACCCAAAGGCACGCGGAAGCAGGTCGAGACCATCACCCACGACGAGGCGTCTCGGAAGAACATTCCGACGGCCGAGTTCCAGTCGGTGATGGAGAAGGAGGCGGAGAGCCCGTTGCGCGTCGCCTACGCGCGGCGCAACCGCGACCTCGATCCCCAGCTCGTCTGGCGCGGCAAGGACGAGCAGGACTGGTCCGACCTCGTGACCCAGGCGCCGCCACTCTTCATCCAGGAGAAGGTCCATCCCAAGGTTCTGATCGACGACCTGCTCCGCCAGAGCCACCGCGCCGCTGCCGAGAAGGCCGCCTCCGAGCCAGGCTACGTCCCGGACCTATTCGCCGACTTCAACGGCCTCCCGAACACCGACGCCAGGACCGAGTTCTACCAGCACGACGCCAACTGGACGAACCGCATGATCCTCGGCGACAGCCTCCAGGTGATGGCGTCGCTGGCGGAGCGCGAAGGCCTGCGCGGGCAGGTGCAGTGCATCTACTTCGATCCGCCATATGGGATCAAGTTCAATTCGAACTTTCAGTGGTCGACGACGAGTCGCGAAGTCACGGATGGGAAGGCGGAGCACATCACGCGCGAGCCGGAGCAGGTGAAAGCGTTTCGCGACACGTGGCGCAACGGGATTCACTCGTACCTTACCTACTTGAGGGACCGCTTGACAGCCGCGCGCGATCTCCTCTCCGACACGGGCTCAATCTTCGTTCAAATCGGAGACGAGAACGTCCACATCGTCAGGGCGGTGATCGATGAAGTGTTCGGAGCGCCGAATGCCCTGGGCCAGCTCGCCTTCGCCAAGACAGTCGGCCAAACAGCCGACTTCGTTCCAGGCGTTACGGACTACTGTCTCTGGTACGCGAAGAATCGAGAGCACGCGAAGTATAGGAAGCTTCTCCGGACAAAGGAGCTCGGCGGGGAAGGCGCGACGGGATACCGGATCGCGGAGACATCTCCATTCAGCTGGAGGGCGCTCACACGGGACGAGCGGTCAGGGGTGACGCCTATTCCGGCAGGCCTTCGCCTGGTCGCAGTTGGGGATCTCTCTTCCCAGCGGCAGGGCCGCCCTTCCGGCGAAGGGTCGGCGATGCACTTCCCTCTTCAGTTCGAGGGCCGAGAATACTTGCCCTCTGGGACTCGAGGCTGGTCCACGACCGCGGTTGGCCTTGAACGGCTGAAGAGGGCGAATCGCGTCTACGCATCGGGACGGTCTGGAATCGGCTACGTCCGATACCTGGATGACTTCACTGCCAGTCCCCTTACGAATATGTGGACTGATACCGTTGGCCAGAGCCAGTACGGCGGCGCAAAGGTCTACGTCGTGCAGACGGGCATCAAGGTCGCCGAGCGCTGCATCCTGATGGCGACCGACCCTGGCGACCTTGTGCTCGACCCAACGTGCGGATCCGGAACGAGTGCGTGGGTGGCTGAGCAATGGGGGCGCCGCTGGATCACGGTCGATACTTCTCGCGTGGCCCTTGCCCTAGCTCGCGCCCGCATTATGGGTGCACGTTACCCGTACTACCTGCTCGCCGATAGCCGCGAGGGGCAGCTCAAGGAGGCGGAACTCTCGCACACAGCGGCCGCGAGCACCGCGCCGAATGGCGATGTTCGTCAAGGATTCGTCTACGAACGCCTCCCCCATATCACGTTGAAGTCGATCGCCAACAACGCAGAGATCGACGTAATCTGGGAGAAGCACCAGCAGAACGTCGAATCGCTGCGCGCCCAGCTCAACGCGGCGCTGGCTTGCAGTTTGGAAGAGTGGGAGATCCCGCAAGAGGCGGACGAAAGGTGGCCTGCAAAGGCGCGCGAACTCCACGCAAGGTGGTGGGAGCAGCGCATCGCGCGGCAGAAGAAGATCGACGCCTCGATCGCTGCAAAGGCCGAGTACGAGTTCCTGTACGACAAGCCCTATGAAGACAACAAGAAGGTCCGAGTCGCCGGCCCCTTCACGGTGGAGAGCGTCTCGCCGCACCGCGTGCTCGCAGTGGACGAGAAGGACGACCTCGTCGATCAGACCGCCGCGAAGCTTGGCTACAGCGAGAAGCAGAGCTTCGCAGCGATGGTCCTCGAGAACTTGAAGACTGCCGGCGTCCAGCAGGCGCACAAGGAAGACAAGATCGTCCTCTCCTCGATCGGACCGTGGCCCGGCACGCTGATCTGCGCCGAAGCGCGCTACATCGAAGGCGCCGCCGACTCGGGCGTCGAGAAGCGCGCCGCCATCTTCGTCGGCCCCGAGTTCGGCACCGTCTCACGCCCGGATCTCGTCGGCGCCGCGCGCGAGGCCGGTGACGCCAACTTCGACGTCCTGATCGTCTGCGCCTTCAACTACGAGGCCCACGCCTCCGAGTTCAACAAGCTCGGCCGCATCCCCGTCTTGAAGGCCCGCATGAACGCCGACCTCCACATGGCCGACGCCCTCAAGAACACTGGCAAGGGCAACCTCTTCGTCATCTTCGGCGAGCCCGACATCACCCTCACACTCGCCGAAGCCGGCCAGATCCAAGTCAAGGTCAACGGCGTCGACGTCTTCCACCCCCAGACCGGCGAAATCCGCAGCGACGGCGCCGAGGGCATTGCCTGCTGGTTCATCGACACCGACTACAACGAAGAAAGCTTCTTTGTCCGCCACGCCTATTTCCTTGGCGCCAACGATCCGTACAAAGCGCTGAAGACGACCCTCAAGGCGGAGATCAACGAAGAAGCTTGGGCCACGCTGCACAGCGACACCTCACGCCCGTTCCCGAAGCCCAAGTCAAGCAGGATCGCGGTGAAGGTGATCAATCACCTCGGCGACGAGGTGATGAAGGTGTTCCGGGTCGCCTGACTAGGTCGCGCCGCGACCATGAGGAGGGAACCTGTTGTCCGCCGCCAAGACTGGCAATCCATTCTCTGCGGCAGGAGCTGCTCTCGGGTATCTGTATCAGGTTCGCAGTGCTCTGCTGTGGACCCTGCGCCGTCAGAAGGTTGCATCAGGCTTCCTTGTCTCCATCGAGACGCTCGATGACGTTGCATTCGAGACAACCGACGGTACGGCGCCCGAACTCCTTCAAACAAAACATCACCGCAACGGCGTCGGTGCTCTCTCGGACGCGAGTGTGGATCTGTGGAAGACGCTTCGCATCTGGTTCGAGGGGCACGCGTCCGCTCTCATCCCTGAGAACGCGAGCCTTTGCCTCGTGACGACGGGAGTGGCTCCTGAAGGCTCTGCCGCTTCTCGCCTCGGGACTCGCGAGCGCGATGTCTCGAATGCTCAGCACGCGCTCGACGCGATCGCCAGCTCGTCAACGAACAACAAGAACAAGAGCGCGTATGCTGCCTACCTGGGTACCGAGCCGGCACGCCGCGCATTGATTCTCGACCGGGTGGTGATCTTCGATGCTGCTCCGACAGCGGTTGACCTTGCATCAGAGCTCAAGCAGGAGGTCTACTGGGCGGCGCCAAGGGAACATCACGAAGCCTTCCTCGCGAGACTCGAGGGCTGGTGGTTCGAGCGAGTACTCCGGCAGCTGGCGAACGCAGATGGGGATCGAATCGGGTCCATTGAAATCGAGGCGCAGATGTCCGACCTGCGCGAGCAATTTCAGCGACAATCTCTGCCAATCGATGTTGATGTCCTGGAGGCCACGCTGGACGACGCAACCAAGGCAGCGCTCACAGACACAACGTTCGTGCGCCAACTCGAGATCATTAGCGCTGGAAAAAGCCGCATTACTTCCGCGATCCGTGACTACTACCGCGCCTTCCAGCAGCGCTCCCGTTGGCTTCGAGAAGACCTTGTCGTTGACCTCGACCTTCATCGATATGAAAGGCGATTAATCGAGGCATGGGAACTCACCTTTGACGCGATGAAGGATGACCTAGGAGAAGGGGCTGCAGAGGAGGCCAAGAGCCGCGCGGCACGGGGAGTCCTGGCGTGGGCGGAGAGTGCGAGCATTCCGATCCGTGTGAACGTGACCGAACCATTCGTGAGCCGCGGCTCTTTCCACATCCTGTCTGATTCGGCTCGGATTGGCTGGCACCCAGAGTTCTCGGAGCGGCTAAAGGCCGTCCTCGAGAGCAAACAGAAGGGGGCGGCGTGAATTCCTGGGCAGAGCGCTCGGCCGAAGAGCGGGCCCTTCTCAATCCGAGCTTTTGTGCGGCCATTCTTTGGCATGCTGCGCGCGGGTACGCAAAGGAAGGCGATCGCTACCTGACGCTCGAAGAGTCGTTCCTGATATTGCCTCTCGTACTCCATCGGGAGACTCGACTCCTGCTGCCTTCTTCGATCCGAACATCGCTTCCCGTGTGGTTGGATCGGAACCCACTTGCGGGTCAGAGGGCCGGCAAGGCCGCGTCCCTCTTGGCGCCCTTTACGAGGGAGGCGCTTCTGGTGGCAGGACTCCACGGATTCATTGCCCTCGAGGAAGGGCGGCTACGTGCGAACGGCGAGTGGAGCGTTCGCGTGACCCGAGTGATTGGAAAAGCTAGTGACGAAGTGCGGGCGTGCGCTGACAAGGCAAACTTTGTAGGACGCTGGTTCGCGAAAGTCGGCAGCCCGCCGACCGTACTCGCTCTGATAGGCGTACGACCTTGACGCTCCAGCTACTCGACATCGTCATCTTCAGTCATCACGGAGAGCGCCGTGTTCTCCCCCTCAAGAGGGGCTCCGTCAACATCGTGACCGGTGCATCGAAGACGGGGAAGTCCGCCCTCGTGGACCTCGTCGACTACTGCTTTGGAGCCGACGAGTGCCGAGTTCCGGAGGGCCCGATCAGAAGATCGGTCGCGTGGTTCGGCGTACGACTTCAGCTGGAGCGCGGTCACGCATTCGTTGCGAGGCGTTGCCCTGCCCAGCGTGCCGTCTCGAGCGAGGATTGCTTTGTTGCGATTGGGGACGCGACGGAGATTCCCGATGCAGCCGCCCTCCGCAAGACAACAAACACGGAAGGGCTTGTTGCGCTGCTCACGAGTTGGAGCGGCATTGGTGACAACATCAATGTCCCAACATCGGGTCAAACACGCCCGCCGCTGTCCGCCAATGTCCGGCACGCCCTCGCACTGTGCTTCCAACCACAGGATGAGATTATTCGCCGACAGCAGTTGTTCCATGGGGCCAGCGACAACTTCGTTGCGCAGGCGCTCAAGGACACGCTTCCATACTTCCTTGGGGCCGTGGATGACGACCACGTGCGACGGCGTGAGGAACTTCGCCGCCTCCGGGATCAACTCCGAACGTGCGAGCGGCAGCTGACGGAACTCAGGGCACTTCGAGGTGAAGGAGTCTCGAAGGCGGCGACGCTCCTAAGCCAGGTCCGAGATGCTGGCCTGTCGGCACAGGTTGTTGAAACGTGGGAAGACACCATCTCCGCTCTGCGGTCCGCCGCGAGCGCCCCTATCGGAATGGCTGAAGCCGAGGCCCTGCCGGATGGAGCGGAGTATTTCCGCCTCGCCGAGGTACGAGACCGGCTTCTCGCAGAACACGGTAAAATCAACGAGCAATTGTCAGTCGCGCGAGCTCTAAGCCGCGATAAGAACGGGTTCTCTCGTGAGGCGTCAGAGCAGCGGGCGCGCCTAGCGTCCATCGGTATCTTCGAGAACGCAAACCCCGGGACGACCTGTCCATTGTGCTCCCAGAACTTGGCCAATTCTGCTGCTGTGCCAACGGTAGACCAGATAAGTGGCGCGCTCCTTGATGTTTCGTCTCGGTTGGAGGCGGTGGATCGAGGCACTCCACAGCTGGAGAGAGCGATCGCCGAGATCGCCGCACATCTTGAGCGCAATCGATCCGCGTTGGCGACGAACAGAGCGGAAATGGAAGCGGTGCGGCGAGCAAGTGACCGATTGCAGGAGATCCGAGACGATGCCGCCAAGAAGGCCCACATCCTCGGGCGGGTGAGCCTTTATCTGGAAAGCCTTCCTGATCTTCCTGACACAAGGCTCCTTGAGGAACAGGCTGCGGACCTCAGAGCCCGATGCTCCTTGTTGGCCGACGAACTCAGCGATGAGCGGGTGGGCGAGCGTATCGACTCGATCATCTCGATCCTCGGTACATGGATGACAGAATGGGCGCGTGCCCTCGACCTCGAGCACTCGTCCTATCCGCTGCGACTTGATCTCCGGAAGCTCACGATCGTTGCCGACACTGCTGATGGGCCCGTGCCTATGGTCCGAATGGGAAGCGGTGAGAACTGGGTCGGATACCACCTCATTGGTCACTTGGCGCTGCATAAGTGGTTCACCGAGCGTGGCCGACCCGTACCGCGCTTCCTGTTTCTAGACCAGCCTTCTCAGGTCTATTTTCCTCCCGAGAAGGATGTCGATGGCTCAATCGTTGGGGTCAGCGAGAATGACCGGCTCGCCGTCTCCCGAATGTTCAAGTTCGTTGTCGATGTCGTCGCGAGTCTCTCGCCGGGTTTCCAAGTGATCATCACGGAGCACGCAGACATGAACGACGACTGGTACCAGGGAGCCGTCATAGAGCGGTGGCGCGGCGGGAAGCGTCTTGTGCCGGATAGCTGGCCCGGCGAGTCCCCATCCACATGAAATCCGCGCCTGCGAACGCATGAACTTCCGAATCGCCGACACCTTCACCGCGAGCCTCGCGCGGCTGACCGGCGATGAGCAGAAGGCCGTGAAGACGACGGCGTTCGACCTCCAGATGAATCCCGCGAATCCCGGCATGCAGTTCCACAAGCTCGACCGCGCGAAGGACAAGAGCTTCTGGTCGGTGCGCGTGAGCAGCGACATCCGCCTGATCGTGCACAAGACCGCGGGCAGCTTGCTGCTCTGTTACGTCGACCATCACGACGCGGCGTATGCCTGGGCGGAGCGGCGGCGCGTGGAGCAGCACCCGACGACGGGCGCCGCACAGCTCGTGGAGCTGCGCGAGACGGTGCGCGAGATCGCGGTGCCTCGGTTCGTCGAGGCAATGACTCCGCCGAGCACGCTCACTGCGAAGCGCGCTCTGTTCGCGGAGCTCTCGGACGAGGAGCTGCTCGGCTACGGCGTTCCTTCGGAGTGGATCGCGGACGTTCGCGGCTCCGACGAGGACTCGCTGCTCGGCCTCGCGAATCACCTCCCAAGCGAGGCTGCCGAAGCGCTTCTCGAGCTCGCGACGGGCGGCCGGCCGAAGCGGCCACTGCACGCGCAGGTGGGCGCGGATCCGTTTGCGCACCCGGATGCGCAGCGCCGCTTCCGCCTGATGACCGATGCCGACGAGCTGCGCCGCGCGCTCGAGTTCCCGTGGGAGAAGTGGACCGTCTTCCTGCACCCGGCGCAGCGCGAGGCCGTGGAGCGCCGCACCAACGGGCCGGCGCGCGTCGCCGGCTCGGCGGGTACGGGGAAGACGATCGTGGCGCTGCATCGTGCGGCGCACCTGGCGCGCGCGAATCCGCAGGCGAAGGTGCTGCTCACGACGTTCAGCAATCCGCTTGCGCGTGCGCTCCAGCGGCGCATGGCGCGGCTGATCGGGGACGACGCGGCCGTGCAGGGCCGCGTCATGATCGAAGCGCTCGATCGCGTGGGGCTTCGCGCATACGAGGCGAGCTTCGGCAGCGCGCGCCTCCTCGATGCGGCGACGCTTCGTGCGTTGCTGCGCGAGGCTTCATTGGCGGCCCCGTCGCATCGCTTCAGCGAGCGCTTCCTCGAAACGGAGTGGCACGACGTCGTAGACGCGTGGCAGATCACCAGCTGGCAAGCGTACCGCGACGTCGCGCGCCTCGGGCGCAAGACGCGCATCGGAGAAGCGCAGCGAGCGCTCTTGTGGTCGATCTTCGAGCGCGTGCGCACTCAGATCGGCGAGTGCGGCCTCGTAACGATCCCGAGCGCGTTCGCGAAGGCGACCGAGCAGCTCACCGGTGCGACCGGCAAGCCATTTGACTTCGTCGTGATCGACGAGGCGCAGGATGTCGGCGTGGCGCAGCTCCGCTTCCTTGCTGCGCTCGCCGCCGCGCGGCCCGACGGCCTCTTCTTCGCGGGCGACCTCGGGCAGCGCATCTTCCAGACGCCGTTCTCCTGGCGTTCGCTAGGCGTCGACGTGCGCGGGCGCTCGTCCACGCTGCGGATCAACTACCGGATGTCGCATCAGATCCGGAGGCAGGCGGATCACTTGCTGCCTGCGGAGCTGACCGACGTCGACGGCAACACGGAGGCGCGGCGCGGAACCCTATCGGCATTCAACGGGCCGGCGCCGGAGATCAAGACGGTGAAGTCTGCCGATGCGGAGTCGGCCCTCATTGCGGGCTGGCTCGCTGCGCGCATTGCGGAGGGAATCCCGCCGCACGAGATCGCGCTGTTCGTGCGATCGGAGGCGCAACTCGAACGGGCTCGCGCGGCGGCGCGAGCGGCCGGGATGAACGATCTCATGCTGGACGGAAGCTCGGACGGTGCGCAGGGCCGCGTCGCGATCGGCACGATGCATCTCGCTAAGGGGCTCGAGTTCCGCGCGGTCGCCGTTTGCGCGTGCGACGACGAAATCGTGCCGCTCCAAGCGCGGATCCAGAACGTTGCCGACGACGCAGACCTCGAGGACGCGTACGAGACCGAGCGCCATCTCCTGTACGTCGCCTGTACACGCGCCCGCGAGCACCTGCTCGTCACGGGCGTTCAGCCGGCGTCCGAGTTCCTCGACGACCTCATGACCTGAAGGGTCGGCGCTCTATTGGACCTTGGTCTTGAATAC
>Ga0187894_10003936_pt1 | contig 16264 bp, 14 predicted proteins | sample GBC1701081metaG_FD_136650 | JGI IMG/M metagenome (GOLD analysis project Ga0187894, IMG submission 136650) | White microbial mat communities from a lava cave in the Kipuka Kanohina Cave System on the Island of Hawaii, USA - GBC170108-1 metaG ... | reverse complement strand
TTGGCCAAATCTTGTCGAGTTCGTTCGTATTCTAAAGCTTCCAGCGTTTGATGTTGACAGGGGCACTTTTTCAGTTTACGTTGAAGCGTACCTAATGTATCAGGCGTCTTTGAACAACGAAGTTATCCTAAATAAGCCAGGATACACTGAAGAGAGTAAAAGAATGCACGATAGAATCCAAGGCGCTTTTGTTTATGAACCAACTCCGGGATTTTACGAGAATATTTGCGTTTTTGATTTTCGCTCGCTGTATCCTAGCATTATCGCAAGTCACAACATCAGTAAAGGAACTCTAAACAAGGGAAAAGGTCAAATAATTAAGACCGAGCGCGGCGATTTTCATTTTGATGAAAAAAAGAAAGGTTTCTTTTCAATTGTTATTGAAGAATTAATTTTAAGGCGTGCAGAGTTAAAAAAACAGCTAAAAACAAGTAAGGACCCTCTGCTAAAAGGCAGAAGTGAGGCTCTAAAAGTTCTCGCGAACAGTTTTTACGGTTATATGGGCTTTGCGCCTGCAAGATGGTATTGTATAGAATGTGCAGAATCAACAACTGCTTGGGCAAGACACTATATTCATATGACTATTGATGCGGCAAAAGAGACTGGCTTTAATGTTCTTTATTCTGATACGGATAGCATTTTCCTTCTGCTCGATAAAAAGAAAGAATCTGACGCTCTTGATTTTATGGAAAAAATGAACAAAAAATTCCCAGGGCTAATGGAATTGGATTACGAAGGTCTTTATCCGACGGGAATTTTTGTCGGAGTAAAATCAGGTGAAGGCGGCGCGAAAAAGAAATATGCGCTTTTGAAAAAAGACGGCGACATTAAAGTTAAGGGTTTTGAGCTTGTTAGAAGAAATACGAGCGTAATTGCAGCAGAAACTCAAAAGAAAGTTCTTGATATCGTGCTAAAAGAGAAAGACCCTAAAAAAGCGAAAGAGTATGTTCGAAAAATTGTTGAAGATCTTCGAGCGAATAAAATTTCAAAAGATAAAGTAATTATTTCAACGATGTTAACAAAAGGAATTGAATCTTATTCCGCGATTGGTCCTCACGTTGAAGCCGCAAAAAGAATGATTGAGCTTGGAAAGCCTGTTCAGCCAGGAATGATGATAGAATATATTGTTGTGAAAGGCGCAGGAAGAATTCGCGACAAGGCAAAGCTCCCAGAAGAGTGTTCTCAAAGCGAATACGATGGAGAATATTATGTTCAAAATCAGGTTCTTCCGGCAATCGAGAGGATTTTAAGCGTTTTCGGATTGGATATTGATGATTTCACGAGCACAAGCAAGCAAAAGTCTCTCGGTTCTTTTGGCTAGTCGTCCGAAACCTTTAAAAAGGACCCCCATTAGGCAAAGTGTATGGGCGTTTACAAATATCTAAAGCAATTGTGGCAAAAAGACCACGATAGTAACATGGGAGAGCGCTATGTCGAATGGCGTCGTCAGCCTGTTACGCATAGAATTGAGCGCCCAACTCGTCTTGATAGAGCAAGAGCGCTTGGCTATCACGCGAAGCAAGGTATTTTTGTTGTTCGCCAGCGTGTTTCATCAGGTGGTCACACCCGTGAAGACTGGTCTGGTGGACGTCACTCAAGTAACAGCAGTATTCGTCTTAATTTGAGAAAAAATTACCAGCTTATTTCTGAAGAAAGAGCGGCAAGAAAATTCAAAAATTGTGAAGTTTTAAACTCATATTTCGTAGGTCACGACGCGAAGAATTATTGGTATGAAGTGATAATGCTTGACAGAGCTCACCCAAATACGCTAGCGGATCACAGAACATCGTGGATTGCAAATCCTGCCCACAAAGGCCGAGTGTTCCGCGGTTTGACAAGCGCAGGCCACAAAGTTCGTGGACTTCGCCATAAGGGTATGGGCGCTGAGAAAGCAAGACCTTCGCGCAGATCTCATTTTAGACGAATGTAATCACATTAAGAGGTGACTATATGCCTAAAGAGGATGAAGCAGAGTTAGAAGACTTTAATGATACTCTTGAAGATGTTCAAGAGGACCAGTTCTCGGACGTCGATACAGAATACGAGGAGGACTTGGACGCAGGGGAGGCATTCGCAGAAGAGCGGGCCGCCTCTGAATTTGATGATGAATAATTATTTTTTATTTTCTTCACTATCCAGTGGTTAAAATCCGAAAGATTTTTATACCCTAGGTTAACCAATCCTGTTTATGGAAAGGGATTATCGTACTGAATACAAGGAAAATCAGCGTAAGCTCGACGCTCTAACCCGCTCTTTCAAAGCAGATGGAACAACCCACGTTTACGATTCTTTGATGAACACTATAATTACCATCGGTAAAAACGATGAAAGAGCAAATGAGACTACAATCTTAGGCAAAGAAGGAAGTGTTTCTGATTTTCAAATTAAAACTCTTCCAGTTCCTGAAAAGGATGAAGATTTCGAGCGAATGGTCAAAGCGCAAGAGTTAACTATTGACGCTCTTGATGAGAGAAGCAACGTCACAGCTCCAAGAGGTTTTATTTACAAGGATAGAAAACATTTTCTTACAAAAGAAATTCCAGGAATGACTCTTGGTAAAATTTTGGGACAGGGTGGAATGGGTGCGGTTTACAAAGGAAATATTGATTTTGAAAAAATGTCAAAGTTTGGTTTGGGAATTGTAAGAGCAGGCCAAGAAGCGTGGATTCAAGCGCAAGAAAGCAATCTTGGAGAAAGAACTTTGGCTGAATTGCCTCGTCTTCGTGAAGAAAGATTATTGGAAGCTTACAAAGAAAAAAAGACAAAGGACCAATTAATCAACGAGATTTTTACATTTTATGAAAAAAATGATTTGGGGGATTTGGTAAGATATTCTTCTGTTGATGTAGTTTTCAAATTAATTCAAAAAAGATTCAAAAATGATAGAGATATGGTTCGAAGATTTGAAAGAGAGCAAATTTTGGCAGGTTACGCTAATGAAACTCTAACTCACGCGATAATGGCGGGAAAGCCAAATCTTCAGCCGGGCGAGCCTCCATTCCTTTGTATGGAATATCTTCCAAATATTATGCCGTTCAAAGCGGTAAAAAATTTGCCGCCTCAAGTAAAGGTCGGTATCGCGATGAAAGGCGCTTACGCTCTATGGACAATAAAGCAAATGGGCGGTTTCCATCGTGACTTTAAGCCGGATAATTTCCCAATAGTAGATGATTCTCAAAACGATAGATTATATCCTAAGCTTCTCGATTTTGGTTTGCTTGGAATAGAGAATAAACCGTCTGAGGCGTTCCATACAATCCCTGGCCAATCGTTTTTCTCTCCTCTATTCGCTGCGCCAGAGCAGGCGAAAACTTATTTTGAAAAAGAAAGCACAACTCCAATAAATTACAAAGCGGACGTATTTTCTCTCGGCGCGTATCTTTACGAATTAATGACTTTGCGAGATATTCACCACAATGTTCCTGAAAATCACAAAAGCAGCAATGGAATTGCCCGCGCGCTCTACGAGCAGCTTTACTTGCCTTCACCCTCAAATTTGGAAGCAAAAGACCTTAAAGGTTTAACTCAAAAGCAGCGCGAGAATTTAGATATGATAATTATGGCTGCGCTTCAGCGAAATCCAAGCAATAGATACGACCACTGCGGTTTAATGTATCAGGATTTAGACAATGTTTTGCAAGAATCTCCTCAGCCAGCGATAAACGCAATAGGTCTTTGCGAAAAGATCGGCTACTCGAACTTAATGGCAGGAGCTTATGACACTTCAGGAATTACCGTTGTTGAAACAAGAACAGAAGAGCCTAAAAAGCGAAAAACTGGCATTCTAAAGCGAACCTTGCGAAACTTAGGTCTCAAATAAGCCTGTGTAGATTTATAAACCCTTTTTAAACCCCTGCGTGTCTTAAAAACAAATAATTACTACTTCTAAGTGATTAAGAAACGAAAGATTTAAATAGTGCCTAGTAATTTGTATCACTACGGGGTGGCAAAATGAACAAAAACCACAATACAAACAATGAATCACTTGAGCACAAACTAAATAGACCCTCACTATTCAAACGACTTATCGCTCCAGCAGTTCTTGCTGCAAGCATCGCAGGCTGTCAGGCACCTGGCTATTCAGGACCTGCGACCGAAGCTGACAGAAAACGAATCGATTCTATTACAGAACAGGAATTCAACGGCGTTGATGAAACTGTTAAAAATTTCATGAACGGAACAACTTTGCAAAACGGCAAATTGGTTGTTACAAATGTTAACTCTCCTTATGTTGCTGCATCAAAAGAGCTTCAAAACTTCCTTGACGAAGACAACGACAACATCACATCCCGTGATTATTCTACATTCGAAAAGCTTGAGAAACAAAACGAGCTTTTGAACAAATTATACAATCAAAGCAAATTCAAAAAGAAAATTCTTCACGATGTTCAAAGAAATTTGGACTTCGAAGCTTTTGAAATGCCAACTGGCATGCAAAATTCAGATATTGAAGAGCTTGCGAAAACAATGTTAGTTCTTCAAGACTCATTATACAGTTTGCCAAACACTGAAGTTGCTCAATTGCAAAAAAAGGTAGGCGAAAAAGCGAAGACTACAAACAAAAACCAGTTCGCGAATGAATTCAACGAAATTGTGGCGTCAAATAACCAGCTAAAAGCTGACATGAAGCGCCTTTCATTAATTTCAGCGAACATTAACCACGGCGAGCACCTATCAAACGAGATAGACGCGGCTGTTGATTTCTATACTGCTCTTCACTTTAGTGAAACAGGTGAAAACCTATACACCAAAGGAGAGGAATTGTTCAACTCATTAAAATCAAAGAAACTAGGTCAAGTTGCGAACTCTGACAGTCATGTTTTCAAAGGAAACTTTGACCAAAACGCAACTGTTGAAACTGTTGTTAACGCGCTTTTCAAAAAAATCAGCGAAGAGTCAGGCGACAACGGACGTCACTCACGTCACACTATCGCGCAAGAGCATTACATGCAGCTAAAGAACATAATTTCTGAAGCGCACGAAAACCGTGTTCTTATCACAAAAGATGAGGAAGCGGGAATCAAAAGCATTGCGGATTACAATCAGCTAAACAACGAAAGAGCGATTGCTCTTGAAAAATATTTCTCAAACGAAGTTGCAAAACACATGCTTAACGGCATTAACAAAGATCAGGGCGTAAATGGTTGGACCATTGCGCTAAGTTTGGTTCCGTTTGCGGGTATCTATAAGATGATCGCAAGCGCGCCTTACGCGTTCGCGCCTGATAAAACCGAAATCAAAGGCAACCCAGAAGATGGCCTGAAAATGGCGATTTACCAGGGTGGCCGATGGAAATACGGTATTGAAAATCACAACAATGTTGTTGGTAGCAAATCTGCTGACGTCGCTGACTTCTGGGCAGGTTTTGCGGGTACTGCAGTTACAGCCGCTTCAATGGGTGTAGGTTCCTACTTCCTAATTAGCGGTCTTTCTGGCGGTTCTGCGGCTCAAAACCAAGGTCCAGGCACAGGTCCAGCGTTCGGTGGAGAAAACGGAGGTCCGGGAACGGGTAACTAAAACATGAAAAGCTTCCTTACTGCGCTATTTGTTGCATTGATAATGATTCCAGCGGCTCTTGCAGCTGTTGATGTTAGTTACACCTTTACAGACCCAAGCAACACTCAAGTTATGAATGTTTCAGGAAGCACTTACAACTGTCTTGATTCGTCTTGTTCGCAAGTTGGTACTTTTGGCGGTTCAATTCTTGACCCAACAGGCCAAGGGCAAAGAAACTTTAGCGTTACAGACGGAACTATGAAAATCCGTTATCCAAATACTCTAAATCCTAACCAGTATGCTGTGTTTTTCGTCAGCAAAGGTTATAGACCGATAGAAGTTAAAGCGAACTGGCACACTCAGGGCCAATCATATATCGCAACTCAGAGTTCTTCTTATCAATTTACTAAGATGCCAAACACGTGTCGCGCAACTATCACAAATGTTCAGTTTGTGAACCAGGCGCAGCCTCACATTCCAATGATTGTTAACGCGACAGCTCAGCTTGACGCGCAAACAGCTTCAGCTTTCCAGCTTGTTCAAAATGGTATTTTGTATGTTCCTCAGGAATTCATGCAAGAATACTACGGTGCGGATACTCGTGTTAAAATGGAAATTTTGCAGGGAAGCACTGTTATTCACACTCAAATTAAGGAATTCAAAGCGAGCACCGGCAATTCTATAATTGCGAGCGCGCAAGTTCCTGTTCAATTTATTTACACTCCAACTCAGCTTGGCAGTTATGTAGTTAAATTGACTTCAACTGTTATTGACGACCAATGTCAAACTTTTGCGGATAGTTCAGCGCAGGGCAACTTTGATGTTCTAAACAGCACTCCGGTTGGCCAGCACTACACTATATTGAACAACTTATCAGTTAGCAACGTTTATCCAAAAATAAACGAGCAGGTTACTGTTACTTACAATAAAATAACAAACCACGCTGACGCGACAGGAACTCTAACGCCAGTTCAAACTGACGCTGACCACATGGTTATGTTCAACAATAACATAATTCAGTTTAACACTGTTACAATTCCAGCGAATCCAACAGCGACTTCGCCAGTAAGCAATTCTTTTACTCAGTTTAGTTTCACTCCATCGCAGCCAGGTGTCTATAACATCACTGTGCGTGGTAGAGCAAACAGCGTTCTTCCAGTAACTCAACCAGAGATTACCGATGAAGAAAGCATGCTAATTTACGTTAATGACTTGGGTAAATACTCAGTTTCATTTGTTGTTAAGAACGCGAACAATGGTAGCGCGATTAACGGCGCGGATGTTGTTTTGGGAAGCTTAGGCACTCAGTCAACAAATTCAAATGGTATTGCATCTTTCGCAAACGTTCCGCAAGGCTCTTACAAATACACAATAACAGCGAGCGGTTTCACTTCAAGCTCGCAAATCGTACAGATTAACTCTGATTTACAAATCACAGTTGTCTTGCACCCAGGTAACAATTCAGTTTCAAACAGTAAGCCAGTTATGAACTTGCCTGACCAAATCCAATTGGAAATGGGCAAATCAGGAAGCTTTAACTTTTGGGATTATGCTGATGACGATGAAACATCTGACGATGATTTGCGTCTTGGCGTTGTTTCAGGCGCGAATAACATTTCAGTTGTAATTAACGACGCGACAGGCGAAGTAACATTTATTCCGCAAGGCGCTTTCGTTGGTACAAACAATATCAGATTCCAATTAAATGATACCGATGGTGGCAGTGTTCAGGATGTCGTTATCGCGACTGTTGTTTCAACAGCTGCGTCTCCAGTTTGGAGCGCAATTCCTGCGATTACAACTCCTGAAGATAACGCAGCAGTTCGTGTGCGCAACTTGCGTGATTTCGTAACTGACCTTGATACTCCTAAGGCGCAATTGAACTTTAGTGTTGTCTCTGTAACTCCAAGTTCTTTGGCGACTGCGCAAATCATGGATGGCAGCTTTGTTTCAGTCTTCCCGCAAGCGGACCAGAATGGAATTGGAACTATTGTAGTTCAAGTTACTGATGGTATCGCGACAGTTCAGCAAAACATTACTCTTAATGTGACTCCTGTAAATGATGCGCCAAGAGTTATTACAAATTTCAGATTGCCAACTTTGAACAGTTCGCAAAATTTCACTCTTGATTTGACGCAGATGTTTTTCGATCCTGACGGAGATGTTTTGACTTATGTCTCAACTCAACCAGCGAATGTAACTCTAATCGTTAACAGCACAGCGAACCAAATTACTATTGTTCCTTCATACTTCATAAACGGAGTTCGTGTTGCGAACATTACAACGTTTGACCCTTCAAATCTTAACGCGACTGGCGAGCTTGTTATGAACTTTAACATTCCAGCAACGCCGTTCCTATCACTTCCAGTTCCAAATATTGGATTTTTCGAGGACTTTAACCAGTCTATCGATTTGACTCCTTTCGAGAACGACCCAGTTGAAGGTCCAGGCGCTAACAACAACACTCTTGTCTGGTCAATTAAATTGGCGAATGACACGAATGGAACTCATTCAACTTATTTGAACACTTCAAACTTCGAAGCTTTCATTACGCAAAGCACAGACTTCCTATTGTTTGTTCCAAGAGCGAATGTTACAGGAAGCTTTGATGTTTCATTGAGATTAACAAACAGCTTGGGTAACTTTGTCGAGCAGAATATGACAGTTACTTGGGTGAATGTAAACGATGCGCCTCATTTCGTTAACTTGACAAACCAAGTTGCAGATGTTGGTGTTCCTTTTGTTTACAACGTCTCAGCGTTCGATGTTGAGAATAACACTTTGACTTTTAGCTTGTTAAACACAAGTCCAACTCTTGCAGGATTTAGCATTACGCCTCAAGGTAATATCAACTTTACGCCAACTGTGAACGGTGTTCACAATGTTACGCTTCAAGTCTGTGATAATTTCGCAGCTTGCGCTAACGGAACTTTCCAGTTGACAATCAATGACTTTACTGCGCCAAACATTAGCAATGAAGTCTTGCCAGTAAACACTATTTACGCGCCTTTCGCGAACTACACTTTCAGCGTTGATGTGACTGATAACGGTAATTTGTCAAATGTTTCATTTGTCTTCAATGGACAAAATGTTAACGTGACAAATGTTTCAAGCACTTACAGCGCAACTCTAGTTGATCTTGCTGCAGGAACTTACCAGTACACTTGGACAGCAACCGACAGCGCGAGCAACGTAGCGACGCTAAATGGTAACTTTACTGTTTCAAAGGCCTCAAGCGCTCTTGAATTGCTTCTTAACGGTACAAACAGCAACATTACTGTTGCGCAAGGAAGCACAGTCAATCTCTCCGCAAATCTAACAAACACCTCAGGCGCCGTCTCGCTATTAAGAGATGGCGCCCTTATTGTTTCGGGCCAAACGCCAGTTGTTGCGAATGAGAGTTTCCCAGTTCAGGGACTCTATAATATTACAGCAACTTTTGCGGGAAGCCAGAACTATACTGCGTCAAGCGTGACGCTTTTCGTGAATGTTCCGGATACTGTTGCGCCTCAGTTTGGCGCGATGACTCAAAGTCCGCTAAGTCCGGCGCAGTTTACAAACCAGTATAATTTTACTGTTGTTGTGACAGATAATGTTGCTGTTGATACTGTGACTTTGGAAATCGACGGTACAACTAATGTTTCAGCGTCAAACATAAGTGCAAACTTATGGCAGGCTTCTGTTTCAAGTCTAACTGTTGGCAATCATTCAATGATTTGGTATGCTAACGATACTAGTTCAAACAACGCTTCAGCAACTCCTTTCGTTTACAATGTAACTCCTGGAACTCCTGTTGTTGCGTTGACAATTAACGGCGTTGCGGGCAACACTAGTGTTCAGGTTAATGATACTGTAACTATTAATGCGAGCCTAATCAATCCTTCAAGCGGTGCCGTGAATATTTATGTTAACGGAACTCTTGTTCAGGCTGGTTTGGCTCCTCAGCAGTTCGTAACTAACTTTAGTTCAGTTGGAACTGTTCAGGTTATTGCTGAATTCCCAGGTGACGCGAATGTGTCAGCGGGCAATGTTTCAGCGACAATCAGCGTTGTTCCTCCAATTACAGCGACTAATGTTGTTCCAGCGAGCGGTGCGAGCTTTAACTTTACAAGTTTCAATATGACTTGGAACACGCCAAATGTGACTTCGTGCAGATGGAGTTTGAGCGATGTTGATCAGGGTCTGATGAATGGAACTGTTGTTTCAGTGAATGGCTTGAACCACAGCGCGACAATTACTGGTTATAGTTTGGGCGCGTTTAACGTGTCTGTTGGCTGTAATGGTCAGAGCGCGGGTAACAACACTGACCTTTCATATACAGCGGACAATTTCCTTGATGGAAGCACGCTAAGTGGCAGCAATTCAATTGCGAACACAATTATGTTCAACAGCACAATTACCAACCTAACTTCAACAAGTGATGTTGGTACAAGAAACACGCTAACTAATGTAATCTCAGTTCAGAGCAACATTAGCGACACGTTGCTTTCAAACACTAATGTTACAAACAGTGATATACAGCTAAGCCAAATCTGGCACAGCGATATCCAGTTCTGTACAATAGTGAACAGTACATTTAGCAACGCGACTGCAGTTGGCTGTAACATCACAAACAATGTGATTTTCAGCGGCGAAATTACTGTAGGTAACTTTACTTACAACGCGACAACTTCAGGTCCTGCGAACCTAGCTGATGTAATACCTCTGCCTCCAGTTGCAAGCTTCACTCCAGCGAGTGGAACTTTCACGCCAGGAAGCATAATTACATTCACATCAACTTCGACAGACGCGAATGTTGGCGGTCCTCTAAATGACAGCCTAACTTTCAACTGGTCGTTTAGCGATGGAAGCAATTTCACAAACAGCACTTTCCAAAAGCAAATTAACTCGACTGGAACGTACAACATTACATTAATTGTGACTGACACGTTTGGCTTTACAAGCACAGCAACCGGCCAAATCAGCGTTGTCAACCCACCTCCAACAGGTGGTGGCGGAGGCGGCGGTGGAGGCGGTGGCGGTGGTCGTCGTATTGGAGGCGGTGGCGGCAGTGGTGTCGGCATCGAACTTTCAGAAAACGAGCTTATCCGTGAAGTCTTTACAGGTCAGCCTCTAAGATTCAGCGTCAACGGAATCACTTTGACTGATTCAGTGTACTTGCGTTCAGTAAGCACGCTTGATAACAGCACTCAGTGGATTGTTGGCGGCCGTGTGTATTCATTAAAAGCTGGCGAGTCTCGTCAGTTTGATTTGAACGCAGATGGTGTCTTGGACCTAAACATGCGCCTTGTAAACGTTACAAGAACTGGCGCGTTTATCGGTACAAGCCGTGCTCAAGGTGTGCTTGGTAATGTATTGCCATTCCCATTGTTCAATTTCACAGGAATTACCCAGCCTCCAGCTGAAGATATTACTCAGCCTGTTGTTGGCGAAGAAGTTACTGATGAAGTTGTTCCTGTTGAGTCAGGTCCAAGCGGCTTTAGCAAGATGGTATCTTCAGTTAAAGACGCTTTGGCGAAATTAACTTCAGCGCTAAGTTCAGGATGGACAGCGAAGTTCATAATTATGTTCGCTGTTGTCTTGATTGGCCTTGGAGCATACTCTCTCTTCATTAGATGGGAGAGGTTTTAAACTTTAATTTTATTTTCTCTTTTTTATGGATCCTCTCGACCGTTTCGAACAGGGAATTGAAAACATTCTTCAAGAGTTTGATTTAAAATTATCAAAGCCTCAAGTTCATCCTGTTTCTCAGAATGGACTCATTAACTATTATCGCGATTGTGATTTAAGAGCGAGTAATCCTGCGCGGCTTGTTGTTGAAAGAAGCTGGAATGGTGGCGATTCTGATAAATGTGTTCTTGATTTTAGTATAATGCAAGACTGCAATGATGTTGTTAAAAATTACAGTCACATAAATTTAAGTTACACTGGTATTTTAATTCTTGATTTGAATTTTTTTGACTTTGAGAAATTGAGAAATTATAGTCCTGATCTTAGTTTGATTAATTTATTGAAAAAAACTAATAAAACTCTCGAAGCTGAAAATTTTAATACGGGTAAAACTCAAACTTTTGAAATATTAGATGATGGTAGTTTGAAAGAAATCAGTCCTCTTCACTTGAATTCTGTTCGAACAATGATGATAAAGGATGTTTTATATGAAACTCTTTATAGATATGATAAAAAAGATTTCAAAAAAATCGGTGACGCGTTCTTGCAGGATTTAACGGCGTATTTCTATAAATCCCGAAAAGAGCTTGGATTTTCTTTCTAATCAACGGCGTATCGCCACATTAGTACAGTCATTGTTCCTGCGAGAAGGACTGCAATCCATGACATCCACATCGGAGCGGACCAGTTGCCGATAACAAGTGGCCAGCCAAACGCCAAACGTATGGTGTGAACGAATGTCACGATGGTAAATATCGTTGCCGCGATGAAATGTACTGTTTTATCTCCCTTTTTTGTCATAAAGCCATAGAAGGGTTATTTGTTTAAAAAGATTGCCGAGGTTCTAAAATTGGCCGAAAAAACCCAAACGCTTAAAAACTCCCTGTGGGTTTTATGAGAATAAATCAAATAAACAACAATACGAGGAACAAAAAATGAATGGAAAAGTAAAGTTTTTTAACACGTCAAAGGGATTCGGATTCATCGCTGGTGAAGACGGAAGCGAATATTTTGTGCATATCACAGGCCTAATGCCAGGTACCACATTAAGAGATAACGACGAAGTGACTTTCGAAATCGAGCAGGGCGACAAAGGTCCAAAAGCTGTCAAAGTCGCGAAGAAGTAATTCTTCTGAATTTTTTTATTTCTTATTTTTTGATGTTTTTTCACAACAATTATATAATTCTGAAATTGTCGACTTTTTATGCGGGGAATGTATTTTGGCAATTTGGATATTGATTTGTTTTTAACTTTAAGAGAATTTGATTCTTTATGTCTTTTAGATTTTAATAAAGAAAAATCTAATGCTTCAATTTCTTATAGGCCTCTTGAGTGTTTGCTTGAAGACGATATTGGCGCGAATAGAAAGGTCCATCTTCAGTTGGAAGATTTCAAAACTGGGGGAAACGATGGCATAAAGGTTGATTTTGAAAAGGACACTTATTATGTTAAAATAAACGATTATGCTCATGAATTAATCGAGCAGCGCGGCGAGTTCGGAACGCGTTATGGCATGGGCGAGAAAATAACTTTTTACATCAATAAAGAATAATTAATTCAAAGTCTAAGCATCTTATCCAATTCTTCTGCTGCGCGTTTCATGTCGTTCATCATTCTGTCCATGTCGCGTTGGATATCGTCGACTAAGTTTGCAAGTGTTGGTCCGCGCATAACATACTTATTCCCTTCATGCCTTACTATTCCTCTGTCCATCAAGGCGTTTAGGTGATGAACTACTGTCGCGCGAGTTAATCCCAATCTGTCAGCGAGTTCGTCAGAAGATAGTCCGCCGGTTATTTTTATTGCTTTTATTAGTTCGATAAATATTCTGAAGCAGGATTTGTCTCTGTCTCTTTCACCAAAAAGCCCTAAAGCGTGTCCGAACCATTGCAGTTCATCGTTTACTGATAACTGGGGCGGTTTTCTTATATGAACTATTGTGATGCGTTTCATCCGAAATAATTTGGCTGTTCTGTTCCGTGAGTTTCTTTTGGCATGTCTTTCATTATTTCTTTTTGTTTTTTCTCAACGGTTTCGAGCGCCTTTGGTTTTTTTATTTTGCCAAATTCGTCTTCGTATTTTTTGATTACAGTTCCAAGAACATCATGGAGTGTTTTAACGTGCCAAGGGTCAAGCATGACAACGTTGTGTCTCAATAGAAAGCTTGGTTTTTTGCTGCGAGGGTCTGTTCGCGGCGTGATGCATTTGAAGTCCATCGTCATTTGTGTTGGAGTGAAGTTTACTGTTACCTCGTGCGCGAAGAATGGTTCGCCATCGTTTATTACCACATTTATCTGTTCTTGTGCCATTGTCATATCACCAAATGTCTTTAAGCGCCCCTTATATATAAATCTTTGTAAAAACGTAACCTTTATATAGGAGTATTGTTTAACACCTACTTAGTTGAGCTTACATCAACCAAAATGACACAGAAACAACCCAAAAAGGAAGAAAAAGCGGACAACCAAAACGAGATTTTGGCGCTAAAAGAACAGGTCCAAAAGCAGGAAGTTCAAATCAATGATTACGTAGACCACTTAAAACGCCTTCAGGCGGAATTTGAGAACTACCTTAAGCGAACTGAAAAAGAGCGCGCGCAGTTCATTCAAAGCGCGACTGAACGAATGATGGTAAAACTATTATTGGTGATTGATGATTTTGAGCGCGCCCTAACTCAAAAGGAAATTCCTGAAAATACAAGAAAGGGTTTGGAAATGATGTTCAAGAATTTACATAAGATTTTGGCTGAGGAAAAAGTTGAGCCAATTGAGTCTGTTGGCAAAAAAGTCGACCCGTATAAGCATGAAGTGCTTTTGAAGGGCGATTCGGATAAGCCTGAAGACACTATTATAGAGGAGCTCCAAAAGGGCTACCAAATGAATGGCAAAGTTATTCGCTATGCGAAAGTAAAAGTTAGCACGGGGGTGCGAAAATGAGTAAAGAAAAAATTATCGGTATTGACTTAGGTACTTCAAATTCAGCAGCGGCAGCGCTAGAAGCCGGCCGTCCTAAAATTGTTCCGTCAGCAGAAGGCGCGTCTATTTATGGTAAAGCGTTCCCTTCGTTCGTTGCGTTCACAAAAGAAGGACAAGTTCTAGTCGGTGAGCCCGCGAAGCGTCAGGCAGTAAGTAATCCTAAAGGAACTATTTACGCCGCGAAAAGAAAAATGGGTACTAACTTCAAGTATGAAGCTCACGGTAAAGAATATACTCCTCAGCAAATCAGCGCGTTTATTTTGCAAAAAATTAAAGCGGATGCTGAAAGTTTCTTGGGGGAAAAAGTTACAAAGGCAGTTATTACTGTTCCTGCGTATTTTGACGACAATCAGCGTCAAGCGACAAAGGATGCGGGAACTATCGCGGGGCTAGAAGTTGTTAGAATTATTAACGAGCCGACAGCTGCTGCGTTAGCGTATGGTCTTGATAAGGGCCAGAAGGCGCAGAAAATTCTAGTGTTCGATCTTGGCGGTGGAACTTTAGACGTTACAATTATGGAATTTGGTGAAGGAGTCTTTGAGGTTCTTTCAACGTCAGGTGACACCCAGCTTGGTGGAACTGATATGGATAACGCTGTTATCAATTATATCGTTAAAGAGTTCCAAAAACAGGAAGGCTTTGACCTAAATGATGACGCGACTGCTATGCAGCGTGTAAGAGAAGCTGCCGAAAAGGCGAAGATTGAGCTTTCAACTACTATGGAAACTGAAATCAATCTTCCGTATATCACGGCGACTCAGTCAGGTCCAAAGCACTTGCAGATGAAATTCACAAGAGCAAAGCTCGAAGAATTAGTTGACCCTATTGTCAAGCGCTGCAAGAAAAGCATTGACCAGTCATTAAGTGACGCGAAGCTTTCAATGGATAACATTAACAAGGTTATTCTTGTCGGTGGTCCAACCCGTATGCCGATTGTTTCAAAAGCGGTCGAAAAATGGTGCGGCTCTAAAGTTGAAAAGAGCGTTGACCCTATGGAATGTGTCGCGATGGGAGCTGCGGTTCAAGGCGGAGTCTTGGCAGGAGAAGTAAAAGATATCTTGCTTCTTGACGTCACTCCATTATCATTGGGAATTGAAACACTAGGCGGTGTTTTCACAAAAATTATCGATAGAAACACCACAATTCCAGTGAAGAAGAGCCAAGTGTTCAGCACAGCTGCGGAAAATCAGCCTGCGGTTACTATTCGTATTTCGCAAGGAGAGCGTCCAATGTTTGCGGACAACAAGTTGCTCGGACAGTTTGATTTGGTAGGTATTCCTCCTGCTCCAAGAGGAGTTCCTCAGATTGAAGTTACCTTTGATATTGACGCGAACGGAATTTTAAGCGTTACAGCGAAGGATTTAGGAACTCAAAAAGAGCAGTCGATGAGAATTTCAGCTCCAAACAAGTTGGATAACGCTGAAGTAGAAAGAATGAGAAAGGAAGCCGAGCAGTTCGCAGAGCAGGACAAGCAAAGAAAAGAAGAAATTGAAACTGTTAACCAGGCGGACTCGCTAGTCTACACTGCTGAAGCTCAAATGAAAGAATTTGAAGGCAAGGTTCCTGAAAAGGAAATAAAAGCCATCAAAGAAAAAGTTGAAGAGCTAAAGAGTCTCCTAAAAACTGAGAAGAAGGATATTCCAAAGCTAAAGCAAAAGCTTGACGAAGCGAATAAGGTCTTGCACGAAGCGGCTCAAGAGCTTTACAAAAAAGCAGGAGCTGCGCAGGGCGCGAAAGCAAAAACGACTCAAGCAAAGCCTGCTGAAGATGAAACTATTGACACCGAGAAGGTTTAAGTGATGATTGAAGAGCTAAAAATAGCAGGATACATCGCGATAGGTGTGCTAGTCTTGTACGCGGGTCTTCGTTTTATTACCGAGCGCGCGATAAGGCGCATCGTGAAAACCGAGCTTGATTCGGTTATTGAAAGCGATAACTTCAAGGTAAAGAGTAAGTTTGAATGAAAAATGATAAGAGCGCAGGGCTAATAGTTGTTCACGAAAATAAAGTGCTGTTAGTTCGCAATCCAAAAAATCAGTGGCTTCTTCCAAAAGGCCACTTGGAAAAGGGCGAAACAGAAGAGCAAGCGGCGATTCGTGAAATAAAAGAAGAGACTAATATT
>Ga0187894_10003935_pt1 | contig 16265 bp, 18 predicted proteins | sample GBC1701081metaG_FD_136650 | JGI IMG/M metagenome (GOLD analysis project Ga0187894, IMG submission 136650) | White microbial mat communities from a lava cave in the Kipuka Kanohina Cave System on the Island of Hawaii, USA - GBC170108-1 metaG ... | reverse complement strand
TGTTCGAGGCCGGCTTCAAAGGCCGTGCGCGCTTCCTGGTACTTTTGTTGTTTCAGGAATTCGTACCCCGCAGTAAACTTCTTGGCCCGCTCATCAAAGAGGGCCGCCGCCAACGTCGGATCGGCATCAAGCGCGAGTACCGCGACGAGTGCAAGGATCATTTTCATAATCACCTCTCTGGTCTTTCTCGTCTCTTTGGTCTATCTGGTCTGTCTCGTTGGTTGAATCAGACTAACCGGACAGACGAGATAGACTAGCCAGACCGAATAGACCAGTTGAACAACTCGCTATAGGGAGGGAGCCGCAGCTCCGGGTCTCGCGGAGCCGGGGCTCCCGTGGCGTTGACGCTCAGTCAACCAGGAGATTGGCAACCAGGAGGAGGTTCTGGTTGATTCTCTCCTAGAATCGCGTCGCCACTGGGTTCTCAGGCATGAATCCTCGCCAGTGAGTTCTCAACCAGAAGCCCAATGACTGATGGTCGACTGCTCGTCCCGCCTCATGTCCGCTGCATGAAGCATGAGTGAGTTTCTTTCCACGAGGAGGCATGAGCAATCGATATGCCAGTGGAGTGTGCAGTGGTCTTCGAGGAACTTTTCGGAATTGCCTTCAAATTACCAGGATTTTCACGATGTCATATGGAAACATGAAGGCACAGAACATCAACAGCGCTGTCTTAGATGAATCCATTGTATTATCGTAGAATCCAATTGGATTCAGCCATAGACCGTAATTTGGTTTCTCTGGTCTGTTTGGTTTTTCTTGTTTGTTTGGTTGGTTGAACCAGATCAACAGAAAGGGCTTGAGACCTCTGTAGAGGTCCCAAGCCCTGGTTCACGGAAGTGTTTTGTTCTCTATACCTGATAACCAGGTTGATGGTGTCGGTGTCGCAACCTTCTAATGCCAAGACCGATAAGTACTACGAGGCCTGCACCGAACAGGATGCCGACTACTTGCAACGGCCCTTCTGTCCAGCCGTTCATTTGAGCTACTGTCATGAAGTCAACAGGTGGTTTCCTGCTGATGATCTGGAACGCATAGCTTCCATCGACAAAGAACAACGAGAGCAACAGCACAGCGCCGATTGCGAGCAGGGCAGAGTTCTTATACATGATGCACCTCCTTATGGTTGGTTGCGTCGAGCATGTTCTGGCCATGCTCTTCAGCAATCAACGTGCCAGTACATCCAGTTGGAGGTCTTGCCTGTTTATCCATTGATTTGTTGGATCTATTTTGCGTGACTGGCGCGATGGATGCCGCTCAAAGTGCCTCGGCAACAATCCAGCAGAGAATCGAATTTGATTATGATGGAATCAGAATGGATGCTAGGAAGAACGTTATCTGGTTTGTTTGGTTGAACGATCCTAATGAGATGAACAGATCAACCAGATAAAGCAGACAAACCAAATGAACCAAACAACGGTCTTCTTAGGCAGGCTGGATGAGGCGGTCGGAAGGCAGGTTCGGACTTCGTAGGTTGGTGGTGAGCAGCGGTTGAATCTTGTTCCGAAGTTCGTCTTGAATCTCATCCGGCGATTTTCTGGCGTCGATCACTTCGAAATGAAATTCTTCCGCCATCTTGTCGAACTCCTCGATCAGCAGTGACTGATACTTCTTAAAGCTATCGTAAAGATCGCTGCCGAGGCGAAGGTCCATCCCTGACTCCCAGAAGTTCATCCCTTTGGTTTCGATGACGCGCAGGACGAGTGTTTCGATGTCGATGCGCATGTAGCAGACCAGATCGGGTACTAAGGCAAAGCCGAAGACGTCTCTCACCCACGGACGGTTCCCGCTGCGCACAAAATCGCGTGCGAAGGCCGTATAGATATAGCGGTCGGCCAGCACGATGAAGCCCGAGCGAAGCGCAGGGATGATCTCATGTTCCAACCGATCCGCAAAGTCGGTGGCGTAGAGCAGGCTGAACGACCAGCGGTCGAGAATGTTGCCTTCTTTGGCCATTTCGATTGTCTTCGACATGAGATTGGACCGAGTCCAGCCGGTCGTGATCACGCCATAGCCCTGCACCTCCAGCCATTCCTGCAACATCTCGATGTGCGTGGAGCGGCCGACACCGTCGGTGCCTTCGATGGCGATGAGTTTCCCCTTGAGGTCACTCGGATTTAGGTACGTCAAACCGGCGCCAAAATACCGTGCGTCGACCATGGGTGCCCCGTCTTGGTTTGTAATCTTTGAGCGCCTCTCCCACGAGCTGGCGCATGTTGTTCTGCTGAGCTTCGATGTCGGTCGTCGCATCCATCGTGATGAGCTGAAACTCATTGACGATCTTCTCGTATTGAGCCAGGATGCTCGATTGGAAGATGCGGAAGCTTTCAGTGACGTCCGGGCTCAGGTTCATGTCCATACCGGCTTCGTAGTACTTGAATTGTCCGCGCGTGCCTCCGAGGAGCCGGGAGATGGCCACCTCGATTGGTACCTTGAAGTAGAAGGCCATGTCCGGTGTGATGGCGAAGCTATACATCTTGCGAATCCACTCAGGCGAGACGCCTCGGGCCACATCACGGGCGAAGGCGGTGTACATGTAGCGGTCGGCCAAGACGATCATGCCGGCTTTGAGTGGAGGCAAAATTTCATGATAGAGCCGGCTGGCAAAGTCGGTCGCGTGCAACAGGCTGAAGGTTGTCGGAGTCAGGCTTTTGTTTTTCTTTCCCCGTTTGGTTGTTTCTTTGACCAGCTCCGAGGAATTCCACTCTGTGAAAAAGACTTTATGACCCTTCGATTCCAGCCACTTGTGCAGCAACAGCAATTGTGTGCTCTTCCCGGACCCGTCGATGCCCTCGGCAATGATCAGTTTTCCGGGGTAGGGGTGGGGAGTCATGGATGAAGGGGGTTGGTTGCTCATGCGGCATCGTCCTGCGAGATGACGGAAAATTTTACCCGGCGGCGGAACACGCGTTCAAAGAGATCTGCCCGGCCTTTGGCAGCCCAGGTTTCCAACTCAGCATCGCCCGTCACGTGTAAGGTAATGGTGACGGTGGCGCCAAGTCTCACATCGAGGCTGCGGACGACCGAAAAATGCGTCCGATCCAGGCCATCGGCGATCCGAAGCAACGCGGACAGGATTCGCACGATACGTTTATATTTGGGGGGGAGGGCATCGAATTCCTCGTGTTTCAGTTGAGGGATTGCGCGACGGTGGTAGCGTGCCACGTTCGCAACCACCTGAATCTCCTCGCCGGATAATCCCCCAAGGCCGCTGTTCGTGATCAGATAGTAGGTGTGCTTGTGGTGCTGGCGCTCGTTGATGAGGTAGCCGACGTCGTGCAAAATCGCAGCGTAGTCAAGCCAGTTCCGCTCTATGGGTCCCAAACGATGGAGGCGAATCGTCTGGTCGAAAAGGCGCAGGGCTAGGCCGGCGACATGAAGGCTGTGGGCTTCCGGGGCCTGACAGCGACGGGCCAGCGCGATAACGTTTCGCCGCCGCAAGTCGGGAATTTCCGCTTCCGCTTTAAGCCGTTCACGGTGGCGCTGGAGAAAGTCGTAGATGACGCCTTCACGAATGGCCTTGTCGCACAAAATGAGTTCGTCTCGTCCCGAGAGCTCCATCAGACGCCGAAGGACCACCGTGGCGGGAAACAGGGTGTCGACGCGTTTAGGATCTAATCCGGGGATCGCCAGCCGGGCTTTAATGGTGGACTGACGGAAGTCCTGCTCGATCTCTTTGACGTCCTTCAATGAAATTGTGGCAAGATTGATTTGGGGGAGCGGGCGATTCGTTCGGCGTAAATGAATGACTTCCGCCAAGTTGGCCGCCATGCCGGAGGTGGCGATCAGGGAATCGAATCGTTTTGTCTTGAACGATTCGAGGGCGCCCTGTAACTGGACCGTCACTGTGTCTTCGAGTGAGCGGAGCATCCCCTCGGAAGGCGGAGTGCGCTTGAGGAATTCATCCGCCAGTCTGATGGCGCCCAGCTTCAGGCTCTTTGCGTGAATGAGCTGTTCGCAATTTCCAACCATCAACTCGACCGATCCACCGCCGACATCTACCGAGAGCGTCGGCTGATCTGTCATGGGCACGCTATTTTTGACGGCCAGGAAAATCAGCCTGGCTTCTTCGGTGCCGCTGATGACGCGAACTTTCAGCCCCGTGTCTTTGGCCACGAGATCGATAAAGTCCCCGCCGTTTTTCGCCTCGCGCACGGCGCTGGTGGCGACGGCGATGATACGATCGTATCCCTTGTTCTTGGCCAGGGTGACGAGATTGCGAACGACATCGAGCCCGCGTGTGACGGCCTCGTCTGAGAGGCGGTGGGTCGTAAAAGCGCCGTTTCCAAGTCTGGTCATGTCTTTGAAGCGATCGAGAATCTTGTAGCCTGCCTCCGGCTGGATCTCAGCCAGAACCATATGGATGGAGTTCGTCCCGATATCGATGACTGCAATCTTAGCCATAAAATAATAGAGTACTATTATATACTTATGACTGGTGCTGCAAGATGTTCATGATCTTACTGGTCTGGATATTTTTACTCTTGTCGTATGGATACAAATCACCAAACAGACGGGCCTGTCTCAGTCGGTGGTGGGACAACAGCCCAAAGACCATAATAAAAGAACCTTGGCCTGTCAAGGTCGTCAAGGTTAATTCTCGGTTACATCGAAAAGCCCGGTCTATCTGGTTCATTTGGTCTGTCTGGTCTATTCGGTTATAGTCTGGTTCAACAAATCTACCAGACAGACGAGACAGACCAGATGAACCAGACAAACCAGATGAACCAGATGGCCGTTGTTGTGACCGGCGCCTCGACTGGGATTGGTGCGGCTTGTGCGCTCGATTGTGCTGCTCGTGGAATGACGGTGTTTGCCGGCGTGCGCGATCCTCGGGCAGGGGATGCGCTTGTCGCGAAAGGTGGTCCGTTACTCATTCCCATCACGCTCGATGTCACCGATGAGTCGTCGATCATGCGATCCGTCGAGGTGGTGCAACGGGTTGTGGGCGAGGGTGGTCTTGGAGGGCTTGTCAATAATGCCGGGATCGTGATCGGGAGTCCCCTCGAAGTGATTCCGTTATCGCAACTGCGCAAACAGCTTGAGGTCAACGTGATCGGGCAGATAGCCGTCACACAGGCGTTTGTCCCATTGCTGCGCCGAGGCCGAGGTCGAATCGTGAACATGGGATCGATTGCCGGGCGAGCTACTATTCCGCTCTTGGGGCCTTATTCTGCATCGAAGTTTGCATTGGAGGCGCTGACTGATGCGTTGAGAATGGAACTGCAACCCTGGGGCATTCAGGTTTCGATTATCGAACCGGGCGCGATCGCTACGCCGCTTTGGGAGAAATCAATCAAGGCGGCAGAGGCTCTTGAAGCGTCCACCAGCGCGGAGGCAAAGGCTCTCTATGGCGAAGCGGTGATTCGAATTCGTGAAGTGATAGCCCAATCGGCCCGACGAGCTATCCCGCCGGAAGCGGTAGTTCAAGCGGTGCATCATGCATTGACGGCACCTCGTCCTAAGACCCGCTATCTCGTGGGCGCGGACGCCACAGCCCGAGCGTGGATGGCGAAGTGGGTGCCGGATCGAGTTCAAGACAGGTTGCTGTCGTGGTTTCTAAAATATCCGCGCGAGAGCTAGCAGAGGATCGGTTGTCTCGTTCGTTTGGTTTATTTGGTTCATCTGGTTAGTTTCGTTTGACCAAATAAACGAGACAAACCAAATAAACCAGATCAACCAACTAGGTCGGGGTTGAGCCTGTTCATCGGCTTGATCGAGAGGGCTTTGATCTCGTTGTAGATGATCGTGCGTCCTGCCTGGCGAAGGCGCGAGAAGACTCCTTCTACAATCACCTGGTCGCCTTCCCGAACTTCGATCTGCCCGAGACTGATGATTTTCAGCGCGCCGGCCTGATCCTTCAACAGAAATCCATAGGCCGGTTGACCTTCCCGGTTCGTCGCAAGCTGGACGTTGGTGACCTGGCCTGTTACCACCACTTCTTGGCGGTCGTATTGCTCGGGGTGGGTGAGGAGCTCGGTGATCTCCAGAAGACTGGCTGCGTCAACAGGGAAGGGTACAGAGATGAAGGCGAGTAAGGGGATGAGAAGAATAAGAATGCGAGCGATTCGGAAATGGTGAAGCGATGGCTGGGTGCTGGACAGTCTGGGCATGATCTGGATGTATTATATCGTACAGGTGGTAAAGTGCAATCGCAGATGCATATCTCAAGAGAGACGAGGGAAGAAGTTTTGAGTTCTGGGTTCTGAGTTTTGGGTTCTCGCTCAGAACTCAGCACTTCTCTCTCAGCTTTTCCGGCCAACTCAGAACCCAGAACCCAGAACTTCGTGTCGCACGCCTACCATTTATCGGAGGGTCTTCCGTTCACATCTTCTCCCCTCATGTTGTTGAGGATCTGAGCCTGCATCTCGGTCAACTCCTTCTGGGATGGCTCGGCAGGGCCTTCAAGCGCGCCCACTTCGATCTTGGGTGTGGCCGCGGTTCGTTTGAGTAAGTCTGCATCCACTGCCTCGGGAGAGTGGTCCATGTCGTTGATGATGGTGATAAGCCGCTGCAGCCCAAATAAGTTCCTGGTGATTTCTGAGTGCATGGCATTGGAGCTGGCTCCGAAGACGAGCGCGGTCCAGAACTTTACTTCGACTTCCTCGGGCAGGTTGCCCCAGACCATGGCGGTCAGTTTGTCGATGAGCGCGGATTCTGTTTTCTCCAACCCATCGTAGGACGAGAGCGAACGTTCGATGGGTTGCTCCGCGAGCACCGAGAAGGTTTCCTTCCACAAATCCAACGGGGATGTCGCCATAGCTGCCGCACCGATCTGTAACGTGGACTGGAGGGCGTGCAAATACTGCGTGAGGTACTTCACCTTGCGGGCGGCAAGACTGCTGGCGGGGATGCCCCACACATGCGCAATTTCGTGATCTTGTAGCGGTGCAGCGATCGCGCTCTGCCTCTCGCGTTCCGCCAGGTCGAGTCGTTTGCGATATTTTTCGGCCATGCGGAGCTGGGTTTGGAATTCGATGCTGAGCCGTTGCTGCTGATAGTCCTCAGCCGTGATCTCATCGGCATCCCAACGCTGGTCCAGCAGGCGGATTGCCGGCTTGGGCAGCGCACTTCTCGCGGATGCGTGTAAGGCGTCAAGCGTGTCAGCGGAGATGGAGAAACGCTTGGTCAGGAGAGTGCGGGCACGGTCGGCAAAGTCCTCACGGAGCCGGGCGAGTCTCCGAAGACTTTCGCATTGGAGCCACGTCCGTTCCCGCTTGAGCCGTACCTGTCGGCGGTATTGGTCGCGCCGGTCCGTGACTACCTTTATCGACTCTTTGGTCATGGTGGTGTTTGTGGGCTTTGTTCCGGCGACGCAGCGGGGATCAGGTCGATCTGCCACAATGTACAGGATTTCTTCGTCCGTTATGTCGAAGTACTGGAGCAGGATCAGTCGAAGCATGATCCGCCCTTGCATGGGCATGGCATCGATGACGGATCGGATCTTTTCAACGGTCAGGGGTGAAGCAGGTGAAGCTATGGTAGTCATTTGGGTTGAGGGGGCCCTATGCCGTGTCGGAATGATGCGATTCCAGATAGAGGGCGACATATTCGCGAATCTCTTGAACGGTCCCGTTGACGAACATGTCCCGTGGGATTTCCACGCGCGTGAGTGCTGCCGGGTCTACCCCCCGTTCAATCGCATAGTCTTCATCGATGTACAGGCTCACCGACCCGTCTGGAAAGCGGATCGCGTAGAGTGCATTATTGTCAGCCATTTCGTCTGGTCAATCTGGTCTATCTAGACTGTCTGGTTTTACCAAAAAATCAGAAAAACCAGACGAGCCGAATCAACCACGAGTCACTGTCACTACAGGTATCATACGGGAGATTTGGCTGTCAAAGCGGGGAATCCGCCGCTGGGCCACCTATCTTGTTCATTTGGTCTATCTGGTTTGTTTGGTCTGTCTCGTTTACTCGGATGAACAAAACCAACTTCATGAACCAGAGAGACCAGACAGACCGAGCTTGTCCCAGAGGGTGAATCGTCTCCAAAAAACACGGCCTTCGGTCGTGAGACCGAAGGCCGTGCTCACTCTGTCTCTACTATGTGACGTTAGCCGCCGAGTGTGTCGAGTGTCTCCTTGAGGCTTCTTCGAATACAGGTGAAAATCGGCGTATCGCGCAGTGTATAGCGTGAGCCCTCGGTTTCGCGGAGCGCCATCACGAGATCCAGGAAGTCTTCCGGCTTATCGCTTTCAAATGCCACGACCCATTCCTGGTCATCCAATCCGAATGAATAGGTCGTGTTCAACTTCACCGAGGGGAAGCGATGGCCGACTTCAATGTGCTCATCCATCATACCCTGCCGGGCCGCTTTCGTGAGCAGGAACCATTCGCGCGTTTTCAGGAATGGGTAGACGAAAATATACTTGGCTTTTCCCGGAACGACGGTCAGCCGCTTGCTCTCTTGATTTTCGTGGGTGTGATGATCCACGTAGACAGAGCGCTTGGTGATTGAGAGATAAGAGTAAGGAGTGGTCAGGTATTGTCCCAAGCCCGAGGCCAAGATCTTCGTGGTCATGTCCTGGAATAGTTCCAGCTCGTAGCTGATCCGCCACAACATGATGTCGCAATCGCCCCTGATCCCGATCGAAGAGTAGGCCACCACGAGGACCTTGCCGGCATAATCCTCGACCGCACGCAGGAACTCCTGCTTCCCTTTGGTGCGTTCACTCTCGGGGAGGCGCCTCCAGGCCGGGTCAATTTTATAGAAGGCGAAGTTGACATATTGCCGTTTGGGTGCTTGGGGGGCCGGGGCTTGTTCAGGGGTCGACATCGAAACTCCTCCGTAGATCTGCTTGAAAAGACTACTCGTCAGGGCAATGGATGTCTACGTCTGCCGCTACCGCCGATGTTCGAGCGAGAGGCACGGCGCCACGGCTTCTAAGAGTTTTCACGACGGTATTCGTGAATCATTTCAGCCCAGCAGCGGCGGAGTTTTTTATCACTTCAGCTTTGTCGTTGTCAACCGGCCGGAGAGGGTTGGGCCGTTCGTTGACAGGGGAAGAGTGATCTGATACTGGCATACCCATGTGGGTCGCACAGGTCCATAGACAAAGGAGCATGCTGCTCTGTTTGGGCATTGTCGCGGTGAGTGCTCTCCCTCATGTGTCTGCCCATGCCATCGAGGTGCATCCCACCGCGAAGCAGATTCAAACCGCACTCAATCAGGGGAAGCAGGCGGCACAGAAGGGGAGGCCGCCGGATAGTTTCTATGTGCGGTTCGGAGTGAGAGACGAGGTCCAACCAAAGGGATTTTTGATCACAAAAATAGGGGCTGTATCGGTCATGGCCACGCATATGGCTCTGCGAGGCCTCCAGCCGAGCGAGACCGATGTGACGCAAGTATTGGAAGGCCGGACCATGCTGGTCAGCATCGTCATCTTCGGAGATGTCCCTAACCTTGCGGTGGACAGTTACGTGGTGCTCGAACAGGGTGGGAAGGTGATCAAGCCCGTGACAGTGCGATTCGACGCACAAGCCGACCGCACCATCGTGTGGCCGAAGAGTCCTCGTTTCAAGGCGAAGGTCGTGGCGTCGTTCAACTATGCCGATTTTGATCCGAAGGCCGAGACCACGATTGCTGTATATTCAGTGACTGGAGGAGAGTCGAGCTTCTCCGTAAATTTTGGCGAGATTGACTAGCCTAAGAAGAACGTTATTTGGTTTATCTGGTTTATTTAGTTGAACGAAACAAACTAGACAAACCAGAGAGACCAGATGAACCAGATTGCCGCAGAAATTATCGCGATCGGCACTGAACTGTTGATCGGAGGCCGATCTGATTCCAACTCTCTCTTTCTTGCCGACGAACTCGGCAAGCTCGGAGTCGCAGTTCGATTCAAATCGGTCGTCGGCGATGAACGAGAGGATATCGTGATGGCACTTCACACTGCCGTAACGCGATCTCAAGTGATCGTCATGACCGGCGGACTCGGTCCCACTGTGGATGATTGCACGAGAGAGGCGGTGGCTTATGCGACTGGACATCGGCTCGGTCGTCGCAAGGAAGCGCTGGAAGGTATGACGGTCCGGCTCGCGCAATGGGGTCGGCGGCCAAACGAAGGGCAGCTGCGGCAGGCGATGATTCCGTCAGGCGCAGCTGTGCTGGGGAATCCGGTCGGCTCGGCGCCGGGGTTTTGCCTGACATGGAAGAAAGCGTTGATCGTCTCGTTGCCTGGCGTGCCGCGGGAAATGGAAGAGATGATGCGGCAGGAAGTCGTGCCTTTGCTGAACGCAACGATGGAATCGTCAGGCCGGTTTTCCCGAGCGCCGATCGTTCGTCAGGTATTTCATACGTTCGGCCTGGCTGAGGCAGACGTCGACGCCAAACTCAAAGGACTCATCCCAAAAGGAACGCCTGTCGACTTGGGGCTGCTCGCATCGCCCATGGGCGTGCTGGTATCGCTGGCGACGAAAGGGAACCAATCTGCGACGGAGAAGAATCGTGATCTGTTGCAGAAGCTGGCGAGCGACGTTCGTTCACGACTCCGCGAGTGGCTCTTTGCCGAGGGACACGACACGATGGAAGAGGTTGTTGGGCGGGAACTCGCCAAACGGGGGCTTATGCTGGCAGTAGCGGAATCGTGCACCGGAGGATTGATCGGCCATCGGCTCACACAGGTGCCTGGTTCATCTGCCTATGTGGATCGTGGAGCGGTCTGTTACAGCAATCGGGCGAAGACGGAGATGCTGGGTGTGCCGGCGGAATTGATTGCCCGACAGGGCGCGGTGAGTAAGGAGGTCGCTGCGGCGATGGCTTGCGGTATTCGTGAGCGCGCAAACGTATCGGTGGGACTCAGTGTCACTGGTATTGCCGGGCCAGGAGGCGGGACGGAGACCAAGCCCGTCGGATTGGTTTATATCGGATTGGACGATGGAAGCGGCCGTCCGATCACACGGGAGTTCCGGTTTCACGGCGACCGGAATGTCATCAAACAACGGTCGTCACAAGCCGCATTGGATCTCCTTCGTCGGTGGTTGCTCGATAAGGTTTCGAAGTGATCCGGGCATTTCTTGCCGTCGAACTATCTGACGAGCTGCGGGCCGAACTTGCCACTGTCCAACAGGAGTTGAAGCGTAAAATTGAGCCGGAGATGAAGCAAAACATGCGCATCTCTTGGGCACAGCCGGCTTCGATCCATCTCACGATGAAATTTCTTGGTGACATGAATGAGCAGGTCGCTGATCCCTTTCTGTGTGCGGTTGAGCAAGGAATTGGAAATCAGACAGCTGTGAATGTGCCGCTTGAACGACTCGGCGCTTTTCCCCATCCGCAAAGTCCGCGCGTGTTGTGGGTCGGGCCGTCGGAGAGTTGGGAGCGGGGAGCAGAGGCGAGGCGAGTGGCGGAGATCCATCGCGCGATCGAACAGGTTTGTGAAGGCTTGGGCTTTCTCCGCGAGACGAGACCATTCAGTCCTCATCTGACCTTGGCACGGATCAGGGTAGGGGAACGGCATATCGGAGTTGCATTGGCAAAAGGAGGAGTGCTGGAACGGACGCTTTCGTTGGGCGCACTGGCGGTTGAGTCGGTCGTACTGATGAAGAGTGAATTGAAGCCAACCGGTTCGGTCTATACAAGACTTTGGGAAGCACGATTGAAGGCCGGCTGATAAGGAGCAAATGAGGGCTAAACCGTTCCCGGCTCGATTGCGCCGCGCTTTACGTCGCGCAGCAGTCGTTCGACAATTAGCCGCATGAAGAAGAAGCCCAGTTTCGGGTTCTGGTAGTACAGGCGGTAGATCTGCTCGTCGGTCATTTGGTAAAGCTCGCAGTCGGTATCGCATACCACCGTCAGCGTGCGGACCTTTTCGGGCGAGAACAGGCCGATCTCGCCGATCAGTTCGCCCGGGCCGATGAAGTGGTCGATGCCCTGCAACCTCAGCTTCCCGCTCGCCACGTACACAATCTCGTCGGCCACGTCGCCCTTACGGAACAGCACCTCGCCGGCCTTGTGCTTGCGCAGGTGCATGTGCGGCAGCAGCCATTCGGTTACCGGCGACTCCATGGTGGCCTGTTCGATCTGTTTGGTCAGTCTGAGGATTTCCAGCAGCCGCTTTGCATTGATCGGCAACAGGATCAAGTTCACAAGGAACGTTGGCATGACGATCAAATGTGTGATTTGGAAGTCCGTGTGCAGCGGACTGTAGATCAGATAGAGGACGTTGCTGACCAATGCCAGCACTCGCAGGGATACCATGGCTTTCTGGAACGTACTGGCGACATAAAAAGCTCCAGCCAGTATGCCGATGATGGTGATGATGTCGAAATACATGGATCCTCGCTCCTTTTATAGTGGTGCGTTGCCCGAGTGATCTGTGCGGTAACCCCTGCTTCGAAGCCACAAACGGACCTGTCAAGCCCCGCCTAGCTGAGGGCTTATCCCGGACTATTCATGAATGCCGACCCGGACGAACGACCGGAATGTGACGGCGCCTCCGGCTACGTTCTGGCGGCGGCTTTTTTAGGACGTCGTGCGCCTCAACCATCTGGCGCAACTCCGCCTTGAGTTCAACAAATGTGCGGAGGCTAGCAGGTGCGGAACAACTCTGCTGGCACATCAGCACCGTACTGGCTACAGGTCAGAGGCAATGGGAGCACAGCGCGCAGGATGCTCAAAAAGGCTGTCCAGCAAGGCCGCAGCGAGCGAAGAGGCGAGGAGGTACGAACCGCACTTCGTGTGGCCGTTCGCCCTTAGAATAAATCTTGGCGAACGGAAAAGCCCCACTAGTGTTTCCGACCTCCGAAAGGTTCCCTTCACTATTGAGCTTCTGAGCGATGCGAGAACGCCGCTGGCGGACTTTTTCAGCATTCTGCTAGATCGTAAGTGTGTGGTTCTCCTCAAGGACCTGTAAACCGGGGATAGATAATTCACAAAGTTCACGCAGAATCTGGTCTCTGTATGCTGGTTTCAGATGGTAGGCGTACACCGTGATATCGTCTCGATCAAGTTTCCTGAATTCCTGGGCGAACAAAGCCGGTGTGAGATGTTTGCTCGTGCGGGCGAGTTCAATCATAGAATTTGGAAAGGAACATTCGATAAAGGCGGTTGTAAGGTGAGGGATGTGTTTCGCTTCGTGCCATAGTTCATCGGTGGAATATGTGTCTCCGCTATAGACAAATGCAGAGGAGCGATCTTGCACAATAAATCCTGTCGTTGGAACCGTGTGATTCACGAGGATAGGCGTGATGTCGATTCCTGAGAACGAATACACATTTCCAGGCTTCAGATATGACGAAGTAAGCGTGGGACGTTCTGGTGTAGGGATGCTGAAAAAATCGGGATACACATCCGTATTGAAGATATGACATTGCAGTCCGTGGATCACTTCAGGGATGCCTGCGACAACGATCGGGGCGCTCATCTCCTCGCTCAGATTGTCGGCTAGCGTGGGCAACTCTTTAATATGATCGAAATGAAGATGTGAAAGAATAATGTAACGGATCTGCTCCTGCTCGCTCAATGAAAGCTTGCTTCCCACGGTCCCGGCGTCAAGAAGTAGAGTCCCGTTCAGTAAAAAGCTACAGGTGCTACATCTATTAGACCCTGTGGGATGTTGCAGAAGGGCATCAGAGCCATGACAACCAAGAATTCTTATATTCAAAGCTGTAAACTCCGCCAGCCTGGCTTGTTCATCTGGTTTATTTGGTTTGTCTCGTTTGTTTGGTTGAATGAAACCAACCAGATGAAGCAGACAAACCGGGCTTGTTTCAATGGGTTGTAATGTACTGGGCCGCGCAACCAGAGTGAATAGACTCGAACGAGGGGGGGCCTATTCGAGGGGATAGTCCAGAGGGAGATGAAAGAGTATATGATCCAGACACGATGTAAGAGCAGGCTTCCCTTCTATCCAGAGAGAGTCAATTTGCGGGAGTTGCGGCCAACCACGAAGTGTTCTATACGGGACACTCCGTGCCGGCAAAACAAACAGGCTCACTCGATAACGTAATGGATCGTTTCATAATTGATGCTGCGAGGGCGAGCATGTCCATGGGGAGAGTGTTCGTTGTTGATGACGAAGAGCATGTCAGAAAAACAGTCGGCCTTGCGCTAAGACAAGGCGGCTACGAGGTTCTTGAAGCAGCTGATGGTGAAGAAGCAATTAACATGATCCAATCCTATTCCACTGGTTTCCCAGCCCATGTGATTATCTGCGACATTGATTTGCCAAAGGTAAACGGACATGACGTCATTGCATTTATCCGGGCAACGCTTCCGTCGGTGCCGGTCGTCGTGTTGACTGGATACCCCGATGTTCAGGGAGCTGCGTCACTGTTCAAGCAAGGTGTAGTGGACTATCTCATCAAGCCGTCCCAGACACAAACGTTGCTGGATGCGGTCAGACGGGCTATCGGAGAACAGGTGGCGTTTGAATAGAACTCCATGCCGTTCGTGAAAGGTGAAACGTAGTTCGTGTGAGGTATGGCCTAGGCAAGTGGACTTTTTCAGCGTCCTGTTAAGAACGAGTTGACTCTCCTGGCGCGCGCGGAAGTTGGATGTGTATCTTCGTTCCAACGCCGAGTTCACTTTCAACCCAGATCGTTCCCCCGTGAGCATCGACCACGTCCTTCACGATTTTCGTACCGAGTCCTGTCCCGCCTTGCTTGGTGCTGATGGCACGTTTGGTGAAGAGCCGATCTCTCACGTCCGGCCGCATCCCTCCACCCGTATCGATGACCGAAACCACGATCGCGCTTTCAGACGTAGGGGGTTGTCCGCACACGGTCACGGAGCCACCTGCGGGGACTTCAGGGATCGCGTTGTTGATCAAATTATAGAAGGCACTGTAGAGCCGACGCTGGTCTGCCACGATCAACGGGAGTAACTCCAAGTTCTCGGTAATCAGCCGGACATTTTTTTCCTGGGCAAGAACTCCCAAAGAGCGAAACACGTTGCTGACGACGTCGGCCACTTCGCACGCGGAAAATTCAAGCGGGGTGCTGAGTTCTTTGATCGCGTCCGCAATTTCCGCGACGCGATCGTGAATCCGGTGCGCGTCGTCCTTCAGCATTTGAATCACTTCGTTGCAGAGGATGCCGCTGGCCTTGGCCCGTTTAGTTTCGATCTCGGGTAAGTGATCCAGCAGCTCATTGATTTCGGTCTGTAAGATTCCTGCGCCACATACGATCGGCATGAGGAGATTCTTGATGTCGTGGGTAATATCGCCCATCAACTGCGCCACCTCGGAAAGCTTGGCGGCTTCCACCAAGCGAGTGTGCTCAATCGCCATAGCGGCGAGTGAGGAGATAATGGTGAGAATCGCCATGTCGTCTCGGTCGAGGAATTTCCCCCCGCGCTTGTTCATGACCTGAATGACACCGATGGGGTCACCCTCCCAACGCTTGAGAGGGATCGTGATCATGTCATGGGTAACGGTGCCGGTCGCTTCATCAACTTTCTTAAAATGGCGCGCGTCGACCTGCGCGTCGGGGACGATTTCAGGCACTCCCGTCCTATAGACTGTTCCGGCGATGCCTTCATACCAGGGCACCGATGTACCCGGCGGCACGGGCTTTTGACCGATGGAGTGATAAAACACGAGGGTCCGCGCCTCGGTGTCGGCCAGCAGCACGGAGCCATTTTCCGCATTGACGACATCCAGCGCAATCTGAAGTCCCTGTTCCAGCAGGTCTTGGAGTTTGATGTGCTGAGAGAAGACCTCCGACATTCGTAGCGCAGCGGCAAGCTCCATTTCTCGCCGGGCAAGAAGCCGCGTGAGCGCTTCTTGCGATTCTGGTTTGGGCAATTGATGGGATACGGCGTCAGAAAGTCGTGGAGTCGTCATGTCGGGCCTGTTTGTGGCGTTCCACTGTTTGGTCTGTCTGGTTCATCTAGTCTGTCTGGTCCATCTGGTTAGTCTCGTTCAACCGAACACACAAGACAGACCGAACAGACCAGACAGACCGTCCGGTACCGATATGACCACGGCGATTATCTCCCACCAGTCCTACCAAGTAAGTCCCCCAAACAGGTATCCCCTCATCTGAGGGGATAGGCATTGATCTTTATTCCGTATACGTGATACGTGATCACCTGGAGAAGGTCAGCATGTGATGGAAAAACTATTTCAGTTGCGAGAACTCCGATGGTTCGCACAATCTCTTTTTTTCTCAGCCTGAACCTGAACCTTCAGAGAGCCGGCGGATTTATTCAGCATCCTGTCAGAGGACTAAGTGCCTAACCTGGAAGAGGAGGAAAGACGCTATGGGTAAAGGGAGAGTGCTGGTCGTGGACGATGAAGCGGACGTGAGAAAATCCGTGC
>Ga0187894_10003933_pt1 | contig 16277 bp, 13 predicted proteins | sample GBC1701081metaG_FD_136650 | JGI IMG/M metagenome (GOLD analysis project Ga0187894, IMG submission 136650) | White microbial mat communities from a lava cave in the Kipuka Kanohina Cave System on the Island of Hawaii, USA - GBC170108-1 metaG ... | reverse complement strand
CGACCGGCAGCACGGGCAGGGCGAGCGCCGGCGCCAGGACGGTCCGGTGAAGACGCGCCCGGCCGCCGGCCAGGTCGTCCAGCCCGAAGCCGGCCAGCAGAGCCAGGCAGAGCGCGAGCACGATCACCAGGCGCAGGTGGTTGCCGGTCTTGACGATCGGGATCGCGCCGGCCAGGTCCGGCAGGGGTGGCACGCCGACGACGATCGCGAGCATCAGCGCTCCGAAAGCCGCCAGCCCCACACGCTGGAGCGAGGGGCGCAGGATCACGGCGGCCGCGGCCAGCATCAGCGGCAGCGCGCCCACGTAGAGCGCTCGCTCCTGCGCGAACGCCCCCACGGCGGCCTCCGTCGCGCGACCCCAGTAATCGGGCAGCACGAAGCCGAGCAGGTAACGCCAGGGCAGCGCCAGCTCCGTGTAGGACTCGCGCACCTCCACGTCGGCCGACCGGAACAGCAGCTCGAGGAACGGCAGCAGGGTCACCGCGGCCAGCGCCGTCCCGCCGACCAGCGCGCCCGAGCAGGCGAGCACCGGGCGCCGCACCTCGCCCAGCGCCCCCTCGCGCCGCAGCACGACGATCCGAAAGACGAAGAAGGCGACCGTCGCCGCGAGGAGATGGAAGCTCGATTCCGGGTGCCCGCCGAAGAACTGGAGCGCCACCACCACCGCCAGGCCAGCCGCGGAAAGCACCCCGGGAGCGCGAATTATCCGGTCGGCGGCCAGGAGCAGCCACGGCAGCAGCGCCCAGACGCCGGTCTGCGGCCACGCGATCCAGACCACGAAGTAGAGGCCGAACGCGTAGACCAGCCCGGACAGCAGCGCGCCCCCGAGGCGCATGCCGAGCGCGCGCCCCAGCAGAGAGGTCCCAAACGCCGCGACGAAGACCTTCAGTACCCCGATGACGCCCAGCGACCACCAGAACGGCAGCACGTAGGCGGGCAGGCTGAACGGCGACAGCGGCGCGGACTGCGCGTTCGCGACGAACGGCCGGCCCGCCGCGACGTGCGGGTTCCAGAGCGGCGCCTCGGGCAGCCGCGCGCGGGAGTACCCCAACCAGGGCTGGAACTGCACGGCCGCGTCGACGAGCTCGTAGTTGGAGCCGAAGGGCCGTACGTCCGGTGGACGCTCAGCCGCCCATGGGGCCGCCGTCCACAGGTAGTCGGACGCCGACAGCGTGTGTCCGGGAAGCAGGGCGGGCGCGTACAGGAGGACCGAGAGCACGGCGTACACGAATGCCGCCGCGGCCACCGGACGGCGCCGCTGCCACCGGCCCGGGCGCCCGGCGGCGGGCGACGCGACCGGTCGCGCCATCAGCGCCCGAGCGCGGCGGGGTGGGCGCGGTACCAGTCGACCGTGCGGCGCAATCCCTCCTCGAGGCTCACCCGCGGCGCCCAGCCGGTCAGCTCCCGCAGCTTCGTCGTGTCGACGTACTGGCGGTCGATCTCGCCGTGCGGCGTCCCCGAGCCGCGGATGTCCGGCTCGACGTTGGTGCCGGCGATCCGGCAGACCAGCTCCACCACCTCCCGCACCGCATGCGGCCGTCCGCCGCCGGCGTTGAAGGCCTCGCCGCGCGCGCCGTCGCCGCCCAGCGCGTCCGCGATGGCCACGTACGCCGCCACCGCGTCGTCCACGTGGAGGAAGTCCCGCTCGGGCGTGCCGTCGGAGCGGATCACCGGCCGGCGGCCGGCCAGCGCGGCGTCCACGGCCTCGGGAATCAAGCGGGACCGGTTGGTGTCGCCGCCGCCGTAGAGGTTCGCGCAGCGCGTGGTGGCCACGGGCAGACCGTAGGTGTGCCAGTAGGAGCGCGCGATCAGGTCGGCGGCCGCCTTGCTCACGTCGTACGGGAAGCGCGGCTGGAGCGCGAAGTCCTCCCGGTAGGGCAGGTCTCCGGGGAAGCCGTAGGCCTTGTCCGAGGCCGCCACCACCACCCGCGGGACCTCCAGGCGCCGGCACGCTTCGAGCACGGTCCACGTCCCGCGCACGTTGGTCTCCCAGGTGGAGAGCGGCGAGCGGTTGGCCGCGCCGACGATCGTCTGAGCGGCCAGGTGGAAGAGGCTGTCGACCTCGTAGTCGCCCAGGGCGCGCTCGATCAGCGAGGCGTCGACGACGTCCCCGGACACGACGCTCACGCGCGGCTCGAGCCCCTCGAGCACGAGCGCCGAGCGCGGCGTGGCGTCCCGGCGCAGAACGGTCACCTCGACGCCGCGGTCGAGCAGGGCGCCCACGAGCGCCGAGCCGAGCAGCCCGTAGCCCCCGGTCACGAAGGCGGAGCGCATCAGGTCCAGAGCTTCCAGGGCGCCCCGCCGGCCGCCCAGAGGTCGTTCAGCAGGACCGCGTCCTTGTAGGTGTCCATGCAGTCCCAGAAACCGTCGTGCCGAAAGGCGTGGAGCTGGCCGTCGGCGGCCAGGCGCTCGAGCGGCTCGCGCTCGAGGATCGAGTCCTCGCCGATGTAGCCGAGCGCGCCGTGCTCGAAGCAGAAGAAGCCGCCGTTGACCCACTGCTCGGTGCGGGGCTTCTCGCGAAAGCCGCGCACGCGCCCGTCGCCGTTGAGCTCCGCGATCCCGAACTGGAGCCTCGGGCGCACGACCGTCATGGTGGCCAGGTCCCCGTGCTCGCGATGGACGTCGATCAGCTCGTGGAGGTCGATGTCGGCCACGCCGTCGGCGTAGGTGGCGCAGAAAGGCCGCTCGCCGAGCAGCCCCCCGGCCTGTTTGATGCGTCCGCCGGTCGGCGTGTCGGCCCCGGTGTCGAAACAGCGCACCTCCACGCCCGCCGGCCACGTCCGCGCGGCGACGAACCCCTCGATCAGCTCACCCCGATAGCCGGTGCAGAGCAGGAAGCGCCGGAAGCCCTGGGTGGCGTAGATGTTGATCACGTGCCACACGATCGGCTCCCCGCCGATCTCCACCAGCGGCTTGGGGATCGACTGCGTGCGCTCCTGCAGCCGTGTGCCCCGGCCGCCGCAGAGGATCACCACGTCTTCGATGGGGGCCATCGCGTGCGGATTATGCAGCCACCCGAGGGAGCGAGTGAGACAATGCGAGCAATGCCAAGCGCCGGCAATGCGGACGAGCTGCGCGACCAGATGGTCGACGAGCTGTGTGACCGCGGGCACATCCGGTCCGGGCTGGTCGAGGGTGCGTTCCGAACCGTCTCGCGCCATGTCTTCCTGCCGGACGAGGCGCCGCGCGATGTCTACAGCGACCGGGCTTTCTTGACGAAGTGCGGTCCGGACGGGCGACCTGTTAGCTCCTCCTCGCAGCCGGCGATCATGGCGATCATGCTCGAGCAGCTCGGCCTCGAAGGGGGCCAGCGGGTGCTTGAGATCGGTGCAGGTACCGGCTACAACGCGGCGCTGATCAACCACGCGGTGGGCGCGGCCGGGACCGTGGTCACCGTTGACATCGACGCCGACCTGGCCGAGCATGCCCGCGCTCGGCTTCGTGCCGCGGGGTTCCCGGCCGTCGAGGTCGTCTGTGCGGACGGCACGGACGGCCTGCGTGAGCGTGCTCCCTACGACCGCATCGTCGCTACCGTCGGCGCGTGGGACATCGCGCCCGCGTGGCTCGACCAGCTCGCCGACGGCGGTCGCCTCGTGGTGCCGCTGTCGCTGCGCGGCGCCCAGCGATCGATCGCGTTCGAGCGCGCCGATGGTCATCTTCGCGGCGTCTCGATCCGTGACTGCGGGTTCATGCGCCTGCGCGGTGCCGGAGCAGGCCCGGAGACGGTCATCGCGCTCGGCGACGAGCCGGGGCTGTTCATCGAGCTCGACGAGGATCGGCCCGTCGATCCAGCGGCGCTCCATCGCTCACTTGTCACGCCCGGCGAGGAGCTGCCAGGCGGCGTGCGCGTCTCCAGCAGCGACCTTTGGGGTGGGCTCGGGCTCTGGCTCGCGCTCAACGAGCCCGGCGTGGCTCGCCTGTACGCGATCGGCGCGGCGGTCGAACGAGGGATCGTGCCGGCCCTATTCGCCTACCCGGGCCAGGTCGGGACGATCGCGATCGTGGATCGGCGGACGCTGGCCTGCCTCGTGCGCGCCGACGAGGCCGAAGCGTTCCCGGTCGGCGCACGGGCTTACGGACAAGGAGCGTGCGATCTGGCCAGTCGTCTCGTCGACCACGTCCGCACCTGGGATCGCCGCGGCCGTCCGTCGACCGCCGGCCTCCACGTCCGCGCCTATCCCGCCGGAACACCGCTCGCGCCGGACGCCATCGTCATCGATAAGCGCCACGCGCGGCTCGTGCTCGACTGGCTGTGACCGGCTCCGCGGCCGAGCCCATCGTGAGTCCGGCTAGTCGAGTTTGGCTAGCTGCATGCCCAGACCGGCGGAATAGCCTGCATTTTAGCTGCATCATGGACGGTGGTTCTGACGGACGCTGGGTGACGGAGACGCTCAGCGGAGCTGACCTCATCGCCCCGAGCCTGGTCGGGTTCGAGGCAGCGAACATCATCCGCCGTCACGACCTCGGGAGCCTCGTGGGCCACGATCAGGCGGCCCAGGCGCATGCCGACCTGCTCGAGCTGGCCATCGAACACTGGCCCTACGAGATCCTCGCCTCGCGGGCCTGGGAGCTCCGCCGGAACCTGTCGGTCTACGACGCCAGCAACGTCGCCCTCGCCGAGCTCGCCGAGGCCACCCTCGTCACCCTCGACCGACGAATCAGCGCTGCGACAGGCCCGCGCTGCCGCATCGCGACGCCGGGAGCCTGAACGGTCCATCCCGCGCGCTCCGCTTGGCCACCCGCCGGCCCAGCTCATCGAGCGCGACCGCGGCCAGCACCACGAGCGGCAGCTCGGCGGAGTGGCGAAAGCGGACGCTCCCGTAGGCGACGACCGTCGTCAGGGTGACCGTGATGAGGGGCGCGGTGAGGATCCACACCGGAACGCGCCGGCGCCGCAGCAGGACGAAGCCGTACAGCGCCATGGGTATCAGGAGGAAGTAGGCCACTGCGCCGATACGCGTGAGGGTGGCCGATCGCCCCTCGGGCACCTGGAACGGCGAGTAGAGCCCCCACGTTCGAGCCAGCCGCGCGGCCACTACGACGGGCACTCGGTCGAGGTGGTCGAGGGCGTATCGCACGCCCTCGCGGCCGGCCTCGTCGAACGCGGCCGCTTCGTTGAAGTCGGCGGGCGCGGGACCGGCCTCGACGCCGATGCAGTCGACCTCCCACTTGCCGACGTCGCTCCCGTAGTACACCGGGTCGCAGTTGGCGCCGGCGAGCGTCTCGCCCGCCTCCGTCGCGATCAACACCGGACGGTCGAACGTGATCCAGTTTCGGGTGAGCCACGGGGCGAGGACCAGGGCGAAGCCGAGGCAGACGACCGCGGCGGCCGGGGCGCCACCCGGGCGCCTGAGCAACGGGACGAGCAGGAGCGGCAGCAGGAACAGGCCCTCGCCGCGCGACAGCGCCGCCAGTCCGACGATCGCCCCCAGGACCAGCGCCCGCCCGGCGCCGGGCGCGTCCACGACGCGATAGGCGGCGAGCAGGGCCAGCGCGGCGAGCATCCCGTACAGCGACTCGGTCATGAGCGCACCGTCGGCGGCGATCAGCGTGGGGTAGAGGGCGGCGAGCGCGGCGGCGATCAGCCCGACGCGTTCGCCCGCCAGGCGGCGTCCGAGCAGGCCCACGGCCGCGACCGTGATCGCGCCGGTGATGCTGCCGAGCAGGCGCTGGGAGTCGGCGCCGGTGGCGCCCAGCTCGGCCAGGCCGGCCAACGCGAGCGGGTACAGGGGGGCGCGTTCGGCCGTCGGCACGGAGATGCCCTCGCCCAGCAGCTCGCCAGGCCGGACGAAGCCTGTCCCGAGCGCGATCAGGTTGCCCAGCGAGCTGTAGTAGGCCTCGTCGTTGAAGAACAGCGGCGGCCAGGGGGCGACCAGCAGCGTGTAGGGGACCCGGATGGCCACGCCTACGGCCACGATCGCCGCGAGCCAGAGGCCGAAGCTCCGCTGACGCAGGAGCCGCCTCACGCGACTCGGCCGGCCTCGCGGCGCCGCCAGAAGGCGTCCAGAGCGACCGCCGCGAACACCACCAGCACCAGGTCGGCCGGCTCGCGGAAGCGCTGGTTGCCGTAGGTGACCAGCGCCGTCACGCAGACGGCGACGAGCGGCACGATCAGGATCCAGATTGCGACGCGGCGGCGGCGCAGCACGAGCGCGCCGGCCACAGCGAGCGGCGCCAGCACCGCGAACATGCCCAGGCCGAGCTTCTGCGCCCGCGCCGCGCCGAGCGGTGTCGGCCGGCCGGATGTCGCGGACGGATCCCGAACCCTGCGCAGCCGGCCGAGCAGGCTGCTTCGGGCCTCGGTGCGCGAGCCCCCGGTTTGCGTTGGAGTCGACTGGGCGGGTCGCTGCGCTCCGACCGTGGACACGAAGGCGCCACTGTACCCTGCGGGCGGCCATGCGCAGACCGACACGCGACCGCGCGATGGCGCTCGGATTCGTCGCTCTGTCCTTCGTTCTCGCCTTCGGTCAACGGCCCGGCTGGGCCACGAGCGACACCAAGATCGACCTCCACGTGGACCCGGTGTCGTTCCTCGATCAGGTTGCCTCGGTGTGGACGCCCTCGATCGATCTGGGCGCCGTCTCCGGCGCCCAGTACAGCGGCTACCTGTGGCCGATGGGCCCGATCTTCGCGCTGCTGCACTCGCTCGGCCTGGGGCCGTGGGTGGCCCACCGCGTCTGGCTCGGGCTCCTGTTCGCGGTCTCGGCGTGGGGCGTGCTCAAGCTGCTCGACGTCCTGGTCGGGCGCCCGCGTGGCGCGGCCCACCTGGTCGCGGCGGCGTTCTACGTGCTCAACCCCTACACCGTCGTGTTCACGGGGCGAACCAGCATCACGCTGCTGGGCTACGCGGCGCTGCCGTGGCTGCTGCTGGCGGTGCATCGCGGCGTGCGCGAGCTGCGCGGCTGGCGTGACTGGCGGGGCTGGTGGGGGGCGGCCGCCTTCGCGCTCGTCCTCACGTCGATCGGTGGCGGGATCAACGCCGCCGTGGTGGGCTGGATGCTCGTCGGCCCGCTCGTGCTGTTGATCTACGAGCCGCTGACCCGCTCGGTGCGCTGGCGCGACTCGGCCCGCTTCCTGCTGCGGGTGGCCGTGCTCGGCACGCTCGCCTCGCTCTGGTGGATCGTGCCGCTGGTCGTCCACGCCCGGTTCGGGACCGACTTCCTCCAGTTCACCGAGCAGCCGCGCTCGATCTGGGGCACCAACAGCGCGCCCGAGGCGTTGCGGCTGATGGCTCACTGGACCTCCTACATCGGCGTCGGCTTCTACGGCGCCGACCGTCCGCTGTTCACCGAGTCGGGCACACTCCTGTTCAACCCGCTGGTCGTGGGCGCGTCGCTGCTGCTCCCGGCACTGGCCGTGGCCGGCCTCATCTGGACCAGGCGCTGGCGCTATGCGCCGTTCTTCCTGCTCGTGCTGCTGGTGGGCATGGTGATCGAGGTGGCAGGGTTCCCCAACGGCACGCCGAGCCGTGAGGCGATGGAGTGGCTGTACCGCAACTTCCCCCTGGTCCGGTTCATGCGCACGACCCAGAAGGCGGCGCCGCTGGTGGCGATCGGCGTGGCCGGTCTGCTCGGGATCGGCGCCCAGATGGCGTGGATGCGCTTGCGCGAGCTGAGGCTTGCGCGGGTGGCCGCGGCCGCCGGCCTCGCGGCCCTCATCGCGCTGGCCGCCCTGCCGCTCGTGCGCGGCACGGCGATCGAGCGCCAGCTCGACTGGAAGGAGATCCCGCGCGCCTGGACCACCGCCGGGAGCGAGCTCGATCGCGACCTGCCGCCCGGCACGCGCGCCCTCGTGCTGCCCGGCCAGATCTTCGCCAACTACACCTGGGGCGGCACCACGGACGCGATCCTTCCGCGCGTGACCGAGCGTCCGGTCGCGGTTCGCTACGAGACCCCGTACGGCGACCCCCACGCCACCGACCTGCTGTGGACCACCGACCGGCTCGTCCAGCAGCGCCGGCTGCTGCCCGGCCAGCTGCCGCCGCTGCTGAGGCTGATGGGCGTCGGCGCGGTGGTGAGTGGGAGCGACGACGACACCTCGCGCAGCGGCGCGGTCAACCCCGGGGTGGCGGCCGCCGAGCTGGCCGAGCAGGGACTCGACCGGCCGGTCCGCGGCTACGGACCGGTCCGGTCGCTGCCGCCGCCGAGGGGCGAGATCGAGCCGAACGCGGTGCTGCCCCAGGTGCGCCGCTACGACATCCCGAGGGGGCGGGGCCTCGTCTCGGTGGCGCCCACCGGCCCGGCGACCATCGTCGACGGAAGCGCGGAGGGGCTGGCGGGCCTGGCGGCGTTCGGTGCGCTGCCCGAGCGCGACCCGATCCTGTACGCGGGAGACCTCACGGGCGCCGAGCTGCGGCGCCACGCCGCCCGGGGCGCGCACGTGGCCGTGACCGACTCGAACCGGCGCCGGCGCTTCGTGCCCGAGTTCGGCCACCAGAACCTCGGCGCCACGCTGGTGGCCGACGAGGCGATCGACGAGAACTTTGCCTTCATCGAACCGTTTCCGGAGCGGGGCAGCGACGCGCAGACGGTGGCGGCCCTGCGAGGCGCTCGCTACGTCCGCGCCCCCAACGAGGGCGGCCTGCTGGAGTTCCCCGAGTACGGGGCGATCGCCGCCTTCGACGGTGACCCGTCCACGGTCTGGTCCGCCGACCGCTATCTGCACCCGCGCGAACGCTGGATCGAGATCGGCTTCGACCGACCCCGCGACGTCCCCTACCTCGACGTCGTCCCGATCGACGACCCGCACGGAATCGTGACCGAGGTCGACGTGAACGGCGTCAAAGCGACGATCCGGCCGGGGGTGAACCGGATCCGCGTGGACCTCGAGGACGTGAGCGAGCTGCGCTTGACCATCACCGGCCTGATCCAGCCGCGGGACACGGACCTCAGGGGCTCGGGAGGATTCAGGGAGATCCGCATCCCGGGCGTGCGCTTGCGCCAGCCGCTGCGCCCCCCGGTGCTGGCGGGCCGCGCCCTGGCCGGGACGGACCTGCGGCGGGTGGCGCTCACCTACCTGCTGGAGCGCACCACCGCGGACGAGCCGTTTCGCCGCGACCGCTACACCGGCAGCCCGACGATCGAGCTGGCCCGGAACCGCACCGACCCCGAGCGGCGGCTCGACCGTATGGTCCTCGCGCCCGCGGCCCGGTCCTACGCGGTCGACGCCTGGGTGCACCCCGCCGTCGACGCCCCGGACTCGCTGCTCGATCGGCTCGTGGGCCTGCGCGGCCCGGCGGCCTTCGACTCCTCGGCTCGCTTCCACAACCAGCCCCGCCACCGTGCTTCGAGCGCGTTCGACGCCGATCCGGGCAGCGCGTGGATCGGGCTCTGGACGCCGCGCTACGGCCCCCGGCCATGGATCTCGTGGCGCAGCCGGCGAGTCCAATCGGTGTCGCGGCTGCGCCTCGTCGCGGCGCGGTCGCCGATCCGCCGGCCCACGCTGGTGCGATTGAGCTGGCGCGGCGGGTTCACGCCGCCGTTGCGGGTGAGCGCGAGCGGCGCCGTCGCGCTGCCGCGACCGGCGCGGGCGCGCGCGTTCCGGCTGACCGTGCTCGCGGCCGCAGGCGCGACCGCGCGGCAGCGGGCGTCGCGGGCGGTGGGGATCGGCTCGCTACGCGTGCCCGGAATGCGCCCGGTGGCCGTGCCGCGCACCGGGGCGCTGCTTACTTCGTGCGAGGGAGCGCGCATTCGGGTAGGCGGACGCGCCGTCGCGCTGCGGCCGCGCGGCTCGGTGTCCGACCTCGACGCCGGCCGGCCGCTGCGGGCGCGCGGCTGCGACGGCGAGGTGCGCATGGGCGCCGGCGTCCAGGACGTCCGCACCCTGCCCGGCCCGTACAGCGTGGACCTGCTGCGGCTACGCTCGCCGGCCCCGCTGGCGCCGCCACCGCTCTCCGGCGGCGGCCGCGTGCTCGACCCCGGCGACCTTGACGACAGCTCGTTGACCGGCGTCCGGGTGGCCCTCGACGGACCCTCGTGGCTGGTGCTGGGGCAGGCGTTCTCGGTGGGCTGGGAGGCCACCTGCGACGGGCGCTCCCTCGGCGAGCCCCGGCCGATCAACGGCTACGCCAACGGCTGGCGCGCGCCGGCCGACTGTCGCCGCGTGGCGTTCGACTACGGGCCTCAGGACAGCGTGCGGGCGGGTTACCTGATTTCGGCGGCCGTGTGCCTGCTACTGCTCGGCTTGCTCGTCGTGGGCGCGGTGCTCCGCCGCCGGCATCCGGCCACGATTGCGGCGCCCGCGCCGCTGCCGGCCGACCGACCCGCCGGGGTGTCGTTGCCGCGCGCGGCGACGATCGCACTGATACTCGCGATCCCGCTCGCGCTGCTGTTCGCCAAGCGGACCTCGGTCGTGATCTTCCCGCTGCTGACGCTCATCCTCTGGCGTGGCGTCGGGTCACGGCAGCTGACGGGGATCGCGGCCGGACTGCTGGGGGTCGTCGTGCCGATCCTCTACGTCGCGATCTCGCCGCGGAACCAGGGCGGTTTCAACTTCGAGTACAGCGTCGAGCTGATCTGGGCGCACTGGGCCGGCGTGGGGGCGCTGGTGCTGCTCATGGTGGCCTGCTGGCGAACGCTCGCGGCGGCCCGGGCACCGGCGGAGCCTCCGCCGAGCGGGCGCGCTGGGCCGGACGCGGCGCTCGAACGCGACGAGCGCGGGCTTGAGCTGGCCCGCGCCGGTCCGGCGTGAGGGTCGGCGTCGACGGTCGCAGCCTCCTGGCGCGCCAGCGCGGCGTCGCGCGTTACCTGGGCTGTCTGCTGGCAGAGCTCGCCCGTGCCCACCCCGAGGATGAATACACCGTGCTGGCGCCCGGCGTGGGCGAGCCGGCGACAGGACGACCCGCCGCGCCCAACCTCCACCTGCGCGCCACCTGGGTGCCGAGCCGCCCGCTGTTCGCGTCGGCCGCCCTCGCCGGGCGGCCGCGACTGGACCGCATGCTGGGCGGCTGCGACGTCGCGTGGGCGCCGGCGCCGGCGCCGCTCGCCGTCTCGCCCGAGGTGCCGTTCGTGCTGACGGTGCACGACCTCTCCTTCGAGCACCGGCCGGGTGACCTCTCGCGGTACGAGCGCGCCTGGCATCGGATCGCGCGGCCCCGGCGCCTCGCCCGCCGCGCCGCTCGGATCATCACGGTGTCCGAGGCCGTTCGCGCCGAGGTGGTGGCGGAGTGGGGCGTCGATCCCGCGCGGGTGGTCGCGGTGCTCTCAGGACCGGGCCGCGCGCGGCCCGGCCCGGATCGCGTGCCGGTCGGACCGGGCCGCGTGCCGGCCGGCCCGGGCAAGGCCTCGCGGTCGCCCCAGCCGTACCTGCTGGCGGTTGGGGCGCTCGAGCCGCGCAAGGGCCCGGACCTGCTCGCGGAGGCCCACGCCCGAGCGCGCGCGCACGGCCTGCGGGCGGAGCTGGTGTTCGCCGGCGAGGGCCCGCTGCGCCGGCGGCTGAAGGCCGCGGGCGCCACCGTGCTCGGCCACGTGTCGGACGAGGAGCTCGAGCCGCTCTACGCGGGCGCCCTAGCGCTCGTGTGCGCCTCGCGCGAGGAGGGCTTCGCGTTCACGCCGCTCGAGGCCGCGGCGCGCGGGACGCCGGCCGTGGTCTTCGACCTCCCGGTCTTCGCGGAGACGTTGGGCGCGGGAGCCTTGCGGGTGACGCCGGGCGACACGCGGGCGCTGGCCGCGGCGCTCCTGCGTATCGAACGCGACGAACGCCTGCGCTTCGAGCTCGCGCGCGCCGCCGGCGCGGCGCTGGCGGAGCGCTCGTGGGAGCGAGCGGCGCGGCGCACCCGGGAGGTGCTGCACGAGGCGGCGCGCGCGGGCGGTTCGTGCGCGGCGGCGGCGAGCCCGAGATGAGCGGCTTCGCTGGCGAGGCGCCTATGAGCGACTTCGCCATCGTCACCGTCATCCACGACTCCGCCGCCGAGCTCGAGCGCCTGCTCGTCTCGATCGACCGCCGGCTCGACCCCCGCCCGCGGGTCGTCGTGGTCGACAGCGGCTCGCGCGACGACGGACCCGAGCTGGCTCGGAATCGCGGGGCGGAACTCGTCTCCCTGGGCGCCAACCACGGCTTCGGGGCCGGTTGCAACGCCGGTCTCGAGCGGGTGCGAGAGCCTGTCACGGCGCTGGTCAACCCCGACGTCGAGCTGCTCGACGACGGGTTGCGGGCGCTCGTTCGGGAGGCGGCCGGACGAGACGCCCTGATCGCGCCGCGCCTGCTCGGCGACGACGGTCAGGTGCAGGACAGCGCGCACCCCCGGCCGGGCACGTTAGAGGCGTTCGTGCCCGCCATCCTGCCCCGGCCGCTGCTGCCGGGGCCGCTGCGCTCGCGCTACGAGCCGTGGCGCGGCTCGACCCCGCGGGCGGTGGGCTGGGCGCTCGCCGCCTGCCTCGTGGCCCGCACCGACCTGCTGCGCCGTCTGGGGCCGTTCGACCCGGAGGCCTTCCTCTTCTACGAGGATCTCGACCTGTGCCTGCGGGCGACGGACGCGGGCGTGCCCACACTGCTGCGGCCGGCGGTCGTCGTGCGGCATTCCGGTGGCGCCGCCGTGAAGCGTTCGCTCGCCGGCCGGGACGCCGTGCCGCGCGCCCGCCGCCGGCGCGAGGTGATGGCGCGGCGCGGACGGCTGGCCCTTGCCCTCGACGACGGCGCCCAGGCCGTGACGTTCGGCGCCCGCGCCGCCGTTCGAGCCCTCCTGCGCCAGGACTTCGAGTACGACCGCATGCAGCTACGGGCGCTGCGCGGGGCTAGGCGCGACGGCCGACCTCAGCTCAAGGCCTAGTTGCAGTCGACGGCGGTGCCGAGCGCCCGGCGGACGTCGTGCAGCTTGGCCGGCTCGAGCACAGTGATGCGTCTGGTGAGGTGGCTCTTGGCGATCGGACCCATGTTGTCAAAAGCGAGCGCGCAGGGCTCCCGCATCCCGTCGGCCTCGAGCCTCATTACGCGTCAGGATGAGCATCGGGCGGGGCTTGTGCTCCGGTGGCTCGAACCACTAGATCTCAGCCCGCGCCGGACTCACGGAAGCCAAGGCTCGAAACCGGCTTTGCGCTCTTCATCGTCGAGCTCGCGCAACGACTCGCGCATCGCGGCTTCCATCTGTGCGTCCAGGTTACCCCAGTCCTCGACATCGCCCTCCTCGCGGCGCGAAGCAACGAACTCGAGCGTCGGGCCGACCTCGGTCTCCGGAAGGTCCGCGACGATCCGCAGGAGCTTTTCCTTCGCGGTCATAGCGCCGAGTCTAACGCCGAGCCCGTGGCGCTTCGAAGCGTGCGGGGCCCACCGCGACCGGGCCGTCATCGTGCTACCAGGCGCTGCGAGCGGCTCGGCGCGACGCGATCCGAGCCGGTGCTTGACAGGTGACTAAATAGTCACATAAAGTTTCCCGCATGGACGCGGTGTTCAGAGCGCTGGCCGACCCCACGCGCCGGAGCCTGCTCGACGAGCTGTTCAAGGACGATGGGCAAACGCTCCGCGCGCTCGAGGGGCGGCTGCCGATGACGCGTTTCGGCGTGATGAAGCACCTGCGGGTGCTCGAGGAGGCCGGCCTGGTGGCCACCAAGCGGCGCGGTCGCGAGAAGCTCCACTTCCTGAACCCCGTCCCGATCCGGCTCGTCCACGACCGCTGGGTGAGCAAGTACGCCGAGCCCTGGGCCGCCGCGCTCAGCGGCCTCAAGACACGATTGGAGGACCCGATGGAGAAGGTGTTCGAGATCTACATCAAGACGACGCCGGAGCGCCTCTGGGAGGCGATCACCGACCCCGACCTGCGGGCGAAGTACAGCTTCGGCGTCGCCACCAGCTCCGACTGGACGCCCGGTTCCAGCTACGAGTCCGTCCACCCGGGGGCGGGCGTGAGGATCGCCGAGGGCGAGAACCTCGAGGTCGATCCGCCGCGCCGGCTCGTCCAGAGCTTCAACGCCCTCTGGAGCGAGGACGTAAAGCGTGAGGGGACCTCGACGGTCACCTGGGAGATCGAGCCGGTCGCGGACTCGTGCCGGCTGACCGTCACCCACAGCGAGCTGCGCGAGGGCGCCAACGACGAGCTCTACGGCGGCTGGCCGATGATCCTCTCCGGCCTGAAGACGCTGCTCGAGACCGGCGAGCACCTCACGACCCCTGGCTCGCTGCTTTATTCGGAATCGACCGCTTGAGCGCCTGACCCGAGGCGCCGCCGAGGTTCGGCGGCGCCTCGGAACGGCGCTACCCCTCGCTTCGGTCCGCCAGGTCGGCGACCAACGGCTCGATCATGAGCTCCTCGGAGACAGCGACCCCCCGTTCGAGGAGCGCCGCGTCCAGTGGATTGTTCGCGTTGATACCGATCCGCGGCTTGCCGAGGCGCGGGAGCGCCGTGGGAGCCCCGTCCGCCGCCGCGCGATAGTTGGTGGGCGTCGTAGCACCAGGACTGCACGCCGTAGCGGTCGCGCAGCCAGCGCGCGACGGCGACGCCCTCCCAGTCGTAGTCGCCGTGGTGAAGGAGCTGCGCGCCGGCGGCCAAGAGCGCGTCGAGCAGCGCGCAGACGGCGCTGCCCGGCTAGCCGCTGGTACAGACGAGCGGTGGCGCCGCTCCGCCTCACGCGCGTGACCCACTCCGCGACCGTCGGCTCCCGCCGGCACAGCTCATGCGCCAACGCCTCCTGCCAGAACGCCTCGGCCCGCTCGCGCCGGGCGGCGCGCTCCTGCGGACGGAGGCGCAGCGGGCCGCCGGTGCGCGCGCTGCGTCTGGTGGCCACGTCCGGAGGCGGGGTCGCCATCGAGTCGTGGCTGATCGATCACGCCGGCCGGCCGAACGACGAGGACGATCTCGCCGGCTCGCGCGCGACCTAGCCTTCCTCGACCCCCACGGCGGCGGGCCGCCCCGTGCGTGCGGCAGGCACGCGGGACGCGCGAAACGTCCGCCTCCATATCGCGCGGCGGCCGCTGCGAGCGCCGCGCCGCCGGCCTCGACTCCCGGCCCTACCGGCGCCCGGACCGCCCTCTTCGCTCGGTGCCGGAGACGCGCTCGGCGGTTGACCTCGCCCTTACGGATCGATGACCGCTGGGGCTACCGAGGGGGAGACGGCCGGTGGCCGGTGCAAGACTGCGGTTAGGTGAGCGATCGGGGAAGGATGCGATGAACGCTGAAGGCCAGCGGCGGGCGATGATGGTCGTCGCCAACCGCACCTGCGAGTGCCCGGCCCTGCACGACTACGTCGCGCGGCGCGCCGCGCCCGGGGCGGAGGTGCTGGTGGTCGCCCCCGCGCTCAACTCGCGCCTGCGCCACTGGGTGTCGGACTCGGACGACGCCGCGCAGGCGGCGCGCGACCGCGTCGACTCAGCGGTCGACGAGCTGCGCAGGCGCGGCGTCGTCGCACGCGGCGAGGTGGGCGACGCCGAGCCGCTGCACGCCATCGAGGACGCACTGGCGACCTTCGCGCCCGAGGAGATCGTCCTCTCGACGCACCCGTCGGGGCACTCGCACTGGCTCGAGAAGGGCCTCGTCGAGGACGCACGCGAGCGCTTCGACCAGCCCATCACCCACCTGGTATCAGGGTACGGGCTGGAGGAGCACACGGCCTGAGCCGCGCCTGAGCCGGTCCCCCGCCACGGCCGATACGGCAGCGATGGACCGTCCCCGCCGCCCAGGGCGGCTGGGTGACTTTGCATGGTCGCCGTGGCGGTGAGGGTCAGTCCGGCGCGGGATCGACGAGGTCGACCTGCCGCGGGCATACGAGCGCTTCTACCTGCCCGTGGCGCTCTCAGCCGCCGTGGCCGCCGGCGGGGGACCGGGCGCGAGCGAAGCGCGTACCCGGACCGGGAGGGCGTCGGCGCAGACGCCGAGGGCGTCCAGTTCGAGCTCAGCGGCGCGACCCGCGCGCTCGCGTCCCACTCCGTCGTACACCGGGCTGGCCACCGGTCCGTTCTCGCTCAGCTCGTCGAGCGTCAGCTCGACGGCGTGCTCGGTCCACTGCGTGCCTGCTCCCTCGCGGAGGATCTCGCGGCCTTCGTCGAGGCTCATGGCGAGCCGGTACGGGCGCGTCGAGATCATCGCGTCCCAGGCATCGCATGCGCTGATGATGCTCGCCTCCACCGGGAGCTGGTCGGCGCGCAGGCCGTCGGGATACCCGCCGCCGTCGGCGCGCTCGTGGTGCCAGCGAACCAGGTTCGCCGCCGGCGCCAGCAGCTCGGAGCTTCGCATCAGCTCGGCGCCGCGCACGGTGTGCTCCTTGATGGTCTCGAACTCCCGCTCGGTGAGACGGCCGGGTTTGCTCAGGATCTCGTCAGGGACGGAAAGCTTGCCCACATCGTGGAGGAGG
>Ga0187894_10003932_pt1 | contig 16278 bp, 10 predicted proteins | sample GBC1701081metaG_FD_136650 | JGI IMG/M metagenome (GOLD analysis project Ga0187894, IMG submission 136650) | White microbial mat communities from a lava cave in the Kipuka Kanohina Cave System on the Island of Hawaii, USA - GBC170108-1 metaG ... | reverse complement strand
GTCGGCGACGAACAGCACGTCGTACTTCTTCAGCACCGCCTGGATCTTGGCGTAGTAGGTGCGCGGCGGCACGATGACGCCGCCGGCGCCCATCACCGGCTCGCAGATCATCGCCGCGACCGTGTCGGGGCCTTCCTTGAGGATGAGCTGCTCGAGTTCCTCGGCGCAGCGCGTCGCGAACTGCTCCTCGGTCTCGCCGTCGGTCGCGAAACGATAATGGTGCGGGCAGCTCGTGTGCAGGATGCCGGCGATCGGCAGGTCGAACGAGCGATGGTTGTAGGGCAGGCCGGTCAGGCTGGCCGAGGCGACGGTGACGCCATGGTAGCCCTTGATGCGGCTGATGATCTTCTTCTTCGTCGGCCGGCCCAGTGCGTTGTTCATGTACCACACCATCTTGACGACGGTGTCGTTGGCCTCGGAGCCGGAATTGGCGAAGAACACCTTCGACATCGGCACCGGCGCCATCTGCAGCAGCTTCTCGGCCAGGTTGATCGCCGGCTCGTGGCTGCGATGGTTGAACGAGTGGTAGAACGGCAGCTGCTTCATCTGCTCGTAGGCGACGCGCGCCAGCCGCTCGTTGTCGAAGCCGAGCGCCGCTGACCACAGGCCGGCCAGGCCCTCGATGTACTCCTTGCCGTCGTCGTCGGTCACATACACGCCCTTGCCACGCACGATCGTCAGCGGTCCCTCGGACTCGTGCTTCTTCATGTTGGTGTAGGGATGCAGGTGATAGGCGATGTCGCGCGCCGCGTTGGAGTTGCCGCGCAGCGAGCGGGTAATTTGATTCATGGCGCCAGGTCCTTTCTTGCGATGCCCCAGGGCGCGCGCATGCCGATCGACCAGCACTATCGCGCGCGTTGGAATGCCGCGCGGATGCTACCGTCGCCGTGTTCATCGTGTCCACCAGTGCCCGTTCATGTGTGCCCCGCGTTGCCATCGGGCGGCACGCAGCGAGCAGGCGGCGCGCCGCCGGTGCCGTCCGCCAGAATACAAATTAATCCGCCGTGCATCGGGGGTGGCGGGCCGTGCAGAGGTGTATGCCGTCGTTCGCGACGACGGGTCGCGCGCGCATGAACTTGGAAAAAGCATGCGGAGGCCTGCATTTCTTTGTTCGAAGATTGCGTCTACTGCGGTACAGGCGAAACGATCGCCGGAATGGTCGTTCACTAACCCGGGTGCTATTTCTGCCGGGAATTCAACGGCTTGCCGATTTTTGTCCGACACCGCCATGGCGGTCTGTCGTTGACGGCCGTGGTCGCTCAGTGCTCTTATGATAAAAATGCGCGTAGGCGCAGGGAGTTGTTGGGAGGAGAGGGAGAATGAAAGCTGATTTTCGTCGCTGGATGTTGGGCGGCGCGGCGGCGCTGGTTCTGAGCCTGGGCACGGCCGCGGCCGTCGATGCGAAAACCTTCAAATGGGCCAATGCGGGCGACGTGAGCTCCATGGACCCGTACTATCGCAACGAGACCTTTCTGCTGGCCTTCCTGGAGAACATCTACGAGCCCCTGGTGCGGCGCGACCAGAAGCTGGGGCTCGAGCCTGGGCTGGCGGTGAAGTGGGGCCAGACGGCGCCCACGACGTGGTTCTTCGACCTGCGCTCGGGCGTCAAGTTCCACGACGGCACGCCGTTCAGCGCCGATGATGTCGTCTTCTCGCTGAATCGCGCCAGCACCGGCGGCTCCAACATGAAGGGCTACTTCACGTCGGTGAAGACGGTGCGCAAGGTCAGCGACATGCGCGTCGAGATCGACACGTTGGTGCCCGATCCGCTGCTCGCCACCAAGCTGGCGGGCATCCTGATCATGTCCAAGGCCTGGGCGGAGAAGAACAACGCGACCGTGGCCGCCGACGCGACCAAGAACGAGGAAAACTTTGCCACCCGCAACGCCATGGGCACGGGGCCCTTTGTCCTGAAGGACCGCCGGGCGGGCGAAAAGACGGTCCTGGTCAACTATACCGGCTGGTGGGACAAGCCGGAACACAACCTGACCGAAGTGATCTTCACGCCGGTGACCAATCCGGCGACGCGCGTGGCGGCACTCAAGGCCGGCGACATCGACATGATGTACGAGGTGCCGCCGCAGGATACCGAGAGTCTCAAGAAGGACGCCAACATCAAGGTGATCGAGGGGCCTGAGACCCGGGTCGTCTATCTCGGCTTCGATCAGGAGCGCGATGAGCTGCTCGAGTCCAACATCAAGGGCAAGAACCCGTTCAAGGATCGCCGGGTGCGCGAGGCGTTCTTCCGGTCGATCGATGTCGAGGCGATCAAGCGCACCGTGATGCGCGGCCAGTCGTTCCCGACGGCGCTGATGGTGGCGCCGGGCATCAACGGCCATGTCGGCGAGCTCGACAAGCGGCCGGCGATGCTGAAGACCGAGGAAGCCAAGAAGCTGCTGGCCGACGCCGGCTATCCCAACGGCTTCGAGACCGGCATGGACTGTCCCAACGATCGCTACGTCAACGACGAGAAGATCTGCCAAGCGGTCGTGGCCATGCTGGCGCGCATCGGCATCAAGGTGAACCTGCTGGCGCAGACGCGCAGCAAGTACTTCACCAAGATCCTGCGCAAGGCCGATTTCGGGCCGGGCGAGACCAGCTTCTACATGCTGGGCTGGTCACCGGCGGCCACGTACGACGTGCACAATGTGTTCGAGTCGCTGCTGCAGACGCCGAGCAAGGAGACCAAGAAGGGGGCGTTCAACGCCAGCGGCTACTCCAACAAGAAGCTCGACGAGCTGGCCGACAAGATCGAGGTCGAAACCGACAAGGCCAAGCGCGACGCCATGATCCTCGAGGCGACGCGGCTCTATACGCAGGACTACGCCTATATTCCCCTGCACCAGCAGGCGGTGATCTGGGCGTCGCGCAAGAACATCGAGCTTCACCAGCCCGCCGACAACCGCTTCCCGCTGCGCTTCGTGACGGTGAAGTGATCATGCGCCGGGCCTGTCCAACGGGCCCGCATCGCGCCATACTGACGCCGGCTCCCGCCACTGCGCGGCCCGGGGCCGGTTCCGGTTTGGCGCGTTTCCTGCTAGCTCAACGCTGGCGTCGCTAGTCTGGCGCGTCAGCGTTTCCTGCCCACGATCGCCAATGCTTGCATTCATCCTCCGCCGTCTGGCCCAGTCAATTGCCGTGCTGCTCGCGGTCGGTCTGGTGGCCTTCACTCTGTTCCATTATGTCGGCGATCCGATCAATGCCATGGTCGGCCAGGATACGTCGATGCAGGAGCGCGAGGAGCTGCGCCAGAGGCTGGGGCTGAACGATCCGGCGCCGCTGCAATTCGCCCGCTTTGTCATCAACAGCGTCCAGGGCAAGTTCGGTCTCAGCTACCGGACGTCGGAGCCGGTCGGCCGCATGATCCTGGAGCGCCTGCCGGCGACCCTGGAGCTGGCGTTCTGCGCCGCCGTGTTCTCGCTGTGCTTCGGTGTGCCGATGGGGGTGTGGACGGGCCTCTACCCCAAACACTGGACCAGCCGCTTCCTGCAGGCGGCCTCCCTGATCGGTGTGTCGCTGCCCACTTTCCTGATCGGCATCCTGCTGATCATGGTCTTTGCCGTGATCCTGGGCGTCCTGCCCTCGTTCGGACGCGGCAACAGCGTGCAGATCGGCTGGTGGAGCTCGGGCTTCTTCACCTTCTCCGGCCTGAAGGCGCTGATCCTGCCGTCGATCACGCTGGGGCTGTTCCAGCTCACGCTGATCATGCGGCTGGTGCGTTCGGAAATGCTCGAGGTGATGCGCACCGACTACATCAAGTTCGCGCGCGCCCGCGGGCTCTCCAACCGCGCCGTCAATTTCGGCCATGCGCTCAAGAACACGCTGGTGCCGGTGATCACCATCGTCGGCCTGCAGCTGGGCGCGATCATCGCCTTCTCCATCGTCACCGAGACGGTGTTCAGCTGGCCGGGCATGGGCCAGCTGTTCGTGCAATCCGTGCAGTTCGCCGACATTCCCGTCATGGCGGCGTATCTGCTGCTGGTGGCGTTCTTCTTCGTCGTGATCAACCTGGTGGTCGATCTGCTCTACTACGTCGTCGATCCGCGGCTGCGCAGCGGCATGACGACCTCGGCGGCGCGAGGACATTGACCATGGCCTTCGTCGATCTCGTTCGGCGCGCCGCCGACAGCGACATCTGGTACAGCTTCAAGTCGTCGCGCATCGTGGTGGTAGCCACGGTGGTGACCCTGCTCACCTTCGCCATGGCGTTCCTGGCGCCGATCCTGGCGCCGCACACGCCGTTCGACCCGGCGACGCTAAACCTGTCGGACGCCTTGAAGCCGCCGGTGCTGACGGGCGAGGACGGCAGCGACTGGACGTTTCCGCTCGGTACCGACGAACAGGGCCGCGATGTGCTGTCCTCGATCATGTACGGCACGCGGCTGTCGCTGGTGGTGGGCATCGCCGCCACCCTGTTCTCCATGGTGCTGGGCATCGCGCTGGGGCTGGTCAGCGGCTATGTCGGCGGCGCCGTCGATGCCTTCATCATGCGGCTGGCCGACGTGCAGCTGACTTTCCCGGCACTGCTGGTGGCACTGCTGATCGATGGTGTCGTGCGCGGCCTGATCTCGGTGCAGCGCCACGACGAGATTGCGCTCTACGTCATCATCGGGGCCATCGGGCTCAGTTTCTGGGTGCAGTACGCGCGCACCGTGCGCGGCTCGGTGCTGGTGGAGAAGGGCAAGGAGTACGTGCAGGCGGCGCGCGTGATCGGCCTGTCGCCGGTGCTGATCATGGTGCGCCATGTGCTGCCCAACGTGATGGGCCCGGTGCTGGTGATCGCCACCATCAATATCGGACTGGCCGTGCTGACCGAGGCGACTCTGTCGTTCCTCGGCGTCGGCCTGCCCTCGACGCAGCCGTCGCTGGGCACGCTGATCCGGCTGGGCCAGGAAGTGCTGCTGTCGGGCACGTGGTGGATCGTGATCTTCCCCGGCGTGACGCTCGCCATCCTTGTGGTGGCCGTGAACCTGATGGGCGACTGGCTGCGCGACGCACTGAATCCCAAACTGCGATGAGGATGGAGGCATGACGACAGGCGCCAACGCACCGCTGTTGGAGGTCAGGCACTTGAGGGTCGAGTTTCCGACCCGGCGCGGTACGCTGGTCGCCGTCGACGATGTCTCCTTCGACCTCGCGCCGGGCGAGGTCCTGGGCGTGGTGGGCGAGTCGGGCGCCGGCAAGTCGCTGACCGGCGCCGCCATCATCGGCCTGCTCGAGCCGCCGGGCCGCATTGCCGCCGGCGAGATCCGCCTCGAGGGCGAGCGCATCGACAACCTGCCGTACGAAAAGATGCGGCGCATCCGCGGCGCCAAGATCGGCGCCATCTTCCAGGACCCGCTGACCAGCCTCAACCCGCTCTACGGCATCGGCCGCCAGCTGATCGAGACCATCCAGACCCACTTGCCGCTGTCGGCATCGGCCGCCCGGGCGCGCGCCATCGAGCTCCTGAAGGAGGTCGGTATCCCGGGCGCCGAGACGCGCATCGATCACTACCCGCACCAGTTCTCCGGCGGCATGCGCCAGCGCGTCGTGATCGCGCTGGCGCTGTGCGCCAACCCGCGGCTGATCGTGGCCGACGAGCCGACCACGGCACTCGACGTCTCGATCCAGGCCCAGATCATCGCTCTGCTGAAGAAGCTGTGCCGCGAGCACCGCACGGCGGTGATGCTGGTGACGCACGACATGGGCGTGATCGCCGAGACCGCCGACCGCGTGGCGGTGATGTATGCCGGCCGCCTGGCCGAGATCGGCCCGGTGCGCGACGTGGTGAAGAACGCGGCGCATCCCTACACCCGCGGCCTGATGGGTTCCATTCCGTCGATCGGCGAACGCGGCCATCGATTGACCCAGATCGAGGGCTCGATGCCGCGGCTGACCGAGATCCCGACGGGCTGCGCCTTCAACCCGCGCTGCCCCGACATGGGTGAACGCTGTACGCGGGAGCGGCCCGAGCTGATGGCCGCGCGCATCACGCAGGCGGCGTGCTGGCAGTACGATGCGGCGGGTGTCGGCACCAAGGCACGACGGGAGACGGTCGATGCCTGAAGCCGTTCCCGTGACGCGGCCGGCGCCGCAGGCCGCGACCGGGCCGCTGGTACGCCTGAACAGCCTGAAGCGCTACTTCGATGTCTCGCCGCCATGGCTGGCGCGCGTGCTCGAGGGCAAGCCGCGCGCCATCGTGCAGGCGGTCGACGGCGTCGACATCGAGATCGCCAAGGGCGAGACGTTCTCGCTGGTGGGCGAGTCGGGTTGCGGCAAGTCGACCGTCGCGCGCCTGGTCGTCGGCCTCTATCCGCCGACCCAGGGCGGCATCGAGTTCGACGGCATGGACATGTCGGTGCGTCGTGGCACGGCCGACAATTCGGCGATCCGCCGGCGCATGCAGATGATCTTCCAGGACCCGTACGCCAGCCTCAATCCGCGCTGGCGGGTGTTCGATATCATCGCCGAGCCGATCCGCGCTTTCGGACTGGCGTCGTCGAAGGACGAGATCCGGCAGCGCGTCGATGGCCTGCTGCGCCAGGTGCGGCTGACGCCGGCCGACGGCGCCAAGTATCCGCACGAATTCTCCGGCGGCCAGCGCCAGCGCATCTCGATCGCGCGCGCGCTCGCCAGCCGGCCGGAGTTCCTGGTGTGCGACGAGCCGACCTCGGCGCTCGACGTGTCGGTGCAGGCGCAGATCCTGAACCTGATGATGGAGCTGCAGCGCGACTTCGGGCTGACCTATCTCTTCATCTCGCACAACCTGGCGGTGGTCTACCACATCAGCACGCGGGTGGGCGTGATGTACCTCGGCCGCCTGGTCGAGGTGGCGGCCACCGACGTGCTGTTCCGTCGGCCGCGGCATCCCTACACGCGCATGCTGCTGGACACGATCCCCGACCTCGAGATGACCGGCCGCCGGCGCATGCCGGTGGCGGGCGAGGTGCCGAGCCCGATCAACCCGCCCAGCGGCTGCGCCTTCCACCCGCGCTGCCCGTTCGCCAACGAGCGCTGCAAGAAGGAACGCCCCGAGCTGCTCGCCGCCGTGGAGGGCGCCAGCGTGGCCTGCCACGCGGTGGAGGAGGGGCGGCTGCCGGCCGAGGAGCGCAGTTACGTGAGTCGCTGAAACACCTGGGAGCGCGGGCAGCCTGCCTTGGCGTTCCCAGGAGTCCGAGCCTGACGTTTCCATCCGCCGCGGCATCGGCCGCTGTTGCCGTCGGGTCGGTGTGAGCCGACCGGCCCGGGTGGGTCCGCCGGCCTCAGCACCAGCATCTCACTCAGCAGGCGAAACGACTTCGAGGGCCGTCCGGCGAAAACTCAAGCGACGCGCACGGGCCCCCGCATCGACCCATCCGACCATCTCCGCAGCCCTCAAAAACGACGCCTCGTCGTCCCTGTTGAGTCCCGACAGAATCGCCGGAGTGCGTGCGGACATGAACCACGCAGCAACAAGGGCGCTCACACTCGGTTCCGTGACCTTGTCGGGATTGGTCTCCAGATCGATGCCCAGCGCGCCGCCGGCAGCACGGTAATTGCTGCGCCCGGTGAGTTGGGTAATGCCGCCGCCGCGATAGAGGTAGCCATCGTCGGTTCCTGACACGTTCCCGATGGTGCCATCATACGCCCAATTTGCCTGCGCAACCGGTCCCTCCCTTTGCTTTTGCATGGCGGTCTCGTTGGGACCGCTGGATTGGTCGGAACGATCAACCCGAGCCTTCGGGAAAAGCTCGGACATTCTGCTGGCGCCCCAGCTTGTATTTTCTCGTGCTACCGCCGTCAGGCCACCGGTCTCATTCCCGATGATGCCCAGGAAGCCGGCGCGGGCGTTCTTGCTTTTGAAGCCGAACCGCGCCCAGGCATCGTTGATGGCTTCCGCCCATACCTCGGGGTTCGGGCACTGTGGGAAGACCCTCTGAAGCTGCTCTTTGGTCAGGCGTGCGATGAAGCGTCTGAGGAAATTTTCTGCATCGGTCACCTGGCCGCCGGGGAACGGCGGGTCGCCGGGGAGGCCCTGCGGTGGCGCAGGTACCCTGCGTTGCCGGATGATCTCGCCGGCCCACTCGATCCGTTGTGCGGCGCCAGTCCAACCGCGCTTGCGCAGGATGCCGCCGATATTGTTGGCCGCCAGCGTGCTGTTGGTGCCCAACGCCGCGAGGAACGGCAGTATGTCGTACATGGGGCTGCCGTTGAGCAGGTCAGCGGCGGCGACCCAGTTGCCCGCGTTGACGTTCTGGACGAAGGTCTCCTGTGCGCTCATTTCCTGTTTCCCTGGAGTGTATCTCGGTGCTCCGTCGTTGGGCTCTGCCGGACGCCGGGGTTTCACTCGTGTCAGCATGCAGCCCTGTGAGGCTCCATGATCGCTGAGACGAGTAGGCCACGCCTCCACCGTTTGGATGAGAGAGCGGCGCAACGAACGACGTCACGACCCGCAGGGGCTCGCGTCCTGGCGTTGTCACTGCGTGAATAGCATTCTGTCTAGGCTGGTCCGCGAGATGTGCGCTCACCACCGATGTCAACGCGAGCGCCGCACGACGGCCGTGGAGACGGTCCCGAAACTAGCGCGTCGAGGTGACTCGCATGGCTTTCCGAATTTCCCGAGGGTCCATTTGTCGTTAATGGCGGGCGTATGCTTTAGCGTATGGAGAGGGGACGAAAGCGGAGGGGTTGACTGTTGCGCACGAAGCGGTCACGGACGCGCGGCACACCGGTTGCTCTTGTCGAACTCGTTTCCGTCCTTCCGCGCGGCAGCTAAAAAGAACAGCCTGCCGCGCGGTTGGGGAGGCGGAAAGCTGAATCGCATCGGTGCAACTCGATCACTTCCCTCATGACGGGCGAGACATCGGTGATCGCGACGCGGGCCGACAATGGGTAGGTCCAACTCGGTCGATGCCCGCCAGCATCGATCGTGATCGCATTCCTATTCAATACCTATATGAATTTTATCAGGCTCCGACCCATCGTTTACCCAAATCGAAACGGTAGTTTCACGATTTGGAACTGGCATTTCCAGTATCGCATCTGCAGTCGATGTTCGAACCACGATCTTGTAGCCAGGCGTAGCAATCCGTCTCAGAAAGCTAGGCGGACTTTCATCACAAAATTCTTGTATCTCTCCAAAGTATTATTTGAGTTTCACCATCCATTTCTGACAAACATCCTATGGCTATACAAGAACCAGTGCTTGAAGCGAGAGAATCACCTACTGCGTCAGGTATTTTCCAAGCAACGCTCGGATCACCGACAAAAATAATTGAGTTGGGTGGGGCAATCTTCCTTGAGAGTACCGTCATGATGTCACTCCATACGTTGCAGTCTCTGAAGGACGCCGCCGCCTTCAAAAATCTTCAACCATCATGCTATGCCGATCTAGGATCGTTCCTCGTATCCGTCCATTCTCTGAGCTCACAATCTCGATGTAGTCGCCGTGTGAAAACGAAAGCGTAATCCCGGCTCCAGGCAAATCCGGCCATGATCAAGTGATGCTCGAACCTCGTGCCGGTGTGCAATATCGTGTTGGTAACCTGGTGCGCCTCGAGGGAAATCCAGACGAGTTCCTCCCCGAAGGGCGCTTCAGAGTTCTCCAGCGGCCAGCGCATCTCGATTGCGCAAGCGTTGGCCAGTCGCCAGGCGTCTTATTCCAAACCTAGGACCGCCTGACCATGCTGGATGAGCCAGCCATGGCGGCGTGACACAAACCAAGTAGCGGCAGACCCGGGCGATTCAGAGTGCAGTGTCGTAAAAATAGGTATCGGTTAGCTCGACAGTAAAACACCAGCCCGGATCGTCCAGCGTCTCTATTGTTATTCCATCAGAGGGAGAACTGGTCATTGCGAAGTCTCATTGGTGTCGCTGGCCTAATCCTGCCATCTGGATAGGTGTGTGGAGTGGAAACATCTCGCTTGGCGCGTCGTAGGCATCGACCAACAACCCCGCGCCACCTCACTTGGTGTGGCTGGCATCACCCTACCACGCAGGAGGCCGCCGCTACGCCGGCGCCAACCGCCGGAGAACGCATTCGGGGTACTTGGCCCCATCGCCTCGCAACAACGCAAGCCGCCACGCCTCGCAGGTCAGCGTGACGGCACCGCTTCGGCAACCTTGGCTGCCGTCCGCTTCTGCTCGACGCCGGCGACCGCCTTGTCCCGCGCTTCCTCGATCCGCTGGATGTCGAGCTGGCACATTTCGCGCTGACTGCTGCTGCAACGATCCTGGATCGTCTTGATCTCCTTGGCCGAGGTTTCCCTGATGCGATTGGCGAGCTTGGTGAAATGCTCATCCCGGGAAGCGGCGGTCGGGAAGGAGGCCGGCGTCATGATGACCAGCACATTGTCGGGGTAGTCGTTGTTGGCGCCGGAGGACGCATCGACGGCGGCACCAATCAGGCCGCCCAGCAGGATGTTGCCAAGCGTGGCGCCCCGCAACTTCGAATCGACGACCTCGGCCGTCTGGTCATAGCCGGCGCGCGTGCACGTCACCTGCAGCGCTTCCTTGCGGCGTTTGACCGTCAGCTTGCCGGGCGTTGAGGCCACTGAACCGATGGCACCCTCGGCGCCGCGCGCGACGGTACACGCCGCTCCCGGCGGGTCGGACTCGACCACGATGTCCTGACTGGTACCGCCAGCCACCGTTGCACAGGATGCCAGCAGCGCGGACAGCGCCGCCATGGCCCCCATCGTCCACAAGCGCTTCTCGAACATGTAATAATTCTCCCCTATCCCTTTTTGGCCAATCCTGATGTCCGGGTGCGGCTTCCGCGATCCGCCCTGTCATCCGCTGAGCTGCCGCGCTGGGTCGAGGCGGGCCGTCGATTCGCATCGTCCCGGAGTTCGATCTCGTTGTCGTGGTGATCGCGGGTTACGACCCGGACGACAGCCCGCGCGCGTCTAAAGTGCAGACCGGCCTTGCGCGACGCTGCATGCGTCCGCCGATGGCACATGGCGTCGTTCTGCTGCAACGCGGAACCCGGCCTGCGATCATCGCGGTGCGGACCGCGCCAACCGTCCGCCCGGCAGATTTGTGGGTTCACGGCCGGGTCGCGCCGCCCGTGAAGGCTGGTCATCCCTGTGAACACGCCACTGTTCTCATGCGCTTCTGGTGGGACCCGGCGGTGGGCTGATCTTGGCCCGCCCCCATACCGTTTCGAATTCGTCGGTCGAGATATCAGCCAGCCTGAACGCCGGATCGGCCGTGATCTCCTTGAGTGTCGGCAGCGGCTCGTGGCCGGGTATGGTGGCGCCTGACGGCCCATCTCGGTCCACGAACACCATGCTCCCATCGGCATAGACCTCAACCTTCCGGATCTCCTACAGTTCTGCGTCCAGTTCGCTGTAGAGCAGGACGGAATCGTCTGGCGAAGCGTGTGACCATCTCACTTTGATGTATTTCATCGGAGCGCTGCCACGGGTTGTCCTTATTTCGCCGGCTTGGCGATTTCGGCCACCGATTTGGCAAAACCCGCCTCGACGTCCTCGATGCGCGTGGTGGCACCGTAGATGCCGCCGAAGGCGAACTGCTTGGAGACACGGTACTGTCCGACCTGCTTTCCCGTGGCGTCGTCGAACAGGAACACGTCGGCGCCGATCTTGATCTGCCCCAGCCCGATCAGCATGGCGCGCGCGAAGGCATTGCCCTTGTCGTACTCCGTGAAGACCAGCTTGATGCTGGTCGTGCCTGGCGGGGCGGCCGCAGCCGTGCTGGCCAGCGTGACGCCCGGCGTCGGCGGCTGAACGAAGATCGCGGTCTTCGACAGCTCCAGCTTGATCTGCTGCATCATGCGGTCGATCTCGTAGGGCAGCAGTTCCACGCCGGCCTGCGCCTCACCCGTAACGTTGGCAATCTTGAGCGATGCCTGTTGCTCGGTCGAGAGCGCTTGCACCGCCACCGGTTTGGCCACGTCCCCGGCACAGGCCGCCAGCAACAACCAGGCACACAGCGGGACAGCCCGCAATGACATGCGCGTAAAAGACACGGTGGTTCCTCTCGGAGATTTTCCCCAATCCCTATGCGACGACACTTGCGGGCCGCGGGCGCCTCAGCCGCGCACCACGGTCCCTTTACTTTGTGGCAGATCGCCGGACATCGGGCGCCTGGGGCGAGTCCGTCAGCCTGCAACCATGCGAGGAGTACTCCAGCATTCCTGCAAACTCATTGCACGTGAAAAATGAGTCAAAATCTCACGGTATCGCCTGACGGTCGGGTGACACGGAAGTCTTGCCTGACGGCGGACCATTCCCGGCGTTCGGCGCACCGACGGTTGGTACATACGGCGGCCGTCGTGTGGCGGAGGGCAGAGGGGCAGGCGGCGAAGCGGGGTTACGGAGCTGACGAGGCCCGTCTTGAGGTTGCCGCTACAAGCGCGATCTCACCCGCTCCAGCCACGACCGTGACGCTGGTGGCGAGGAAGGACGAGCCATGCACACCGGGCCGTTGCCCGGATCGGCGGCAATGCCGACCTCAGGATCTGACCTTCTTCCCGGCCGGATCATACAGCGGTTCGAGGTGAATCCTGGCCGGCGTCCGCGCCATGGCGACGACAAGCTCATAGTCGCCACCAGTCAGAAAGTCGTCGCTGACGCCGCCAGCGTTGCGCACATAGCCGTAGCCGATCGGCGTGCCAAGCGTGTAGCCGTAGCCGCCACTGGTGAGATAGCCGACCGGCTGGCCGTTGCGCAGGATCGTCTCGCGGCCGACCAGCACAATGTCCGGATCGGCCGTGGTGAAGGCGGCGAAACGCTTGGTGAGCGGCGCGCCTTGGATGGTCTCCAGCGCCTGGCGGCCGATGAAATCAGCATTCTTCCTGAGCTTCACCGCCCAGCCGAGGCCGGCTTCGAAGGGCGTGTCGTTGGGTGTGATATCGGCACCCCAGGCGCGGTAGCCCTTTTCGAGCCGAAGCGAGTCCAGGGCACGGTAGCCGACCGGGCGGATACCGTGCGGCCGGCCGGCAGCCATCAGCGCATCGAAAATCGCGCCGGTCGCGCCGATCGGCATATGCAACTCCCAGCCGAGTTCGCCGACATAGGTGACTCGCAATGCCCGGACCGTGTGGCCGGCGATCGCGATCTCGCGTCCATGGCCGAAGGGAAACGCACTGTTCGAAACATCGATGTCGGTCACCGCCGCCAGCACGTCCCGCGCGTTCGGCCCCATCAGCGACAGCGTGCCGAACGCTTCGGTGACGTCGGTAAGCTGCGCGTTGAGGCCTTCCTCGATATGGTCGCGAATCCAGCCGAAATCGTGGGTGCGGAAGCCGGTACCGGTGACGATGTAGAATGTCTCCGCCGTGAGCCGCGCCACGGTGAGATCCGCCTCGATGCCGCCGCGGGTGTTGAGAAGCTGGGTGTAGGTCAGCCGCCCGGCCGGCTTGGCGACGTCATTGGCGCAGATCCAGTCGAGCGCCTTCGCCGCGTCGCGGCCGATCAGCTCGTACTTGGCGAACGAAGACTGGTCGAAGATGCCGACGGCCTCGCGCACATGCCGGTGTTCCGCGCCGACCGCTTCGAACCAGTTCTGCCGGCCCATCGAATGGACATCGACCGGGTCGACGCCCAGTGGCGCGAACCAGTTCGGGCGCTCCCAGCCGAGCTTGGATCCGAACACGGCATTGTGCGCCTTCAGCCGCTCGTAGAGCGGCGAGACGATGCGCGGCCGACCGGAGGCGTACTCCTCGTGCGGGAAGCCGATCGCGTAATGCTTGCCGTAGGCTTCCAGCGTGCGATCGCACACCCATTGGCGGTCGCGGTGCAGGTCGGAGAAGCGACGCAGATCGACACCCCAGAGATCCAGGGGCGCCTCGCCGTCGATCACCCACTGCGCCAGCACCCAGCCGGCGCCGCCGCCCGAGGCGATGCCGAACGCGTTGAAGCCGGCGCCGACAAACATGTTGGCGCACTCGGGCGCCGTGCCAAGGATGAAATTGCCGTCGGGCGTAAAACTCTCCGAACCGTTGATCATCTGCTTGACGCCGACGTTGGTCAGCGCCGGCACCCGCTCGATGGCCTGCACCATGTGCTGTTCGAAATGGTCGAAATCGTCGTCGAACAGGCGGAACTCCCAATCATCGGGCACGTCGCCGCCCGGCGTATCGGGACTCCATGCCTGCGGGTTCGGTTCGTACCCGCCCATGACCAGCCCGCCGACCTCTTCCTTGAAGTAAGTCCGCCGGTCGGGGTCGCGGATCGTCGGTGCGTCGGTGGCGAGCCCGGCGAGCGTCTCGGTGATGATGTACTGGTGCTTCACGGGCTGCAGCGGCACGTTGACGCCGGCGAATGCGCCGACCTGCCGCGCCCACTGCCCGGCGCAGTTGACGACCTTCTCGCAGGCGATCGACCCCTGGTTCGTCTTCACCGTGGTGATGCGGCCGTCCTTCATGGTGAAACCGGTGACCCGAACGCCCTCGTGGAGTTTCGCGCCGTGCATCCGTGCACCGCGGGCGAGCGATTGCGTGATGTCGGAGGGGCTCGCCTGGCCGTCGGTCGGCAGCCAGCTGGCGCCGACGAGATCCGCGGTTTCCATCAGCGGCCACAGTTTCCTGACCTCGTCCGGCGGGATCAGATGCATGTCCATGCCGAAGCTTTTGGCCGTCGTCGCCAGCCGCTTGAACTCGGTCCAGCGGTCCGGGGTGGTGGCGAGCCGCAGGCAGCCGGTCATCTTCCATCCGGTCGCGAGTCCGGTCTCGGCCTCCAGCGTCTTGTAGAGCTCGACCGAATATTTCAGGACGCGGGTGATCGACGCCGACGCGCGCAATTGGCCGACCAGACCCGCCGCATGCCATGTCGATCCGGAGGTCAGCTTGCCTTGCTCCAGGAGCACGACATCGGCCTTGTGGTCGCGCGCCAGGTGGTAAGCCGTCGAACAGCCGATGATGCCGCCGCCGATGACGACGATCTGGGCATGCGGGGGCAAATTCATGGGCGTATCGTTCCGTATCGTGTTCGGTAGTCTTCGAGCGCGGTTTCGAGCCGCGCCAGGTTCTCGTCGGTATAGGCGACGTAGTCGACGCCGGGCGCATCGAGATGGAGTTCCGACACCATGCTCCACATCGCCTCGCGCAGCAGCGAGGCGCATTGCATCGCCATGTGGGAGCGGCGGACATCAAGGCCCGGTTCTTCGCCGAAGTAGGTCGCCAGCAGAACGTCCGAGTCCGCCGCGGTCATCCCGGCGTTCGACGCGACGCCGGCAAGGTCGAACATCGCGGTCGAAAACCCGGCATATTCGAAATCGATGAGCCATAGCCGCGTGCCGTCGTCGAGGACATTGGCCGGCAACAGATCATTGTGGCCGAAGATGATCGGCAGCGGCGATTGTACCTTCTCGAGTTCGTCGGCCAGAGCCAGATAGCCGGGCAGGGCAGCCATCATCCGGCTGCTGCCCGCTGCGAGCGTGCGCGCGTAGTCGCGGATGACATGGAACACCCAGAACATGAAGCCGGCACCGGAAACATGCCTCGGCATTTCTGTGTGGAAGCGCCGCATCAGCGCCGCGATGCGCGCTTTGTCGGCGCGCACATCGGCGGCGCCGCAGGTCCTGGCAGAGAGATAGGCGCTCACCATGACGCCGGGCTGGGCATACCGTACCGCCGGCGCGAAACCAGCCGCGTGCGCCGCCTTCGCCACCATGATCTCGCGTTCGCGGAAGACATGATGAAAGGGAAAGTCGCTGCCGAAGCGCACGACATGCTTGCCGTCGGCGTCGGTAACCACCCAGTTCTCGTTGGAGAGCCCACCCTTCAGGGGCGCGATCTCGATGCGGCCGTTCCAGCAGGGCAGCGTTCGGATGCGGTCATCGACGGAGGTCATCGGAGTACCTCCCTCCATGGCGGCACGAGCTTGAGCGGGATCCCAGCAAGCAATGGCATTCGAGCTCTCCGCCCAGCGCTGCAGTATCGTCGTGGACGCCCGCGTCGTACCGGCTTTGTTACGCGCGGATGCGAACTCCACGCCGCACTGTCACGCGCGCAGTGCGGCCTCATCGCGATGCTGTGGCCTTTAGTGTGTTTTGTCCATATCCGTGGCTATCGAAGCCATGGAGGGCGAGAACGAGTGAACCTTCATCGCTTCGTGTCAACGCCGGGCGATAGCGGTCTTGGCGGCGACAATGTTTTTTCGAAACCGGAGGAGAATATCGTTCGGGATGCAACGGCACCGGCGTTTCCCCCCTGAGCGATGCGGTTCCACCTAGTGTCCTGAGTCAAAAGTTCACAGGGTTATGCGCGGCTGATGATGGCAGGTTCTTCGCGGCAAGCGAAGGAGGCTGCGATGTCGGGACGGCGAGCGCGCCAGATCGTTTTGAGCGGGC
>Ga0187894_10003931_pt1 | contig 16282 bp, 15 predicted proteins | sample GBC1701081metaG_FD_136650 | JGI IMG/M metagenome (GOLD analysis project Ga0187894, IMG submission 136650) | White microbial mat communities from a lava cave in the Kipuka Kanohina Cave System on the Island of Hawaii, USA - GBC170108-1 metaG ... | reverse complement strand
GCGAAGTACTGGGCGTCAGGGTGCGCGAAGTAGAACCCGCTCACCGCGGCCGCCGGCCACATCGCGTAGTTCTCGGTCAGCGTGAGGCCGGCCTCCGGTGCGTCGAGGAGCTCGAAGAGCGGTCCCTTCCCGGTGTGGTCGGGGCAGGCCGGGTAGCCGGGTGCGGGGCGGATGCCGCGATACTTTTCGGCGATCAGTTCGTCGTTGCCGAGCGCCTCGTCCGGGGCGTAGCCCCAGAACTCGCGCCGCATGCGCAAGTGCAGCAGCTCGGTGAACGCCTCGGCGAGGCGATCGGCGAGCGCCTTCAGCATGATCGCGCTGTAGTCGTCGTGCGCCGCCTCGAACTCGCGCACCCGCCCGTCGCAGCCGATCCCGGCGGTGACCGCGAACGCGCCGAGGTAGTCCTGCACGCCGGTCGCCCGCGGCGCGACGAAATCCGCCAGGCAGTAGTTCCAGCGGTCGGCCGCCTTCTTCGTCTGCTGGCGCAGGCAGTGGAGCACCATCAGCGGCTCGCGCCGGGCCTCGTCGGCATAGACCTCGATGTCGTCGCCGACGGCGTTCGCCGAGTAGAGGCCGATCACCGCGTTCGCGGTCAGCCATTTGTCTTCGATGATCTTTGCGAGCATCGCCTGCGCGTCGCGGAAGACGTTACGCGCGGCCTCGCCCACCACCGGGTCGTCGAGGATCTTCGGGTAGGTGCCGACGAGCTCCCAGGTCTGGAAGAACGGCGTCCAGTCGATGTAGCGCGCGATCTCGGCGAGGTCGTAGCCGCGGAAGAGCTGGCGCCCGAGCCGCGCCGGCCGCCCCGGGGCCGCGCGCGCCCAGTCGGTCGGGAACGCGTTGGCGCGCGCCTCGGCGAGCGTCACGAGCGGCGCCTGCCCCTTCTTCGCCGTGTGCTGCCGGCGGATGCGCTCGTAGTCCGTCTTCACTTCTTCGACGTAGCGGTCGCGCAGCTCGTCGGAGATCAGGTTGGTGCACACGCCCACCGCGCGCGAAGCGTCGGGCACGTAGATCACCGGCGACGGGTAGTGCGGCGCGATCTTGACCGCGGTGTGCACGCGCGACGTGGTCGCGCCGCCGATCAGGAGCGGCAGCGCGAAGCCCTCGCGCGCCATCTCGTGCGCGACGTGCGCCATCTCCTCGAGCGACGGCGTGATCAGGCCGGAGAGGCCGATGATGTCCGCGCGCTCGTCGCGCGCGGTCTGCAGGATCTTCTGCGCCGGGACCATCACGCCGAGATTCACCACCTCGAAATTGTTGCACTGGAGCACGACCGCGACGATGTTCTTGCCGATGTCGTGGACGTCGCCCTTGACGGTCGCGATCACGATCTTGCCCTTCGCCCGCGAGTCGCCGGACAGGGCCTTCTCCGCCTCGATGAACGGCACGAGGTGCGCCACGGCCTGCTTCATCACCCGCGCCGACTTGACCACCTGCGGCAGGAACATCTTGCCGGCGCCGAAGAGGTCGCCGACGACGTTCATGCCGTCCATCAGCGGCCCTTCGATGACCTGGATCGGCCGCTCGGCCTTCGCGCGCGCTTCCTCCGTGTCCTCGACGATCCAGTTCGAGATGCCCTGCACCAGCGCGTGCGCGAGCCGCTGCTCGACCGTTCCCTTGCGCCAGGAGAGATCCTCCTCGATGCGCTTGCCGCCGGCCTTCACCGTCTCGGCGAACTTCACCAGCCGCTCGGTCGCGTCGGCGCGGCGGTTGAGGATCACGTCCTCGACGTGCTCGAGGAGGTCCTGCGGGATCTCGGCGTAGACGCCGAGCTGGCCGGCGTTGACGATCCCCATCGTCATGCCGGCCTTGATCGCGTGATACAGGAACGCGGTGTGCATCGCCTCGCGCACCGGATCGTTGCCGCGGAACGAGAACGACAGGTTCGACACCCCGCCCGAGATCTTGACGTCCGGCAGGTTCGCGCGGATCCAGCGCGTCGCCTCGATGTAGTCGAGGCCGTAGGCGGCGTGCTCCTCGAGCCCGGTCGCCACCGCGAAGATGTTCGGGTCGAAGATGATGTCGTCGGGCGCGAAGCCGACGGTGTCGACGAGCACGTCGTGGCAGCGCCGCACGATCGCGATCCGGCGCTCGAGCGTGTCGGCCTGGCCCTGCTCGTCGAACGCCATCACGACGACCGCCGCGCCATAGCGCCGCGCGAGGCGCGCCTGCCGCACGAACTCCGCCTCGCCTTCCTTGAGCGAGATCGAGTTCACGACCGGCCGGCCCTGCACGCACTTGAGCCCCGCTTCGATGACCGACCACTTCGAGCTGTCGATCATGATCGGCACGCGCGCGATGTCGGGTTCGGCCGCGACGAGGTTCAGGAACGTCCGCATGGCGGCCTGCGAGTCGAGCATCGCCTCGTCCATGTTGACGTCGATCACCTGCGCGCCGTTCTCGACCTGCTGGCGCGCGACCGCCAGCGCCTCCGGGTAGTTGCCGGCCAGGATGAGCCGCGCGAATGCCTTCGAGCCGGTGACGTTGGTGCGCTCCCCGACGTTGACGAAGAGCGAGTCGGTGCCGATGTTCACCGCCTCGAGGCCGGAGAGCCGCAGGCGCGGCTCGATCGCCGGCACCTTGCGCGGCGCGATCTCGCGCACGTGCGCGGCGATCTCGGCGATGTGCTCGGGCGTCGTCCCGCAGCAGCCGCCGACGATGTTGAGGAAGCCGGACCGGGCGAACTCCTCGAGCAGGCAGGAGGTGTGCTCGGGCGTCTCGTCGTAGCCGGTCTCGGAGAGCGGGTTCGGCAGCCCGGCGTTCGGATAGCAGCAGAGGTAGGTGTCCGCGACCGTCGCGAGCTCCTCGATGTACGGCCGCATCAGCTTCGCACCGAGGGCGCAGTTGAGGCCGACCGTCAGCGGCCGCGCGTGCCGGACCGAGTTCCAGAACGCCTCCGGCGTCTGGCCGGTGAGCGTGCGGCCCGACTGGTCGGTGATCGTGCCCGAGATCATCACCGGCAGCCGCTGCCCGGCCGCCTCGAACACGCTCTCGATCGCGAAGATCGCCGCCTTGCCGTTCAGCGTGTCGAAGATCGTCTCGCAGAGCACGAGGTCCGCGCCGCCCGCGATGAGTCCGCGCAGCGAGTCGGCGTACGCCGCGACCAGGTCGTCGAACGAGATGTTGCGGAAGCCGGGATCGTTCACGTCGGGGGAGATCGATGCGGTCTTGCTGGTGGGACCGAGGACGCCGGCGACGAAGCGCGGGCGATCCGGCGTCCGCGCGGTGAACTCGTCGGCCGCCGCGCGGGCGAGCTTCGCCGCGGCGAGGTTGAGCTCGTAGGCGAGCCCCGCCATGCGGTAGTCGGCGAGCGACGGCGCGTTCGAGTTGAACGTGTTGGTCTCGATGATGTCGGCGCCGGCGGCGAGATACTGGCGATGGATCGCGCCGATCAGCTGCGGCTGGGTGAGGACGAGGAGGTCGTTCGCGCCCTTGAGATCGACCGGCCAGTCGGCGAAGCGCTGCGCCCGGAAGTCGGCTTCCCCGAGCCGGTGGCCCTGGATCATCGTCCCCATCGCGCCGTCGAGGATCAGGATCCGGCGGTCGAGGAGGGCGCGAAGCTCTGCGGTCTTGTCTGGCTGCATGAAATCAAAAACCCGTCGAGCCTGCGGGCCAAACGGGTTGCCCTCGCTTTAGCCGTATTTCTTTTACCCGGTCGGTCGACGATGCCGACAATGCCCCGGAGGCGCCCGCAAGCTGAAGCGTCAAATCGGCGCCGAGCGAAAGGCTAGCGGCTCGCTAGGCCCTTGTCAATAAACGGGTTATACCGGCGGGGCTATACTTCCCGCCCCTGCCGCATTCACCGCCCACGGCCATGAAGCACCTCGATCCCAAAGATGCGAGCGAGTACCTCAAGCGCACCCCGAATGCGCTCTTCGTCGATTGCCGCAGCGAGATGGAGTACCTCTTTGTCGGTCACCCGACCGGCGCGCTCCACGTGGCGTGGAACGACGGCCCCGACTGGGACGTCAACCCGCACTTCGTCGGCCAGGTCAAACGGCTCGCCGGCGCCAACCACGCCCACCGGCCGATCGTGCTCATCTGCCGCAGCGGCAACCGCTCGCTCGACGCCGGCGAGGCGCTGGAGAAGTCCGGCTTCACCGACGTCTACAACGTGCTGCACGGCTTCGAGGGCGACCTCGACGAGCGGCACCGGCGCAACACGTCGAACGGCTGGCGGTTCGAAGGGCTGCCGTGGGAGCAGTGCTGAGGCCCTGGTCGCGGAGCGAGGCCCGGGACGCGGGTGAACTGCGGCGCTACTCCACCGGCTTCGTCATCCGGGCCGACCGCTTGAGGCGGTACTCCCCCGGGCGCTTCTCGTACACGTCCTTCTCCCAGCTCGCGGCCACCTCGTACACCCGCCACGGCCGGTCTTTCGGCAGGACGCCTTTCGTCGCGAGCTCGACCGCATCGGTGCGGGCCGCGGCGACCGAGCAGTAGACGCGGCCTCCGGCATAGCTGCCGTCGGGCTCGAGCGCCGGCCGCGGTGCGCTCTTCGGCACGACGTGCGCGGGCAGCGGGCCGGGCTTGGTCACGTGCTGCCCGCGCGCGATCGCCGTCGCGACCTCGGCCTCGCCGAGCGTGTAGACGTGCGTGCAGTCGCGCTCCGGCGTGCTCGCGCACCCCGCGATCAGAGCGATCGCGAACGCCACCGCGGCCCACGACGAAACCATCCCCCGCATCGTTCGATCTCCCGTCAACTTCCGCGCAACTCGGCCTCGAGCCGCTCGCGCAGGCGAAACCGCTGCACCTTGCCGGTCGCGGTGCGCGGCAGCTCCGCCACCGCGCGCACCCACTTCGGCCGCGCATGGCGCGGCAGCTCGTCGAGGCGCGCCGTCGCGACCTCGTCGGCGCCGTCGCCGACCACGAACAGCGCGAGCCGGTCGAAGCCGTCCGCGTCGCGCACGACGACGCACGCCGCCTCGCGGATCCGCGCGTCCCCGAGCACCGTCTCCTCGAGCTCGGACGGCTTCACCCATTGTCCCGCGATCTTGTACAGCTCGTCCGCGCGCCCCTGGTACGACCAGAAGCCCTCGCCGTCGCAGGCGAAGAGATCGCCGGTCGAGAACCAGCCGTCCCGAAACGCGCGCGCGGTCGCCTCGGCGCTCCGGTACCCGGATGCGAGCGAGGGATGCCTCACCCACAGCGCGCCCGGCGAGTCGACCACCGCCTCGCGCCCGCTCTCGTCCAGGAGCTTCGTCTCGACGCCGCCGAGCGCCACGCCGCAGGTTCCGGCCCGGTCGCGGCCGGGAAAGTTCGCGAACACGTTGCAGAACGTCTCGGACATCCCGTACGCCTCGAGCACCCGGGTGCCGACCGCTTCCTGCCACTTCGCCGCGATCGCCTCGGGGAGGCGCTCGCCGGCGGTGAAAACGAGCGGCACCGCGGCGAACGGGGCGAGCGCAGCGCGCGGCAGGGCGAGCAGCCGGCGCATCACCGTCGGCACGGTGAAGAACACGTTCGGCCGCCAGCGCGCGACGTTCGCCGCGATCGCCTCGGGCGCGGGCCAGCTCGCGTCGAGCGCGATCGTCGCGCCGCAGGCGAGCGCGCCGAGGAACCCGTTGTCGAGCGCGTAGGCGAAGAAGAGCCTGGAGGTGGCGAGCACCACGGTGCCCTCGCCCGCACCGACGACTTCGCGCAGGAGCTTGCCGGCGTGCGCGCAGCTCGCGTGGCTGTGGACGATCGCCTTCGGTTTTCCGGTCGTGCCGGAGGAGTAGAGCCAGAACGCCGGCTCGTCGGCACGCGTCGCCGCGGTCGCGCGCCCCGGCCGCGCCGCCGCCATCGCCGCCTCGAGCGAGTCGCCCGCGCCGCACGCGGGCACGACCGGCGTCCCGGTGTCCCGGCACGCCGCGCGCGCGGCCGCGAGATGATCGGGATCGGCGATCGCGAAGCGCGCGGCGCAGTCGGCGACGATGTAGGCGAGCTCCGCGGGCGGGAGCCGGGTGTTGAGCGCGACGGCGACGGCGCCGGCCTCGAGCGCGCCGAGGAACGCCGCGCAGAATCGCGGCGTGTCGTCCAGCAGGAACGCGACGCGCTCGCCGGGCCTCAGGCCCAGGTCGGCGAGCGCGCAGGCGGCGCGCGTGACCAGCAGGTCGAGCTCGCCGCAGGTCACGGTGCCGCCGGCGTGGCGGATCGCCGGGCGATCGCGCCGGCCGGCCTCGCGCACGCGCGCGAGGATCACGTCGGAGGCGTTGAGCGGCGCGGTCATCGCGGGCACGGACCCCGGTCGCGGGGCGTTGCGGGGCGGTCGGGGTTGGCCTACGATAGCCGCGCACTTTCGGTGCGTCAAATCGTTTGGCCCCCAAACAGTCCGCTCCAGCCCGCGTCCGCGCCCGTGTTCGTGCCGGGCGCGATCTCCATCACGGCGTGCTGCCCGGGCTGCTCGGCTACCAGCTCCGCCTGGCGCAGCTCGCGGTATTCCGCGATTTCGAGCGCGCGGCGGGCGGGTTCGGCATCTCCCCGGGGCGGTTCGGCGTGCTCGCCCTGATCGACGCGAATCCGGGCGTTTCGCAGTCCCGGCTCGCGCAAGCCGCGGGGCTCGACCGCTCGACGATGGTGGCGGTGCTCGACCGGCTCGAAGAACGGCGCCTCGTCGAGCGGCGCGCCGGCCCGGATCGCCGCACGAACGGGCTCTGGCTGACGCGGGGCGGGCGGGCGCTGCTCGCGAAGCTCAGCCGGCGGGTGGCCGAGCACGAGGCGCGGATCGCGGCGCGGCTGTCACCGGCCGAGCGCGCCCAGCTCGTCCGCCTGCTCGGCCGGCTCGGGCCCTGATGCCTACTTGTGCATCGGCGTCATGGGCACCGTCGGGGCCGTCGGCTTGAGCATCGGCGACTGCTGCAGGGCGGGCGCCTGCTGCAGGGTCGGTGACTGCTGCAGCGTCGGCGTCTGCTGAATCGCGCTCGGCGCGGTCTGGATCGTCTGCGGAGACGTGATGCCCGGACTCGTCGTCGTGGTCGACGGCCCCTGCAGCCCGGGCGACGTCTGGATCTGTTGCACGCCGCCCGGTGCGCTCAGGGCGGGTCCCACACCCGGCTTCACGCCTTCGACCGGCGCCGTTCGCAACCCCTCGCGCAGTCCCCCGGCGGCGCCCTCCCGCAACCCGCCCGGCGCGGCTGCCGGATCCTGTTGCTGGCCTGCCTGCGGCCCGCGCCGGTCGGACGTACCCGGCTCGGCCTGCATCGGCTGCGGTGCGCCCGTAACCGGGGTCGGCACGCGGTAGATCGCCGGCGGCCCGCCCGGCAGCAGGCGCGGCGGTGCGCTCGTGTCGGACACGAACAGGGTCTGGTTGGGGTTCGCGAACTGCGTCAGGCCCTGCCGATTCTGGATGAACGTCTGCCCGGAGTGCACGCGGTCGTACGTACCGGCGGCGAGCTGCAGCGCGGCGGCGGTCGCCGGCGTCACGACGAACGGCTCGTGATCGGTACCGCGAATGCCGATCGTCGCCGACGGCGTCGTGATCCGGTAGCCCGCCCGGTTCAGCTGCCCGACGAGGCCGGTCACCGAGCGGAATCCGCCCTTCAGGAGCGTGAGGAACATGCTCGCGTTCCGGTCGTCGCCGCCGGCGAACGCGAACCGCTCGAGCGTGGTCTCGGTGTCGGCGCGGATCGAGAGGAAGCCGCCGTCGGCGAGCCGCACCTGCACGAGCGCGCTCGCGCCCGTGACGATCGTGTCGCCCTCGCGGATCTCGCCGCCGCGCTCGGCGGCGCGTGCCGTCCCGTCCCGGCCGACCAGGCGCACCTCGCCGACCACCGCGACGAACTGCCCGGCGGGGTTGGCCTGAGCGTGCGCGGCGCCTGCGAGCGCGGCGCAAAGCCCCGCTGCGAGCGCGAGGCACAAGCTCTTGCGAATCGACCAGCTCATCGACTTCCGGCGGCGTCCGTTCCCGAATCGGCAGGGTCGCGCGGCATGTTCGCCTGCGGCGCGGCGGCGCACCATACGACCGGCGCACTAGTCCGCGCCGGCGCGCCTGCTTCTTAATAGTGGGTGCGGGCGCTCAGCGGCCACTCGGGCCTCGGTGCCGACCGGACATTTCGCACGAAATCGCCCGGCCTGCCCGGCGCCGGGCAAGAAAAAAGGGCGCCGTGCGGCGCCCCCGAAGGCGAGCCCTGCCGGGCTTCGCCCCTGCTATCCGTGGTACGCGGCCTCGCCGTGGTAGTTGGTGTCCAGCCCTTCGCGCTCCTCCTCTTCGGAGACGCGCAGGCCGACGAGCATGTCCGCGATCTTGAACGCGACGAGCGCGACGATCCCGGTCCAGACCACCGTGACCACCACCGCCTTGAACTGCACCCAGAGCTGTTCGCCGATGCTCGAGAACCCGGTCGCGGCGGTGACCCAGTCGGTGACGAACCCGGGCCCGCCGAGGCTCGGCGCGTTGAACACGCCGGTGAGCAGCGCGCCCAGGATCCCGCCGACCGCATGGACCCCGAACACGTCGAGCGTGTCGTCCGCGCCCAGCATCCGCTTGAGGCCGTTCACGCCCCAGAGGCAGATCAGCCCGGCGGCGAGGCCGATGATGAACGCTCCGGGGATCCCGACGTTGCCGGCCGCAGGCGTGATCGCCACCAGGCCCGCGACGGCGCCGGACGCGGCGCCCAGCATCGACGGTTTGCCCTTGAACAGCCACTCGCCGAAGGTCCACGCCAGGACGGCGCAGGCGGTGGCGAGGAAGGTGTTCAGGAAGGCGAGCGCGGCGGAGTTGCCGGCCTCGAGCGCCGAGCCGGCGTTGAAGCCGAACCAGCCCACCCAGAGGAGCGAGGCGCCGATCATCGTGAGCGGCAGGTTGTGCGGCGACATCGCCTCGCGCCCGAACCCGATGCGCTTGCCGGCGAGATAGGCGCCCACCAGGCCGGCGACGCCGGCGTTGATGTGCACCACCGTGCCGCCGGCGAAGTCGAGCGCACCCCACTGCCAGATCAGGCCGGCCTTGGCGTTCAGCTCGTCGACCAGCTTCGGATCGGTGTAGGCGTCCGGCCCCATCCAGAACCACACCATGTGCGCGATCGGCGCGTAGGCGAAGGTGAACCAGATCACCATGAAGATCAGCACCGCCGAGAACCTGATGCGCTCGGCGAAGGCGCCGACGATCAGGCAGCAGGTGATCGCGGCGAACGTCGCCTGGAACGCGACGAACACGATCTCCGGGATGACCACGCCCTTGCTGAAGGTCGCGGCGGTGGCGAACTCGCCCTTGCCGGCGTCGAGCGCGCCGCTCAGGAACAGGCGGTCGAAGCCGCCGAAGAAGCTGTTCCCCTCGGTGAACGCGAGGCTGTAGCCGTAGATGCACCACAGCACCACGACCAGCGAGAACGTCACGAAGACCTGCATCAGCACCGAGAGCATGTTCTTGGCGCGGACCATGCCGCCGTAGAACAGCGCCAGTCCCGGGATGCTCATCATGATCACGAGCGCGGTGCAGACGAGCATCCACGCCACGTCGCCCTTGTTCGGCGTCGGCGCGGCCGGCTTCGCCTCTTCCTTCTTCTGCTCGACCTTGACGGTCTCGGTCACGGTGCCGGCCTTGGCGTCGACCTTGATCGTGTCGGTGACCGTCGTCGTGGTCGTCGCCGCGGGCGCGGCGGGTTTGTCCTGCGCGAGCGCGGTCCCCGCGGCGCCGAACGTCACGGCCCCAAAGAGCGCCAGCAGCGCAATCAGCTTTTTCATGGATGTGCTCCCTTAGAGCGCTTCCGCGCCGGTCTCGCCGGTGCGGATGCGCACGACCTGTTCGAGCTCGAACACGAAGATCTTGCCGTCGCCGATCTTGCCGGTGTTCGCCGACTTCTCGATCGCCTCGATCACCTGCTCGAGCATCTCGCTCTTGACCGCGGCTTCGATCTTGACCTTCGGCAGAAAGTCGACGACGTACTCGGCGCCGCGGTAGAGCTCGGTATGGCCCTTCTGCCGGCCGAAGCCCTTGACCTCGGTGACGGTGATGCCCTGCACGCCGATGGCGGACAGCGCTTCTCGCACCTCGTCGAGCTTGAACGGCTTGATGATGGCCGTGACTAGTTTCATGACAGTCCCCTGGTCTTTGCGCGGATCTAGAACGTTCTGCCGATCGACACGATCAGGCCGGTGGTGCCGATCTCCTTGACCTTGCCCTGGCCGTTGACCGCGTACCAGTAGTTCTTGTTGGCGTCGGTGCCGATGACGCTCGCGCCGAGCAGCCAGCCGGACCAGTCGTACACGACGCCGACCTTGTAGTCGAAGTAGCTGAGGTCCTCGTAGTTCTTGACCCACGTGTAGCCGGCCGTTGCCGTGAGCGTGAGCTTCGGCATGATCTCGAAGTTGAACGCGCCGTTGAGGTACTGCGTGCCCTTGGTATCGCCGTTGCGCGGCAACGACGAGCAGGAGCGGTTCGGGTTGCACCCGACGAAGCCCTGGATCACGTCCTCGCTGAGGCCGAAGTAGTCGGTGAAGGAGTAGAAGTACTTCAGCGAGAACCATTTCCAGCTGCCGCCGACGTACGCCTCCCAGTTCTTCACGGTGGTGAAGTTGTTGTTGACGGTGCTGCCGGGACTCTGGCCGGGCAGCTTGGCGCCGGGGTAGGCGTAGTAGATCGTGCCGACGTCGAGCCCGAAGTCGCCCCAGCTGTGCTTCCAGCCGCCGTAGAAGTCCATCTCGATGCTCGAGCCGTTCGGGTACTGGTTGCCGCTGACGTTCGAGTTCCAGTTGCCGAGGTAGAGGCCGCTCGAGTGCGAGTAGTCGATGCCGCCCTGGATCGCCGGCGCCCAGTCCCAGAAGCCCTCGCCGAACGTCTGCGACAGGCCGCGGAACCGGTAGTCGTTGGTGATCGTCATGTTCCCGGTCAGCGTGTGCTCCGGCGTTGCCGCCGGCGCGGGTGCCGGCGTCGTCTGCGCCTGGGCGAGCCCGGTGACGAGCGCTGCCGCCGCGGCGGATGCGATCAACAGTTGCTTCATGAATGGCCCCTTTCGGTAATTGCGATGAGCAAAGCAAGGGGCGTGGAGCATTTCACATGCCAGAAGCAATGTTGTTCAGAAACAGCGGCTTGTTCCTCCGTATGCGCCGCGGTCCGCAGCCGCTGCACCGACGTGGTGCGAGCGGTAAACGCCCCGCACCCGACGAGTGCCGAAAGCCACCGCGAGCGCTGCTCGGGGAGGCCGGTGCTAGACTGAACCCGGCTCGCCTGTCGCCTGCCTGTCGCCTTTATGCAACGCTCGACCGTCATCGAAGAGATCACCGCGAAGCTCGCCGAACTGCTCGCCGCCAGCCCGGCGCGCGATGTCGAGAGGAACGTGCGCGCGCTGGTGAGCGCCGCGCTCGGCCGCCTCGACCTCGTCAGCCGCGAGGAGTTCGACGTCCAGGCGAAGGTTCTCGGCCGGGCGCGCGAGCAGCTCGCCGCGCTCGAAGCGCGGGTCGCCGACCTCGAACGCCGGCTCGACGCCGGGAAATAGCGCGCACAGGTGCACGGGGTGAGCCACTGCCCCGTTCATCATTGCGTCGGCCGCCCGTCCACTGCCCGGGCGCCGGCCACTCCATGTCGCTTGCCGTTCTCTACAGCCGTGCGCTCGCCGGCCTCGACGCGCCGCTCGTCACGGTCGAGGTCCACATCGCCGGCGGTCTGCCGAGCTTCACCATCGTCGGGCTGCCCGACACCGAGGTGAAGGAGGCGCGCGACCGCGTGCGGGCAGCGCTCGTCAACTGCCGCTTCGAGTTTCCCGCCCGCCGCATCACCGTCAACCTCGCGCCCGCCGATCTGCCCAAGGAGAGCGGGCGGTTCGACCTGCCGATCGCGCTCGGCATCCTCGCTGCCTCGCGCCAGATTCCGGCCGAGCGGCTCGCGGGGCACGAGTTCGCCGGTGAGCTGTCGCTTTCGGGCGAGCTGCGCGCGGTCCGCGGCGCGCTCGCGATGACTTACCGGGCGGCGCGCTCGGGCCGGGCATTCGTGCTGCCGGCGGCAAGTGCGACCGAGGCGGCGCTGGTCCGCGATGCCGCGGTCCTGCCCGCGGCCACTCTGCTCGCCGTGTGCGCGCACCTCACCGGCGAGGCGCCGCTCGGCCGCTTCGACGGTGCTCCGGCAGCCGCGCCGGCCGCGTATCCCGACCTCGCCGACGTGCGCGGCCAGGCGCAGGCGAAGCGCGCGCTCGAAGTGGCGGCCGCCGGCTCGCACAGCCTGCTCCTTGCCGGGCCGCCGGGCACCGGCAAGTCGATGCTCGCGACCCGCCTGCCGGGCCTGCTGCCGCCGATGACGGACGAGGAAGCCCTGGAATCGGCGGCGGTTAGATCGATAGCAAGCACTGGCTTCTGCGTCGAAAAGTGGCGCGAGCGCCCGTACCGCTCGCCGCATCATTCGGCGTCGAGCCTCGCCCTCGTGGGCGGCGGCGGCAACCCGCGTCCGGGCGAGATTTCGCTCGCGCACCGGGGCGTGCTGTTCCTCGACGAGCTGCCCGAGTTCGACCGGCGGGTGCTCGAGGTACTGCGCGAGCCGCTCGAATCGGGCCGGGTCACGATCTCGCGCGCGCTGCGCAAGAGCGATTTTCCGGCGCGCTTCCAGCTCGTCGCGGCGATGAACCCCTGCCCGTGCGGCTACCTCGGCCACTATGCCGGGCGCTGCCGCTGCACCCCCGACCAGGTGGCGCGCTACCGCGGCAAGCTCTCGGGCCCGCTGCTCGACCGGATCGACATCCACATCGACGTGCCCGCCGTGCCGCAGGAGGAGCTGCTCCAGCAAGGCGACGGCGAGACGAGCGGCGCGGTGCGCGAGCGGGTCGGCGCCGCCCGCGCGCGCCAGCTCGCGCGGCAGGGCAAGCCGAACGTGGAGCTCGGCACGAAGGAGGTCGAACGCCACTGCCGCGCCGACGGCGCCGGCGAGACGCTGCTCAAGCAGGCGATCTCGCGGCTCGGACTGTCGGCCCGCGCCTATCACCGCGTGCTCAAGCTCGCGCGCACCATCGCCGACCTCGCGGGCGCGGAGGCGATCGCGGCGAGCCACGTCGGCGAGGCGATCGGTTATCGGCGTCGACTGGAACGGGTCGGTTGAGCGAGGCTGGTCGAACAGGCGGCGGAACCGGTCGGGGTACGATCGCGCTGTGTCCGGACCCGAAGACTCCCCGCTCGGCAGGCCGGCGGCGTACCCCGACCGCTACGCGCCGGAGCTGCTGTTCCCGATCGAGCGGGCGCCGGGTCGCTCCGCGCTCGGCCTCACCGGAGCGCTGCCCTTTTCCGGCGCCGATCTGTGGACTGCGTACGAGCTTTCCTGGCTCGATCCGCGCGGCAAGCCCGAGGTCGCGATCGCGCGCTTCCGCGTCCCGGCCGGATCGACGCGCATCGTCGAGTCGAAGTCGCTGAAGCTCTACCTCAACGCGTTCAGCCAGTCGCCGTTCGACTCGGCCGCCGCGGTCGAGCGCACGATCGCGGCAGACCTCGCGCGCGCGTTCGGTGCCGGCGTCGCGGTCGAGCTCGCCGGTCCGGGGAGATTCGGCGAATGGAAGCTCGCGGAGCTCGAGGGCGAGGGGATCGACGACCTCGCGGTGGAGGTGGCCGACTATGCGCCGTGCGCCGACCTCCTCGCCGCCGCGGGCGCCGCGGTCGAGGAATCGCTCGTGTCGCACCTCTTCAAGTCGAACTGCCCGGTGACCGGCCAGCCGGACTGGGCGAGCGTCCAGGTCCGCTACCGCGGGCCGCGCGTCGACCGCGCCGGGCTGCTGCGCTACCTCGTGTCGTACCGGCAACACGCCGGCTTCCACGAGCACTGCGTCGAGCGGATGTTCGTCGACCTCCGCGAGCGCTGCCGGACCGAGCGGCTGACGGTCTACGCGCGCTTCACCCGCCGCGGCGGCATCGACATCAACCCGTTCCGCTCGGACTGGGAGCTCCCGCCGCGAACGTGCGCGCGCACGGCGCGGCAGTAGGCGCGGCAGTCGCCGCGCAATGGGCGTCGGCTACACTCGGCGCGCGGAAATGGCCACCTACGCGATCGGCGACGTCCAGGGCTGCCTCGAGCCGCTCGAGCGCCTGCTCGGCGAAATCGGCTTCGCGCGCGAACGCGATCGTCTCTGGTTCGTCGGCGACCTGGTGAACCGCGGGCCGGATTCGGCGGCCGTGGTGCGGTTCGTGCGCGATCTCGGCGATCGCGCCGTAGTCGTGCAGGGGAACCACGACCTGCATCTCCTCGCCCTTGCCGCCGGCCACGCGAAGCGGCGCGCCGACGACACTCTCGACGACCTGCTCGACGCGCCCGACCGCGACGCGCTGCTCGACTGGCTGCGGTTCCGGCCGATGCTGCACGTCGACGGCGGGTACGCAATGGTGCACGCCGGCCTGCTGCCGGCCTGGTCGGTGGCGAAGGCGCGGGACCTCGCCGCCGAGGTCGAGGCGGAGCTGCGCTCCCGGCGCTACCGGCTCTTCCTCGCCGAGCTGTACGGCTCGAAGCCGGACGCCTGGGAGGAGGACTTGCGCGGCATGGACCGGCTGCGCGTGATCGTGAACGCGATGACGCGCATGCGCTTTTGCACTGCCGAAGGCGTGATGGATTTCCGGGTAAAAGGCGAGGTGGAGAAGGCTCCGCCCGGCTTCCTGCCCTGGTTCGAAGTTCCGCGGCGCAAGGCGCGCGGCACGACGATCGTCTGCGGCCACTGGTCGGCGCTCGGCCTGCGGCTCACGCCGGATCTGCTGGCGCTGGATACGGGCTGTGTGTGGGGTGGGGCGCTGACGGCGATCCGCCTCGAGGACCGGCGGGTGTTCCGGACGCGCTGTACCCCGGCGGCAGATCAAGCTCGCGTGCGATGACCTCGCGGGCGTGCGCCGCGAGCTCGCGGCGGTGGCGCCCGCCTGCGTCGTTGGTGGCGCGCGCGTGGCGCCGGTTGCCGCGCTCGATGAAGAGCGTGCCGACCCGCGCCACCAGCGCGCCGACGACCGGCCACCCGCGGATGTCGGACTTCGCGACGAAGAGCGACGGCGCCACCGCGTAGACCGCGAAGATGTCGAGCCAGGAGACGTGGTTCGCCACGAGCTGGCAGCGCTCGGGCCGGATCGCGGGCGCGTTGTGGGCCGCCACCCGTACTCGTAGAATCGCGAGGAGCCTGCGCGACCAGCTCTCGAGCACGCGGTCCTGCTCGTCCGGCGCGAGCCGGGCGTAGCGGGTCCGGACGATCCAGAGCCCGTGGGCGAGATGGGCGCCGACCCGCGCGAGGCGGACGAGGCTGTCGGCGAGGGCGGCGCGGCACGGCGGGCGTCATTTTACTGGGGGGTCGATGGCAACCTGCGTGTTCTGCCGGATCGTCGCCGGCGAGATCCCGGCGAGCGTCGTCCACCAGGACGAGCACACGATCGCGTTCATGGACATCGGCTCGGTGAACCCGGGCCACATGCTGGTCGCGGTGAAGGCGCACGTCGAGAACGTGTTCGGGCTCGACGATCTCCAGGCGGCGGCCGTGATGCGCACGACGGCGCGCGTGGCGCGCGCGCTCAAGTCGTCGATTGCGCCGGACGGCGTCAACCTCTTCCAGGCGAACGGCGCGGCGGCCGAGCAGACGGTTTTCCACTTCCACGTGCACGTGCTGCCGCGCCGCGTCGGCGACGGCATGAAGCTCGTATGGCCGGTGAAGAACCCGCCGCGGGAAGAGCTCGAGGCGGCGGCGGCGCGGATCCGGGCCGCGCTCTGATTTCGCGCCCGCGCGCCGGCGATCCGGCTTACTTGCCGACGCGCGTCTGGCCGTTGACCGAAAGCAGCCGGACGCGGTCGCCCGGCTTGAACGGCTCGTCGGCCTCCTGGACGATCGCGCGCAGCTCGCCGTTGTCGAGCCGCACCGTGATCTCGACGCCTTCCTTGCGCGTGAGGCCTTCCTCGGCCGCGGCGCCGATCAGGCCGCCTGCGACCGCGCCGGCAACCGCTGCGACCGCCGCACCGCGGCCGTGGCCGACGGCGCTGCCGCCGATGCCGCCCGCCGCGCCGCCGGCGATCGCGCCGATGCCGCTCTGCGTGCCCTCGATCGAGACCGAGCGCACGCTCTCGACGACGCCCATCCGCACCGTCTGCTCGCGCCGCGCGTCCTCGCGGCTGTAGACGCTGCCCGACTTGCTGCTCGCGCAGCCCGCGAGCGTGATCGCCGCGACCGCGGCGAGAAGGATCTTCGTGCTGGAGCCCATGACCGACCTCGTACGATTCAGAAGACGCGGTTCAGAAGATGTCCGACCCGAAGCTCTGCCGATACTGCGTCGCGATCTCGTCGCGGCCCGGGCGGTAGTTCTGGCCGCCCCGGTGGGCGATCTTGATCGCGCCCATCAGCGAGGCGAGCCGCCCGGTGGCCGGCCAGTCGCGCCCTGC
>Ga0187894_10003930_pt1 | contig 16284 bp, 13 predicted proteins | sample GBC1701081metaG_FD_136650 | JGI IMG/M metagenome (GOLD analysis project Ga0187894, IMG submission 136650) | White microbial mat communities from a lava cave in the Kipuka Kanohina Cave System on the Island of Hawaii, USA - GBC170108-1 metaG ... | reverse complement strand
GGCTTTTTGCCGTTGCCGGCTCTCAGCCGGAGGCCGTTAACAGATGTTATTTGAGGCTGTAACACAAAGTAACTACATCTGTAAACCGCTGAAAATAGAGCTTTTAATTATGACCAGGCCTCAAATAGATTGCGCACCAATGTGCGAAGATAACTATCGATATTATTAATCGTATGTAAGTCCGGGCTGAGACGAACGAATTTTATCAGCGCGTCGTGAACGAGATCTCTGGCTTGATCCTGGTTATTATTGGCAAGTGATCGCGCGACAACAAGTAATTGATTGTAGCGCTCTGCGAAGACTTCTATATGTGTTGATGATGCTCCTGGCATCGGCCTAAGGTCGTCCAGCATAGATAACTCTCGATAATATATACTTATTAAAGTCAGCCGCTAAATAGAACGGCCAGGACTAAGAACACACTATCTACTGCCTCAAAGCTCATGGCACACAGGCGCAGCCGCACACAGGCGCAGCCGCACACAACGCATGGGGAGTCGCAGAAGTGCTCAGAGGTGTATTAACACGTGACCTTATTTAGTTGTGATGATTAAATCGTTTTTCCGCTTGTGACAATTAAATCGTTTTCTCGCTTACATGACCTTTGGCTAGAGACTAATTGAGATACGAACGTTTTTTTTTAAGATTTTTGGTTCTTTAGGAATTGCTGTGAAAGCCCCCAATATCCTGTGCCATCAATGTGCGAAAGCTTCGTAGACGCTTAGAAACTATCTCGAAACTAAAAGTACCTACTATATGTTGTGATTATGAAAACAGGGACTTTAGAACGGGCAAGCGGCGATATAAAAGTAAGGCGCAGGCGAACTGAAACAGGGCGATAAAGCTACCATCTGGCCTCAGAACGATCAAACTGTTCCTGCTAGACCCCTTCGCTGAATCGTTGGTTGAGCTGGAAAATCGTCCCCCCTTGATCAGGTTCCAGCTCTTTCCCGTAGAGCCGTACCAATAACATGTACGCCATCACCGGCAAGAGGATCGCGCGTCGAACTCTTTGTGCATCCTTAGCGGCATGCATCTGCCCTAGATGCATGTCACTCTTGAGTTCTTTGAAGGTCCTGTCCACTTCAGCGGTTGAAATCGACGGAGCATTTGCCGAAACAGAATGTTGCGATGCCCTTTCCGTTTCGGGGTGAGAACATCGCAGCCCACGGGGACGCGAAACCGGCCCCACCGAGTTGCGTGTCGCTGATGGCGCACGCCAAGGACGGCCACGCACGGCGAAGGAGATCATTGACTCGCTGATCGATGAGGTCATTGATCAAGATCCGCGCGAGCTTGACTACGGATCAACCATCTGGACGGCCCCACTTTTGCGCTGATACCTGGCTGATAAACACCAGATAAAAGTCCGCAGTAAGAGTGCCAGCTTCGCACTCTGAAGACTGCAAATCGTCTGGAATCGCCATCGCCATCATTTGGCGCTACGCTCTGAGACATGGTCACAAGCGAAAGGGGGCTAAAACGCGGCCTCTGGGCGCGCCAATGCACGGTCATTCTCATGCTGGACGAGGTGATCGTGACTGAAACGCTGCCCCTCTACAGTCGTTATGGGCAGATTGGGCGGCAAGTCTCTATCCCGATTACAGGCAGTCGCGCCAAGCGAATCCTCCACTGCGTGATCAACGTTTGTAGCAGGGCGGTTTCGCTGCTGATCACCGACCTTTGGAATAAGCATACGCATCAATTCTTTTTAGGGATGGTCCGGGCTGGCGTTGATCGTTGTTTCGGCCACCGGACAGAAGAATAGGGGACAGAAAAATATGAGATGCTATTTTCTGTCCCCTATTCTTCTGTCCGGTGGCCGAAACAACGATCAACGCCGTCCGGGCTTACTGGCACGGCTGGCGAATCATTTTGTTTGAAGATCGTGACACTCCTTATACCGCTGAGGAGAGCCTTGAAACGGCGGCCGATCTCGGGATTGAGTTGCGTTTCTTGCCATGCGCGACGCCGGAACTCAATGCAATAGACCATCTCTGGCGCTTTGTTAAAGGACGGGCATTAGCCGATCGCTCAACATGCTCCGTCGACGAGTCTGCAGATGCTTCATGCCAATACCTTCTGGCAATGAAGCCCAACGAGCGCCTGATGAGTTTGGCAACTTGATTTGGCTCTCCCGCAATTCTGATGAAGCAGCTACGGGGCATGTCTCTTCACTACCTCTGTATCCCTCTGCGCGAGTCTCTCAAAATAATAAGAAGACATTTCGACACCCTTCCTCGATCCTCTTTTGCAGAAAACCGGCATAGCGATCTACCTTACTCCCCCGCAGACCTCTGGAAGCTTGTTCTGGAAGCGATTCCGCATTCAGATATTTCCGTATGGTTTCCCTATAAATGCCCAACCACCGGACAATTTCTCTGATCGCCAGCCCCTCCCGCTTCAGATCTTTCACTTCGTTGTAACGAGCTTTCCGGCGCGCTCGACGCTCTTGACTCCGTTGGGCGGCTTTCGTTTTGATAGGCGTAACAATATCTTCTGAACCGTTGGCTATTGTCGCTTCATTCGATTTCTGTTCCGTTTCAGGGCCAGCAATGAAGTTACTCGCAGTTTTCCTCAGGGCAGTGTGTTTTCGCGTTAACACACGTTCTACAACTTCCTGCAGATTCTGGAGGAGATGAAAACGATCCGCGATCTGGATCGCCTGCGGGGCCCCTTCCCGCGCGCCTTTGGCGTATGCTCCAGCTCGATCTCGCGTGATAATCTTTACTTTCGGATCTCCGCTGTTCTTGCTTCAGCCCACCCCCCAAGGCCAATCCAATTGTCTGTAGTGTCTGATTCAGACGATTGGTTTTCCGCGCAAAGGGGATCGCCACCTCAGAAACCCGTTTTACAAACAAGCGCCGAGCGCATTCTTGGTTGAGACAAAAAAAGCGCTGAACCAGAACCAGCAGACGCAATTGTTTTCCGCAACACAGCAGATCGTCGAGCGACCGCTGATAGCGGCTGTGAACCTTTATTGACGTTTGTTGACAGAGAGGAAGAGTATCCGCCCTGGCAAACCGTCTCCGCGCTTGGCGGATCGCAGGCATCTGGGAGCGAATCCACGATCACTTGCGCAACCTGGTGCGAGAGCAGGAAGGGCGAGAGCGACAACCGACCGCGGCCATCCTCGACAGCCAGTCGGCCAAGACCACGGATCGTGGCGGGCCAGAGCGTGGGTTTGAAGCCGGCAAGCTAACCTACGGGCGCAGACGGCATATCCTGGTTGATACGCTCGGACTGCTGTTATTGGTCGTGGTTCACTCTGCAGACACGCAAGACCGCGTTGGAGATCGTCAAATGCCCAGAAGGCGTGAAAGGCTTTCTGGTGTTAGCGCGACGTTGGGTAGTGGAGTTAACCTTTGCGTGGCTCAGGGTTCACCGCCGGTTGAGCAAGGACTATAAGTACTTGCCGGAGACGAGCGAAGCGCTCATTCGCATTGCAATGATCCGTTTGATGCTCGCTCGACTAACTTGATGCTACTTTTAAAACACGCTCTAAATCACCGCGCTGTCGCTTTTGGCGCAGGAGCTTGTAGACAAAGGATTAGTGGACACCGAATACACTGGTGACTTCGCTTCTTGTTCCAAGGCCGCGTTCGACGGCGTCAACGATTGGTGAACCAGCCCTAGTCGCCCAAGAACAACTCTCTCGCAGTTTCTTCGTCTCCAGATCTTTACAAGGTGTAGTGAGGCGCTATTATTTTTTCAAAGCCCCTTGTCCTGGTGTACTGCTCGATGTACTGTTTTATGATGTAAGATGGCTTCCGTGTTTACACGCTCTGGGATTTCACATTAACAATGAATACACAACCCCAAGGATATCAGAGAATAAAAAACGAACTCCTGACAATGAGTTATTGCAGGATGATTATAGCCCTATATAGGGCGAACCGCAAGAGAAAAATTGGTTATTCGCAACATATGGGTCAGCCATTGATGGGAGAGATCGCCTGATGGGTAGGGGAACGCGTCGAAGACCGGAATACCTTGCGATGAAATTGCGAGAGATACGCTGGGGCCTCGGCGGTTTATCTCAGGACGCGTTGATCGAGCACCTGGGCCTTACAGACTATATTAATCGTGGAGAAATATCGGACTTCGAGCGAGGGGTGCGTGAGCCGGACCTACTCACTCTGAAAGCATACGCTGATGGCGCCGGAGTCCTAGTCGACGATTTGATCGATGATGATGTTAGACTGCCAGGGGAGTTGCCGGCCGCAACACACACACAGGGAGCAACACAAAAAGGACGAATGATAGCGGTTATGAATACGATCACGGTCACGCTCTGGCTTCGTATTGAGAACAAGGATCACTTCGCCCGTGAAGAAAATCGCGCGCGCAGGAATATTGAGAAGGCCCGCCTAGAACAGTATGGAATGAATAAGCTTAACGACCACGAGTACGAGCTGACGTTTTCCCATCAGGACGACGATGACCTCGACGAGCAGATCTACGTCTTACTCGGGGCGATTAAAAGTGATGCCAAGAGACGCAATTGTTCTATCAAAGTCAAGGTGCGAGAGAAAGGCGCGGACCGCTATTGGTGACGCCCACTTTTCCCGCGAGCCTGCTTCGATCCCCCGCTCGTATCAAACCGTCGCTCTTGCTAAGCCATACACATTCACAAGGTGAACTCTCCCCTCCGAATGCAGGAAGTCCGTAAGCTTCAAGAAGGATTCTTGGTTCGCCGCTATTCAGCTTGAACGCATCGTAGTAATGACGGAAGTGGCTGCCGGTAGGCGCTTGGGGCGTATCGCAGTTTTCAACCGTGATTTCGTATGTCGTGCCCTCTTCTTTTTTGAACCGCAACAATTCCGAGCCGTTCCTGCCAGCCCTCAAGACGACCGCCTGATTCGCATGTGTGAGGTAGATGTTGGCGCCGACGTATTCGGCGATCTGTCCCAAACTGCGGCCTGTCGCAATCGCTCCTGTCGCCCCGTTCGAAGCAACCGGAACCGCCCGGTATGAATCCGAAGTCAACGTGGCTGAGTAAAACAGACCTTTCGCGACGAACAGAATCGGCCTCAGAACGTCTCTTCTCAATTTCATTGAGCGGTTATAAAAGCGTTCGCCTTCCAGATCCACGACTCGCCGGAAGTCCTGCGGGTCGGTCGGTGGCTCATTCCGATTACCGGTGATAAAGGGTTTCGCGGTTCGTTGCTTTGGGTAAGGTACGCCCTCCACGTCCAGCCATAAGTTCGAAGCCCGGCGAATCAGGTCGTGGCTGATGGTCAGCCTCTGTTCCGAGTCGCTCTCCGGACTATGCCCTTTTTTGACAAAGCGAAGTCTCAATTCATGGTCGTCGGTTTTGCTATGGATGCCGATATGACAATGCTTGCGTCGTTTATCAAAACAGAAGACCAACAGTCCGGCGAAGTAGATCGTGACGGTGGGATCTTGAGGTACAGGCATTTTCCTTTTCTCCTAACGGGTAATTTATGGATGATGTTGGAAATGCGCTCAGAAATTTGCATGGCCGCCAATAACTGTATATGCGGCCCAATGACACGGGTTGCGTAGTTCTGGGTCGGTACTTCTTATCATGTCTAATTGCGCTTGCCGCAACGCCTGCGCGGTGGATAACTCGCCGCGCTTGCGATGCCTGTGGAAGCCTATCATTAACTCTTTGGTTGGGTATGATTCGACAGGCCATAGGCTGGCCACGACGAGAGGGATTCCAGCCGCCTGGAACGCTCGAGCCAGCCCTACGGCCCCTTCGCCTTTGTAGTATTGGTCGATCCCAGTCTGGCATGCCGAAAGGACCACCAGGCGCAGACGTGAAAGATTCATGTTGTAGAACTCGAAGGTATGCAAAACGCCGTCTCCGTCCTTCGACGCTGGATTCCTCTCATCGGCAAGCGGTAATGCAGAAAGCATGGGAGACCGTTCGTCAGCGACGTAGTGCGTCGCGAAGTGCGCGACGTCAGACTTCTCGACCTCCTTTCTGACGCTCGACTCCCTGGCGTTCTTTTCGAGAAGGACTGTCGAGGCCTGATAAAAGGCCGATATTTCCGAAGCCTGAGTGGCCGCCCAGGTCAGGTCTTTGAGGTCGCGAAATGCGGCCCTGCCGATCCATGGGTTGCCGACGCTGAGCAGTCTCTCAGTTTTAACACTCTCTTTTTGCCTGGCCCTGTCACTGGCGACCAGGAACATGTTCGCGCTGGGCGCCGTAAAGATCACGCGCTCTTCAATCAGGTACTTTCCGGTGGCCTGCGCTATCAGAGAAGCGAACGGCACCCGGTTGAGAACCTTGTCGGGAATAATGCAAATCTCAGCATCCTTATCCAACAGATTCTCAACGGGCTTGATCAATAAGTTGTACAAATCCGAAGACCTCGCCCTGTAATCGTTCCCCTGTTTAGCGTCCCGGCCACCGGCGAGTAATTGCAAATATTCGCTCACTCTGTTGTCGAGTTTTTCCTGACCGACCTCGACGAAACGGCTTTTGAGATCGGGCCCCGACACCACCCAGATAATAAGGTGGTCGTCCAACACCGAATATTGTAACAGGCGGATCCTGCCGGGAAGCTGTCCTTGAATCTGCTCCAGGTTAAGCGGTTGAATCGAGCGCGGAAGGCGTATAGCGGGCAGAGGGCTTTCGGGTAATTTTCCCGCCGGCAAATCGACGGTGTCGAGCAATGAGCGCGCGCGGCTCATTTCGGAGAGATCGAAAGCGCGGCGGGCGTCCTGCCGTTTGAAATACGCGTACTCTATCGCTATGTCGTAAATTCCCTGTTCGTTCTCGAAGAAATTATTTCGGCTGTTCTCGTCCTCGATATTTTTGCGGTGTTGTTCGTACAGGTCTAAGACCTGCTTTAACTCTTCCTCCGCGACGGAGTCATCCCCTCGTTTAATGTGGGTCAGAAGTATCCCTTTTTTCGCCAAAAAGCGCAGCCGTTGGTTGTCAATGTCGTTCTCGTCGCAAAACCGGAGGGCGTCTCTATAGCTTTTTAAGGAGCTATCGAGATCGCCTGTCTCTCGATAAATCTCCCCCAAGTGTAAATGCGAAAAGGCCGTGATCTCCCTGCCCATTTTTCCGTCCTGCAGTCGCTCCCCCATCTTCCCGCTATGCCGCATCAGCCTGACGGCCTCGGAATGTTTATTGAGTTTGCTGTACGCCAGCCCCAGGTGGACGTAGTGGCGGGAGATGAGCCAAGGGTTATTTATTTCGAGGCTCAATTTAAAAGCCTCCTTCTGGTAGTCCAGGGCCGCCATCAGCTTGCCCGAAACCATGTGACATTTAGACGCGCTCAAATAAAGTCCGATGAGTTGATTCTGGTCCGCGTTAATCACGCCGGCAACCGATAATCCCTCCTGGATCATTGGTAAAGCCTCCCGGTGTCTGGCCAGCAGCACATACGTTTCCGTCACCCTATTTATGCCGCGCAAAACGCCGTAATCGTCTTCGATCCGTTTCGCGTAGTTCACCTGGCTCATGCCATGGCCGAGCGCCGTCGAATACTTCGTCAGGGACGCGTTGACGTTCACCAGATCGTTAAGAAACATGCCGAGCAGCCATAGATAACTACGGGTCTCGCTTTCTTGACGACCTTGCATGAGCACGGGCGAGCTGAGCGAGGCGCTTGCCTGTCGGAAATAACAATGGCCGAGTCGGCGTCGGGCCGCCAAAGATTCGCAAACATCGCCGGCTTGATCGAACAACTTTATGGCCTGCAGGTAATTTTTTATAGCCTCCTCAAGTCGCGATTGCTCCAATCGCTCATTGGCCGCCGTCACCAGCCCGCGGGCGACGGAAAGTTTACGCAGTTGTTGTGGCGTCGCGCCCCGGTAGAATTGCGCGAGATCGTGGGTGAACCTGTCGTTGACTTTTTCCAGCTCGGCGTCCCCGATGAACAGCAGGGCCGACAAATTGTCGCTGGCCTCAGATGATTTACCCGACAGCGCGAGTGACAGGTAACTATCGATCAGCCTGTCTGTAATGAAGCTTCCGGCAGTCAACCGGCTGTGTTTATACGCCTGCCATGCCTGCTCCCCGTTTCTCTTCCGGTAAGCCTCCAGGAAATCAAGATAGATGTTTTCTCGATTCTCACCGACCTTTTGGATTTTCTCCGCGATCTTTTCCAGGTTTTTCCGCGCCTCCTCAGCCCAGGGAGATTGAGAGTCTTTTTCGAGATACCTCTTCCAATCCTCTTCGGCCGTCCGCCACAACATCTGATACTGGTGGCAGAGGGCGAGATTGAAGTGCGCCTCCAGGAGCAAGCCGTCCAGTTCGATCGCGCGATGCAGGTGTTCCAGAGCCCCGGCGAAGTCATCGCCCCCGGACTGAGCGGATTGGCCCGGGTTCTTCGCCTTCTCTTTCTCCCTTTCCATCAGCGCGACGGCGAGATCGTTGCGTGATTTCGCGTCTCCCGTGTTGTTTCGCAGGGCGAGTTCGAAACATTTGACGGCCTCGTTGAAATCTTTACCTGTCAGATAAAAATTGCCGAGGGCGTGGTACGCCGCGGGGCTTTCATTTCCGACGACCTGACCGATAATTAAGCTGAACGCTTCATCGCGCCTGTGGCGATCGAACGCTATGACATTCCTGTTATGACCGGCAGGATATTTCGCGTAACCGAAGCCTGTGATTCGCGCCTCGACGGGACGCTCCCACGCGTATGCGGCGCTGAGGGCGTTAAGACCTTTGGTGACAGCAGGCTGGTGAAATAACGCCGCCAAGATGAGCGCGCTGATGCCGATGACCAAAACGGCGGCCAGCGGTTGCCAGATAGGCCGTGAGACATTTCGATACCCTACCGAGATGTAGACAGGTTCGGCCAGCCATCGCTGGGGCCGGTCGAACCACCTTGCGCCCGCGCCGCCCGGAGATTCAACCCGCTCGACGTACTCACACAACGCTTCGGCGAATCTGAGCTTTTTCACCCTCTCTTCGGAACTCAAAAAATATCGCTCGAATCTATCGCGCTTGGCTTCGGACAGGTTTTCGAGGGTATAAGCCGCGATCAATTCATGCTTGACGATTTCCAACCGCTCCTTATAACTGTCGTCGATGAGCAGCCTTTCCTTGATTTTCATTTCTTCATCCAAGGCCAATTCACCAAGAAGGTAGCCATACAAGGGAGCGCTGGCGTTAGGAAATCTGGTCACATCAGTCCTGACGTACTCATACAATGATTCGGCCAGCCTGAGCTTTTCGAGCCTTTCCCCGGAGCATAAGAAGTGCTTCTCGAATCTCTCACGCTTATCCAAGGTGAGATTTCCGGAAACATAAGCCGCGATCAACTCGCGCTCGGTGATTTGCAACCGCTCCCTGTAATCGCCGTCAGTGAGTGATCTTTCTTCGATCTTGTGCTTTTCTTCGTCCGTCAACTCTCCGAGCAAGTAGCGATAGAAGAGAGCGCTGGCGTTAGGAAATGTCATACCGTTGTCCTCCCATCTCATCCTTTCGCAAAAAACAGCGACTGAAATGGCCTCTGGTGCTCTCTATGTGATTTTCGAAATAACCGCCGCATTGCAAGTTAGCAGTTCTACGGGCGTCCTGGGGCGAATGATCAGGCCGGCAGATCGGTCCGGCATCTGGCCATTCAAGGCGCCGCGCTTCCGGCACAGGTTGTAGTGGCTTTTGAAGATCTGCGTCTGCGTGTCGAGCGCCATCCGGCGCATGCGGAACCGCGTGTCTTGAGATGCGACGGCGCGACGTGTCGGCGTATCGTTCCGCTCCCCATACTACGCCCTATTACGTCCCACAATAACAAGGACGCAAAACAGAGAGAAAATTGCGTATTTTCGAAAAATATTTCCCACGTCTTGTAGCCGCAGAAGCAATTTTTCTCACAAAGTCCAATGGCTGCGTTACCTGATCGACAAGGTCCTCTTCTTCCCAGCAATTCTCAATACGAAATCTGAGAAATGCTATAAACTTGGCGAATGCCAAACCAAAGAATTATGCCCAGCTTCAACAGTCGCTGACATTTTCGGATTTTGTGGGTGGCGACAGCCTTTGGAGTGGGGCGCATCAAGGACCTGGCTCACAACATCAAAGGTGGAGGTTTCATGGAGACGCTTTTGCAAGACCTGCGCTACGGCGCGCGAATGTTGTTAAAGCATCCTGGCTATACGCTGATCGCAGTCATCACGCTGGCTCTGGGCATTGGGGCGAATACCGCTATTTTCAGCATCGTCAACGCCGTATTGCTCAGGCCGCTGCCGTATGACGAGCCGGACCGCCTGGTGTGGCTGAGCGAAGGAGAGGGGAGCATCTCGTATCCGAATTTCGCCGACTGGCGGTCACAAAACCAGGTCTTTGAGAAGATTGGCGTATACACTGAGGGGGATTTCAACCTGACCGGCGACGGCGAGGCTGAGCGTTTGCACGCTGCGCAAATGTCGGCGGACCTTTTCGGCGCGCTGCGCGCCAGCGCCGCGCTCGGGCGCGTTTTTACGAACGATGAAGACAGGCCAAGCGCCAGCCCTGTCGTCGTACTCAGTCACGCGCTGTGGCGACGACGCTTTGGCGGCGACCCGAGCATCATTGGGCGCACGTTATTGCTCAACGATCGCGGATACACGGTGGTTGGCGTGATGCCTCAGGGATTCTCTTTTCCAGCCCATGTCGAGATGTGGATTCCGGTGGGGCTAATTTCAGATAAAGAACCCTGGAAAGTGCGAGCCGCTCATGAATTAGCCGGCGCCGTGGCGCGGCTTAAACCAGGGGCGCCAATCGAGCAAGCGCGCGCGGATATGAAGAACATCACCGCCGCCCTTGAAAAAGAGTATCCCGACGCCAACCAGGGGATCGGAGCAACGGTCATTCCGCTACTGGAAAAATACGTGAGAGACATCCGCCGAACCCTCTACGTGCTGCTCAGCGCAGTGGGCTTTGTACTATTAATCGCCTGCGCGAATGTCGCGAGCCTGACGCTGGCGCGCGGGGCTGCGCGACAGAAAGAGATGGCCCTGCGCTCGGCGCTCGGCGCTGGGCCCTGGCGTATTGTGCGGCAATTGTTGACCGAAAGCTTGATGCTGGCGCTCGGTGGCGGCGCGCTGGGATTGTTGATTGCATCCTGGGGCGTCAAGGCGATATTGGCGATCAGCCCCGAAGGCGCGATCCCTCGCCTGACAGAGATCCATATCGACTGGAACGTGCTGCTTTTCACAGCGGCGGTTTCGATTCTGACGGGCGTCGTTTTTGGCCTGGCGCCCGCTTTGCAGTTGAGCCGCCCCGACGTGCAGGGGGCGCTCAAGGAGACGACGCTTAGCGCAACAAGTCAGCAGGGCTGGCTGCGCAGCGGATTGGTAGTGACTGAAATCGCGCTGACGCTCGTACTGCTGGTCGGCGCGGGGCTTCTGATTCGCAGTTTTTTGCGGTTACAGCAAGTCAACCCAGGGTTTGATACCGAAAGCAGGCTCCGTTTTAAGATCTCACTGGCGGAGGGTAAAGATCCTGACACTGAACTAAGCAGGCGCATCAACTTTTTCAACCAGGTCCGGGAAAAAATTGCAGCGTTGCCCGGCGTGCAGTCGGTCGGGCTGTCATCAGGTCTGCCGCTCGGCCATAACGGTACGGGTATGGAATTTACCATTGTCGGTCGGCCCGACCCTCCGCCGGGGGACACGCCCTTTATGGAGACTTGCGTCGCCGACATCGATTATTTTGAAACGCTGCGCATCCCACTCGTGCGAGGGCGCTTCTTCGATGAACAAGACAACCGCTCGCATCTCAAACCTGAAGATCTGAAAGGCAAAACGATACTCCAGCAGCGGATCGCTGGGATGAACGCCATTATTATCGATGAGGAGTTTGCCCGCCGTTACTTTCCCGGTGAAGACCCAATCGGAAGGCGGATCAGGCTGGGGCGTAGTAGCGACCCGTTGGCTTCACTTCCTCTGACGATCGTTGGCGTTGTCGGCCGCGTCAAAATGGAAGGGCTACGCCGGAACTCGGATATGGTCCAGGGTTATTTTCCATTCCGACAGCTTGGAACTTCCAGCATGATTTTTACAGTGCGAACGCAGCTCGCCCCGGAGCATTTGATCGCATCCGTGCGGCGACAGGTTCAAGAGGTTGATCCGAACCAGCCGATCTTCGACATCAGCACGCTCGAAGAAACTCGCGCCGAGTCGGTCGCGCCGGAGAGATTGAATCTGACTCTGCTCGGCGTCTTCGCCGGCCTCGCTCTGGTCCTGGCGATCGTCGGAATTTATGGGGTCGTCTCCTGGTCGGTGACACAGCGGACGCGCGAGATCGGCGTTCGGATGGCCCTCGGCGCGCAGGCTGGGGATGTGCTGCGTCTCGTCCTCAATCAGGGAATAAAGCTCGCCGGCGCCGGGATCGGGCTGGGACTGGCCGGAGCCTACGCGCTGACGCGGCTGATGAAAGCGATGCTCTTCGAGGTGAGCGCGACTGATCCGGCGACCTTCGCGCTCATTTCCCTGCTGCTGATCGCTGTCGCCCTAATTGCGAGCTACATCCCGGCGCGGCGCGCGACGAAGGTTGATCCGCTACAGGCTCTTCGACAAGATTGACGCCGTTCCGTCCACACTGCATATGGATCACGAGTCGAATTGGCGCCGGTCACATCAATTCCGGATGTACTCGCTCGTGAGCGAATTCTTGGCGGTGAGCAATTGTTTCGGTGTGCCTTCGAACATCACCTTGCCGCCCTTGGCGCCGCCTTCGGGCCCCATGTCGATGATCCAATCCGCATTCTTGATCACGCTCACATTGTGTTCGATCGCGATGACCGTATTGCCCGCGTCCACGAGGCGGTTCATGATCTCGAGCAGGCGCCTGATATCGGACATGTGCAGGCCGGTGGTGGGTTCATCCAGCACGTAAATGCTGCCCTGCTTGTGCAGTTCGCTGGCGAGCTTGATGCGCTGACATTCACCGCCGGAGAGCGTGCTCAAGGGTTGACCAAGCGTCAGGTAGTCGAGCCCCACGTCGCTCATGGCCTGCAATTTGCCGGTGATCTTGTCGATCTTGAAATATTCGAGCGCCTGTTTCACGGTCATCTCCAGTACATCGTTGATCGACTTGCCGTTGAGTTTATAAGCCAGTACTTCATCCTTGAAGCGCTTGCCCTCACAAATCTCACACGGAGATTTGACCTCGCCCATCGCGGGGATTTCTGTGTAGATCACGCCCAGGCCCTGGCAGTTCTCGCAGGCGCCTTCCGAGTTGAAACTGAATAAAGATGGGCTGACCTTGTTCGCGGTCGCAAAGGCCTTGCGGACATCATCCATGATGCCGGTGTAAGTGCCCGGGTTCGAACGGGTCGACACGCCCACCGCGGACTGGTCGATCACGATCGCGTCCGCGTGCTGGCGCAGGAACGTCTGATGGATTAACGAACTTTTCCCCGAACCTGCGACGCCGGTGATGACAGTCAATACACCCTTCGGGATGTCCACGCTCACATTTTGCAGATTGTTGGCTTTCGCATTTTTGATCGGCAACTTCCCACTCGGGGAACGGAATTCGCTTTTGATCGAAGTGGATTGCTTCATGTAGTTGCCGGTTAGCGTGTCCGCGCTCAGCAGATTTTTGAACGGACCTTCGTACACAACTTTGCCGCCTTGACTCCCCGCATGTGGACCCACGTCCACGATATGATCCGCCACCTTGATCACATCCGGGTCATGTTCCACGACCAAAACCGTGTTCCCTCGGTCGCGCAATTGCCGCAACAGTTCATTCAACCGGTGCACATCGCGCGGATGAAGTCCCACACTGGGCTCGTCGAACACGTACATTACGTCCACGAGGCTGCTGCTCAGATGTTTGACGATCTTCACGCGCTGTGATTCGCCGCCGGAGAGCGTGTCCGTTTCACGATTCAATGTAAGGTATTCAAGGCCGATGTCCACGAGATATTGCAATCGCTGGACCAATGTGTTCAGGATCGGCGCGACAGTTGGTTCCTTGAACTTCTTGACCACATCGATCAATTGTCCCACTTCCATCGAAGCCAATTCGGCGAGGTTGTACCCGTCGATCTTGCATTTCAACACGTCCTGGCTGAGCCGAGCGCCCCTGCAAACCGTGCAGGGCGCCATGGTAATGTAAGGCGCCACGGCCTTTTGCGTGCGTTCCGACATGGTCTTGACGTCGCGTGTGATGTACTTGCTGGTGAATTTACTGATGACGCCTTCGAACGTTAAGTTGAAATCCTTGCCCCCCACCTTTGTCTTGACCTTGTAGGGTTTGCTGTACAGCAGCAGGTCCATTTCCTTTTCGCTGAGCTTGGAAAGCTTCTTGTCCATATCGAATAGTTTCGACTGGGCAAGGAGGTTCCAGCCCCAACTGTCGATAGCGTATTCATTGAACAGGATCGCGCCCTCGTTCAGCGATTTGGATTTGTCGAGAAATAGGTCGAGGTCCACGCCTACTTTGCGGCCAAGGCCGTTGCAGTTCGGGCACATGCCCTTTGGGTCGTTGAATGAGAAGACGTTGGAATATCCCACATACGGTTTGCCGATGTGCGAATACAACCGTCGCAGCACAGAGTAAATGTCGGTGATCGTGCCCATCGTCGAGTGCGACCCTCCGCCAAGCCGCTTCTGGTCCACGACGATCGGCATGCTCAGGTTCTCGATGGCATCCGCATCGGGCTGCGAGTAACGCGGCAGAAACGTGCGGATGAACATGCTGAAATTTTCGTTCATCTGACGCTGCGCCTCGGTGGCCAACGTGTCGAAGACGATGGACGACTTCCCCGAACCGGAAACGCCGGTGAAGATCGTGATCTTGCGTTTCGGGATCTTCAGCGAAACATTCTTCAGATTGTTCTCTCGCGCGCCGCGGATTTCGATATATTCCTGTGTCATGTATATCCTCGGTAAACAACATCCCCACGCTGGCCTCTCGACTCAACGGGCTCAGCATCGCCAACGTCGCCGCCTCCGGAGCGGGGCCTGCGCAGGTCCGTGGGCTTCTGCAGGGTCGATTCCATTTCGTTGGCGCTGATTGATCCATGCGGTCGAGGTGGCGTTCGAGAGCATCCACGTGCGCGGGCCAGAGCCGGCAGAATGGAGCCAGCCAGGCATCCACCTCTCCAACCGGCTGTGGCGCCGAGACCAGGAAGGCTTAATATCGCGCGGCGGTTCGGCTCGGCAATGATTTCGAACATAGATTCCACTCCCTCACATATACCTCATAGAGCATATGCGTGCCAAGACATATACCCGCAATTCCCGCTCAGTCCATCCGTGAAAGTTCAAGCGAAACGGATTTGAACGAGTCGAAGTCGACTATGCAATAAAAGTTGCAGAAATACGATCTCGCATATTTCCTTGACTAAAAGCGGAAGCGAGTGTAGGGTGGACGCGCCTAAACTTTTTGCTAAATTCCTGAAAGGCGGCGGTAGAAGACGGCGGGGCGATGGCCGATGTTTTATCGGAACGAGGCGTCTTTCCCGCAGGGCCGCCGGTGAATCTTATGGAGCGGCCAGGTCACGATCAGAACTTCCGAGAGCGTGTAGAGGCTCATTATCAGAAGCTCGGGAAACAGCGGCAGCGAGTGGTGAAATATGTCAACGATAATCTAAAGACGTCGGTCTTTCTGACGGTCAATCAGCTTGCGGAACAGGTTGGAGTGGATGCGGCGACGGTGGTGCGGACCGCTCAGGATTTAGGTTTTCGGGGATATGGAGAGTTCATCGAGAGTGCGCGGGGGCATTTTATTGAGACGCTCACGCCGTACGAGATCGCGCGGCGCGAGATCCAGAAGTCGCCCGGCCCCGAACAGTCAGCCCTCGATTCAGTACAGCAGGAGATTGAAAATCTCCAGCGTCTAGCCGCCGAGATCAACCCCAAGCAGCTCGTGAGCGTGGCCAGGCGGATCCGCAAGGCAAACCGGATTTTAGTGGTGGGGATCGACCTGGCAAGCACGCTTTCAGATCACCTGTTCTACACGCTTCAATCCCTCGGCCTGAACGCTCTCGCGGCGACCTCGGGCGGCGGGCGATTGCGCAATCACCTCACCTCGATCGGCAAGGGAGATCTGATGATCGCGATCACGTTCCGACGTGGTTTGCGCGAGACCGTAGGCGCGGCGCAAGCCGCGCGCGAAGCCGGCGCATATACCGTGGCGCTTACCGACAGCGAGCTTTCCCCGCTTGTCAAAATTTGCCATGAACACATTCTGGCGTCGATAAATAGTCCTTCTTTTACCGGTTCATACGTGGCGCCGTTGGCGGTAATCAACGCCTTGGTTGTCACACTGCTTAACTGTGATCCATCTCATACCCTGAAGGCGCTGGGCAAAATCAACAAAGAGTTCGAGACCGGCCAGCGCTGGTGCTAAGTGAGAGT
>Ga0187894_10003928_pt1 | contig 16291 bp, 7 predicted proteins | sample GBC1701081metaG_FD_136650 | JGI IMG/M metagenome (GOLD analysis project Ga0187894, IMG submission 136650) | White microbial mat communities from a lava cave in the Kipuka Kanohina Cave System on the Island of Hawaii, USA - GBC170108-1 metaG ... | reverse complement strand
GCGCGCTCAAGATGCAGCTTCATCCGCATTTCCTTTTCAACACGCTCCATTCGATCTCGGCTTTGCAGCTTGAAGACGTGGCCGCGGCGCAGAAGATGATGGCGCGGCTGGGCGATTTCCTGCGGCTGACCTTGGAGAACGCCGGCTTGCAAGTAGTCCCGCTGCGGCGCGAGATCGAATTTCTGAAATGCTATCTGGAGATCGAGCAGGTTCGCTTCGGCAAGCGGTTGACGTCAGTCATCGAGGTCGAGCCGGAGGCTCTCGAAGCGCCGGCGCCGAATCTGATCCTGCAGCCGCTGGTCGAAAACGCCATCCGGCACGGCATCGCCCCGCGCCCCGCGCCCGGCCTCATCCGCATCAGCGCAAAGCGCGAACGCGGCAGGCTCAAGATCGTCATCAGCGACAACGGCTGCGGCCTGGCGCAAAACGGAAATGGCGCGGGCCGCGTCACAGAGGGACTGGGACTGCAAAACACGCGCGCCCGGCTGCAACAGCTCTACGGCTCGAACTTCGGATTCGATCTGGCGAACGGCGCCGAAGGCGGCTTGGTCGTGACGCTGGATCTGCCGCTGAGCGGTCGCGGCGGTGAGTCTTTGAACGGAGCGCCGCGCGGATGAGCGAAGTGAAGATCAAAGCGCTGATTGTGGACGACGAACCGTTGGCGCGCTCGATGGTGCGGTGTATGGCGGATGGCCACGCCGGTATTGAATTGGTTGGCGAATCCGAAAGCGGCCAGGAGGCCATCGCGGCGATCCGGACGCTGAAGCCGGACCTGATCTTTCTCGACGTGCAGATGCCGGGGGGCGACGGGTTCACGGTGATCGAAGCGTTGGCCTCCGAACATTTGCCTCACGTCATCTTCATCACGGCTTATGACCAGTATGCGGTGCGCGCGTTCGAGGTCCACGCGATCGATTACCTGCTGAAGCCATTTGACCGCGATCGTTTCGAACAGGCGTTGCGGCGCGCCGTGCGGCAGATCGAGACCGAGCGGAGCGGGGAACTGAATGAGAGGATTTTCTCGCTGCTGGCCGAGCGCCGGCCGCCGGCGCCTTATCTCGAACGGTTCATTATCAAGACCGAAGGCCGCGTCTTTTTCCTCAAGGCCGGCGAGATCGAATGGGTCGAGGCTGAGGGCAATTACGTCGTGCTGCACGCGGGCGGGAAAGGGCATCTCTTCCGCGAAGCGATCAGCAGCCTGGAAACCAGACTCGACCCGCGCCGATTCCAACGCATCGGGCGTTCGGCCATCGTCAACATCGATTGCGTTCGTGAACTCCAGCCCTGGTTCCGCGGCGATTACAAGATCATTCTCCACGACGGGACGGAACTGAAGCTCAGCCATCGTTTCCGCGACAACCTGAACAAATATCTCGGCGGGTCGTTATGATTGCGCCTGGGGTTGCGGATACCACGAGCTTGTCTCATTGGTCTCTACACAAGCCCACGTTCCCCCGCTCCAGCGGAGCGCAATGTTTATAGATTGGCTCCCTATTCCCTAGCTCCGTCAGGAGCGGCATCCGCGCGGGGTCAGATGCCGCTCCTGACGGAGCTAGGGAGCGTGATTCATCGCATAGCTATAAACATTGCGCTCCTAACGGAGCGGGAAAATTTGTGTAGAACCAATGAGACAAGCTCGTGGCATCCGTCCCAATCCTGCTTGCTTCGATTTAGCGCCACAAAGATTGGTTACCAACTTCGACTGGTAGTCCGCTCTCTTTCGTTCGCCGGACAAGAGCGTTAAACCCGCGCTAGACCACCTTCGTCACAAATCTATTTTCGCCCTCTTACCCTCCGGTTATTTTGCGCCGTCTGACAAGCAAAGAGCGCTGCGGCGCGAGTGATAGGAGGGAGAGATGTTCGTCATAGGTTTTCGTCAGGTCGTTATTACCGGGTTGGCTACTCTCATCGCGTTAGCCCTTACCACATTCGCACAATCGCAACCGGGCGCGCGCGTTCTGCAAGGCGAGGTGAAGGATCAAACGGGCGCGTTGATCGTCGGCGCAAAGGTGGACTTGCTCGGCGATGGGGCGTCTGCGCGCGCAGCAACCAGCGATGCGATAGGGCGCTTCCGTTTTGGCGATCTGCCGGCGGGCGCGTATCGATTGAAAGTTTCCGCCCAGGGCTTCGCCGCGCGCGAGGAACTGGTTGACTTGCGGAACACGGCCGCCACTCAGGTCGCCATCACACTTTATCCGACGATCAAAGAGTCGCTGACGATTGACGGCGCGGATACGGAAAGAGTCTTGGACCCGGAACGCGCCGCCGGCGCTCAGCGTTTGACCGAGCTGGAATTGCAGGCGCTGCCGGACGATCCCGACCAGCTTACGGAGCAGTTGCAGCGACTCGCAGCTTCCTCCGGCGGCGCGCCGGGGCAGGCCATCGTGACGGTGGACGGCTTTCTGGCGGGCGGGCGGCTGCCGCCCAAGTCGGCCATCCGTGAAGTGCGCATCAATCCGAATATCTTCTCGGCGGAGTACGACACGCCGCCCTTTCGCGGCGGGCGCATCGAGGTCACAACGAAACCGGGCGCAGACGCCTTTCATGGCGCGGTTTTTTTCAACTACAACGGCGCGGCGCTCAACGCCCGAGATCCGTTCGCGCCGCAGCGCGCGCAAAACCAGACGCGCCGTTACGGGCTGCAATTCGGCGGGCCGGTCGTTAAGAAGCGCGCCAGCTTCTTTCTGGATTTGGAACAACGCGACATTGATGAAGCCGCGACGGTCAACGCCGTGATTCTCAACGAGGCTTTGCAACCCGCGCCCTTCGCCGCCAACGTCGCCGCGCCGAAGCGCCTGTTGATCGGCTCGGCGCGCGCGGATTGGCAATTGAATCAAGCGCACACTCTCGCCTTGCGCTACGACTACAACCGCAACCGGCTGGACAACCAGGGCGCCGGCGGGTTCAACCTGCCCGAACGCGGATTCGCAAACAGGCAAACGGAGCAGAGCTTCCGCTTCACCGAGACAGCCGTCATCAATGAGAAGATGGTCAACGATCTGCGCGTTGGGATCACGTTCAACAGGTTCACCCAACGGGCGGGCTCGAACCAACCGGGGATCTTTGTCGCCGGCGCCTTCACCGCGGGCGGAGCGACGCCGAACTTTCTCGACCGCGACGAGCGGCGGCTGGAACTGGCCGATAACCTCATCGTTGGCGCAGGCCGGCATCAATTGAAGCTCGGCGCGCAGATCTTCCACAAACACTTTGGCGATGCGCGGGCGGAGAATCCGCAAGGCGCTTTCTTTTTCGGTGGCGGACTCGCGCCGCAATTGGACGCAAACGGCGCTGTGATGGACGGGGCGGCGCAAATCAACATCGGCGGTCTTGAGCAATACCGCCGCGCGTTGCTCGGTTTGCCCGGCGGCGCGCCGACCCGGTTCACGCTCACGCGCGGCCAACCGTCGGTCTCGATCAATCAATGGCTGCTCGCCGGATTCGCGCAGGATGAGTGGCAATTACGGCGGAATCTTACCGCAAGCTTGGGGTTCCGTTTCGAAGCGCAGACCGCGCCGGCGGACAAGGTCAGTCTCGCGCCCCGGTTGGGAATCGCGTACACGCCGGATAAGAAACAGAATTGGGTGCTGCGCGCCCGCGCGGGCCTCTTTTACGACCGCATCAGCGAAGCCTTGACGCTCGAAGCGCTGCGATTGGACGGGCTGCGGCAACAACAACTCCTCATTGACGCGCCGTCATTCCCCGATCCGTTCGCGGGCGGCAATGCGGCAAACGCCATTCCGACAGTGCGGGTGTTGGAGCCGTCATTGCGCCCGTCCTCATCGCTTCAGGCGCGGGTGGAGTTGGAGCGCCAATTGCCGCGCGGCTGGCGAATTTCCATGAGCCACAACTGGACGCGGGGCTGGGGCGAACCGCGCTCGCGCAATATCAACGCGCCGCTCGTTGACGCCGCTCATCTCGACCCGTTCGCCGCGCCGCGCCCATTCGGCGCGGCCAAAAACATCCTGCAATTCGAGGCGAGCGGGCGTGTCCGCGGGCGCGCGCTCTTCGTCGGCGTGAATCAAGCGGCGAACAAATATTTCAACCTCTTCTCAGGCTATCTCTACTTCGATTTTCAGACTGACGCGGACAACGCCTTCCTACAACCGCAATCGAGCTATGACTTGCGCGGCGAATGGGGGCCGCCCGTGTGGCAAACGCGCCATCGCATGTTTCTTACTACAACGATCAATCTGCCCTGGCGCGCTCGCGCGGCTTTCTCGCTCAACGCGGCTTCGGGGCAGCCGTACAACGTCACCACCGGGCGCGACAACAACGGCGATGGCAGTTTCAACGACCGCCCCAGCGTCGTCGCCACAGCGCAGCCGCGCGCCATCCCGACGCCGTTCGGCGCGCTCGATCCGTCGGCCGTGAAGGGAACCTTGCGGCGCAATGTGGGAACCAATCCGGCCAACGCCACGCTCGACCTCAATCTGAGCCGGACGTTCGCTTTCGGTAAATTGAGCGCGGCTGGCGACCGTCCATTCAAACTGGCGGCAAACGTCCGCGCTGGCAATCTGCTCAACCGCGCCAATCTGCTGGGCGTCAACGGCGTGCTGGCTTCGCCGTTTTTCGGGCGCGCCAACGCCGCCGGCCCGGCGCGTCGTATTGAAGTCGGGCTTCGTTTCAGCTTTTGAAACAACGAGTCAATACCGCAAGCGGTAGCGAGTGTGATCCCCGAGTTGAGCCGCTATAGGGATCACACTCGCTACCGCTCGCGGTACCGACCTGATGCGCCGCCGCATTGTTCTAAAAGATCCACACCGCTATGAATCGGGAGGAAAAATGAAACGTTTATCTATTCGCAATTTATCGCTTGTGGCCTGCGCGGCCTTTGCGCTGTGGCTCTACCATTTCAGTGTCAGCGCGCGGCAAGCGCCGGAAACCAGGAAGCCGGCGCTCCTTCCCATCGTGCCGCTGCTCATCGAATACGAATACGCGCCGTTGCATCTGATGCAATGGATCGACGATCACCCGCAGTACACGATGATCGAAGCCATCGTGAATCAGACCGGAACGCCTCTTTATCAAGTCATTCTGACGGAGAAAGAGGCGCGGCGGCGCGTCTACTACTGCAACGTGGAGGCGAAGGTGAAGGAACTCGCGCGCGACGGGCGGGAGGCGTATTTGGCCGCGATTGACTTCAAGACGGCGAGCGACGCCGAAGGTCCGCAGCGTTACGGCCTCGCCCTGAGCGACAAGCGGGGGCAGCATGTGCGATGGCGCTTCCTGCCCGCCACTGCGCCGTCGGAGCGTGGCGCCGGGCTCACGCCGCTGGTTGCCGCGCCGGGGCTGCGTCTGGAATATCGCGATCTGGGCACGGCCGCCGGAGCGGGCTCCGCCGTGCAAATTGGCGACACGGTGAGCGAAGCCGCAGCCTGGCCGGAGATCAGCTCGCCGCCGTATTTCGTCGCGTATCGCGGTTCCATCTCGTTGGGACGCCACCTCGGCGCATTACCGATAGGGAAAGAGAGTTGGCGGACAACCTCCGCGCCGGCGGAACCGCGCGAAGGCGCGGAATGGAAACTGGTCAACGAGCGCGGGCGCGAACGTACTCTGAAGATCACCGCGCGGCAGGGCGATTTGCTGACCATTCGCGAGGTCGGCGCGCCGAGCTTTCAATCTTCGATCCTGACGCTGCAAGCGCGGGCGACTGACGACGGCCTGGCTATACAGTCCGCGCATCTGATCAGCGGCTCGCAAACGATGGGCCTCAGCTTCAAACCGGAACTGAATCTTGCCGCGGCGCCCGCAGGCAAGAGCGCGGAGACGGCCTTTCAAATTGACCAGGGGAAGGCCGGGCGCATTGCGCAGGGCGTAGTCACGCTCGACAGGCAAGGAGAGGCGTTGCGCCTTCGTTGGCAGCCGAAAGCGCCCGATTGGGCTAGGGCGCGCGCATTGGAGACAACGATCAGGCTGACAACCGCCACAAATACGATTGGGTATACGATTGAGACAACGCAATCCGTGGAGGATCGAAGATAGAGGATCGTTTATCCATGGTATCCGCATCCGGGGTATCCGCATCCGGGGTATCCGCATCCGGGGTGTCCGCATCCGGGGTGTCCGCATCCGGGATTGCTCATTCCCGGATGTGGACACTCATTTCATCTCTGACTTTCCCCTCTCAGCCCGCCCTTGGAACTTACCGGCGTTTAGCTGACCACAGAGCGCAGGCACACTATTTGAATCAGAAATCACCATTAATCAATCGGATCGTATCCGCACGCTCCAGTCGCGGATTCAAGAGCAAACTGACTGAGAGGCAATGCATATGCAAACATTCTGGCAAGACCTGCGCTACGGCGCGCGAACGCTGGTGAAGAAACCTGTATTCACGCTGGTGGCGATTCTCACTTTGGCGCTCGGCATAGGGGCCGTCGCGGCGATTTTTACGGTGATCAATGCGGCGTTGTTGCGTCCTTTGCCTTATCAGGACGCGGAGCGGATCGCGGTCGTGGCCACGACAATGCGCAGAGATAGGATCGAAGTTCGTAGCACGTCTTACCCGGACTTCGCCGATTGGCGGGATCAGAACACTGTCTTCGAGCGGATCGCGGCGCGCACCTCACCCACTTTCACTTTGACCGGCGGCGCCGAGCCGGAACGTATAGACGGCGAACTGGTGTCGGCCGATTATTTTCCTCTGCTCCGCGTGAGCGCGGCTAAGGGCCGGACTTTTCTTCCCGAAGAAGATCGCACGCCCGATACGCATCGCGTGGCGTTGGTGGGCCATGGTTTGTGGCAGCGTCGCTTCGGAGGCAGCCCTGCGTTGGTTGGGCAGACGATTCAACTGAACGGCGCCGATTACACCGTGGTGGGGATCATGCCGGAAGACTTTCGCGGCGTCTCGGATCGGGCCGAGGTTTGGCTGCCGATGATGATGAACTCGTCGGTCAGGGACGGGGGGCAATTGAAGGAGCGCGATCAACGCTGGCTTTCCACCGTAGCGCGCCTCAAACCGGGCGTGACTCTGGCGCAAGCCCAGGCGGAGATGGACGCGATCTCCCGCCGTTTGGAACAAGCCTATCCGGACTCGAACAGGAGCCGCGGCGCGCGCGTGACTATGCTCTACGACCAGTTTTTCGGCGGCGTTCAACTGACGCTCTGGATTCTGCTGGGCGCCGTGGGTTGCGTGTTGCTCGTGGCCTGCGCCAATGTCGCCAATCTGCTGTTGCAACGCGCCGCCGGACGCTCCACGGAGATGGCCGTCCGGCTGGCGCTCGGCGCGACTTCCCAAAGGCTGATTCGACAGTTGCTGACCGAGAGCCTGCTGCTGGCGCTCATCGGAGGCGCGCTCGGAGTATTGCTTGCCCTGTGGAGCGTGGATTTCCTGGCGCGGCTCAGCCCTATGACGTTTCCCAGTTTCGTCAAGCTTACGCTCGACGCGCGAGTGCTCGGCTTCAGCCTGTTGATTTCCGTGCTGACCGCCGCGATCTTCGGCCTGGCGCCCGCGTTGCAGGCCGCGCGGCCGGCGCTGAGCGAAGCGCTCAAAGCCGGCGGCCGGAACTCGTCGGGCGGCCTCGGACGCAACCGCCTGCTCAACTCGCTGGTCGTCTCCGAAATCGCTCTGGCGCTGACGCTGCTCATCGGAGCGGGTTTGATGATCCGCAGCTTGCAGCGCTTGCAGGCCGTCGATCCGGGCTTCAACACCGAGCGCCTGTTGACGATGCGAGTCAGTCTGCCGGCGCAATCGTACCGGGAGGATCAACTCGTCGCATTCAGTCAACAATTGCGCGAGCGCCTGCAAGCGCTGCCCGGGGCGCAATCGGTCGCCCTGGCTTCCGACCTGCCTCTGAGCGGCAGCACCAGCGCGAGGCCGATTGAGTTGGAAGGGCGGCCCGCCACAACCGCCGAGGGCGAAATCAGAATGTACCGCCATCGTGTGACCCCGGGGTTCTTCTCGACGCTGGGCATCCCGCTCATCAAAGGCCGCGATTTCACCGCCGGCGATCATGCGCAAGCGCCCGGCGCCGTCATCATCAGCGAAGCGCTGGCCCGTCGTTATTGGCCCAATGAAGACCCCATCGGCAAGCGTCTGAGGGAAGACAGCCATGGGCTCTCCACGCCTTCCCCCTGGCTGTCAGTCGTCGGCGTGGCCGCAGAGGTCAAATATCGCGGGCTGCCGCAAAACCCTAACGCCGACCCGGACGTCTACTTCCCCTTGTTGCAAAGGCCCAGCAGAGATTTGTTCCTGGCGGCGCGCTCCAGCGTCGATCCGGACAGTCTGGTCGCCGCCGTGCGCGCTGAATTGCGAAAACTCGATCCGAACCTGCCTGTTTACGGCGTCACGACGATGGCGGCGCGGGTGGCCAATCAGACGACGCAATCGCGTTTCACCGCCTGGCTCCTCGGCGTCTTCGGCGCGCTCGCGCTCGTCCTTGCGGCGGTCGGAATCTACAGCGTCATGGCCTATGCGGTGGAGCAGCGGTCGCGCGAGATCGGCGTCCGTGTGGCCTTGGGCGCGCGCGCCGGCGATGTGTTGAAGATGGTCATCGGGCAGGGAATGAGACTGACGCTGCTTGGCGTGGGGCTGGGGCTGGGCGCGGCTCTGGCGTTGACACAGTTGATGAAGCGATTGCTGTTCGGCGTGGCGGCGGCCGACCCGCTGACCTACGCCGCGATCGCCCTGTTATTGACGCTTGTCGCATTGCTGGCCTGTTGGATTCCGGCGCGGCGGGCGACGAAGGTCGATCCGGTGATTGCGCTGAGGTCCGAATAGGTGTCAGTTTTCAGTTTTCAGTTGATAGTCGAGATTGGCCGAAAGGCTTCTTCACTGAAAACTGAAAACTGATTCCTAGATCGGTTTGCGATTGCGTGTACGGGATCGCTGGGTCAGTACCGCGAGCGGTAGCGAGCGTGGCTTATTGAAGCGGCCTCTTAACGGAGCCACGCTCGCTACCGCTCGCGGTACTGATCCGTACACGCAATCGCAAACCGATCTAAACGCCTCCCGGGAAGCGATGACAGTTAGTTGACAAAATCAAGTAAATGATTGATAAAGTCAATTGACTCTCGAACCCGCTTCAAAGGAGGACGAGCATGGGGAAAAACGGTCTCGCGCCGCATGTCGAATCCGTGCGGCGTTTCAATCGCTTCTACACGAAGCGAATCGGCGTTTTGGGCGAGCGCCTGTTGCAAAGCCCGTTTTCCCTGACTGAGGCCAGGGTCCTTTACGAGCTGGCGCATCATGAAAGGACGACGGCGACGGAACTGGGCGGCGAGCTGGGGTTGGATGCGGGCTATCTCAGCCGCGTGCTGGCCGCTTTCAAAAAGCGCGGTCTGATCGCCAGAAAACCCTCTGAAACGGACGGACGCCAGAGCGTCATCTGGTTGACGGAGAAAGGACGGAAAGCCTTCGCCGAACTCAATGCGCGCTCGCGCAATGAAATCGAAGCGGCGCTCAACGGACTCTCTCCGGCGGATCAGAACCGCCTGATTGAAGCGATGGGCGTCATCGAGGGGCTGCTCGGCGCGGAGCCGGAACACAGTGTCCCTTATATCATCCGTCCGCATCAGCCCGGCGATATGGGTTGGGTTACGCACCGGCACGGCGTCCTCTACAACGAAGAGTACGGTTGGGATGAACAGTTCGAGGCGCTGGTGGCGGAGATCACGGCGAAGTTCATCCGGGACTACGATCCGAAACAAGAGCGGTGCTGGATCGCCGAACGCGGCGGCGCTGTCGTCGGCTCTGTGTTCCTCGTTAAAAAGTCGAAGACGGTGGCGCAATTGCGCCTGTTGCTGGTCGAACCGAACGCGCGCGGGATGGGCATAGGCAAGCGCCTGGTGAATGAATGCGTGCGCTTCGCCCGGCAAACGGGATACAAGAAGATCACGTTGTGGACAAACAGCGTGCTCGACGCTGCCCGGAGCATCTACGAAAGAGCGGGATTCCAGTTGATCCATGAGGAGCCGCATAACAGCTTCGGTCACGGCCTGGTGGGACAGAACTGGGAGCTGAAGCTGTAAGCGTGGCGAAAACAGCCAGCCATCGGTATCTAATTAAAGTGAGCCTATGGAGCGCTGCGGCTTCGAGATACTGCTGGCGGATTCGGCATTAGCCATTAACCATTGGGCATTAGCCATAGGCTCCGCCACTTTAATGGCTTACATCCAGTCCGATTCCGGGATCAGCGGTTCCCACGACCGGACATCTTCTTCAGATCTCTTCTTCTTTGCTTTGCGCAAACTCTCTTCTCTCATCGTGTTGTTCTTCAATCAGCGGAGGCACGGAGTTTGATAATTGAGGCCGTGACCACTCCTGCGTTTTAACAATGGAAATCAATCTGGGAGGAAAGTAATGCGGACGATCTGGCAGGATTTGCGCTACGGCGCGCGAATGTTAATGAAGTCTCCCAACTTCACTCTTATTGCCGTCCTCACGCTTGGCTTGGGCATTGGCGCGAACACGGCGATTTTTAGCGTCGTCAACGGCGTGTTGCTGCGTCCGCTCGCCTATCACGAGCCTGAACAGATCGTGACGCTTTTGAACTACGGGCGAGGGCCGGTTTCGCCCGCGAACTTTCTGGATTTTCGCTCGGGCAGCCAAAGCTTCACGCAGATGGCGGCGGCGGAAGCGTGGGGCGCCACGCTCGCGGGCGCTGACAGGGCGGAATCGATCGGCGGGTTACGGATGGGCGAAGGGCTTTTTGATCTGCTCGGCGAGCAGCCGTTGCTGGGGCGTACGCTGCAATCCGAAGATTACCAATCTGGCAAGGATCACGTGCTCGTGCTGAGCCACAAGCTCTGGCAGCGAGCGTTCGGCGGCGACCCGAATATCATCGGGCGGCATATTACGCTGAGCGGAGAAAGTTACGCCGTGGTCGGAGTGATGCCGCCGCAGTTTCAATTCCCGCCGTTCTGGTCCACGCGCGCCGAGATGTGGGCGCCGCTCGATCTGCGCCCGCGCGCGACGGCCCGCGGGGGGAATTCATTGCGCGTCTTTGCGCGGCTCAAACCGGGCGTGGCCCTGCCGCAGGCGCAGGCCGAGATAGACGCGATGAACAAGCGACTCGCCATGGCTTACCCGGAAGCCAACGCCGGCCTCAACATCCGCGTAGACCCGTTGAATGAGAAAGTGGTCGGCAATGTTCGCCGGGCGCTGCTGGTCCTGTCGGGCGCCGTCGGATTCGTCCTGTTGATCGCCTGCGCGAATGTGGCCTGTTTGCTGCTGGCGCGCGCGGCGGCGAGGCAAACAGAGACTGCGGTGCGCGTGGCGTTAGGCGCCAGCCGATGGCGCATCATCAGACAGTTGTTGACCGAGAACTTGTTGCTCGGCTTGGGCGGCGCGGCCGTCGGAATTCTGTTTGCCGTGTGGGGCGTTGATTGGCTGACGACGCTGCTGGCGGGCAACAGCAGCAGCTTCACCGTCCGTTTGCCGCGCCTCGGCGAAATCAAGATTGACGGGGCGGCGCTCGGATTCACGCTCGCGGTCTCGTTGTTGACCAGTCTGCTCTTCGGACTTGTCCCGGCGCTCGCCGCGTCAAAACCGGATCTTCACCAGACGCTCAAAGAGAGCGGGCGGGGAGCGGCGGGCGGACGCCGCCGTTTGCGCGAGACGCTGGTCGTCGCCGAACTCGCATTGGCGTTGGTGACGCTGATTGGCGCGGGTTTGCTGATGAACAGCTTTTTGAAGCTGCAAGGGGTTGATCCGGGATTCAATCCGCGCAACGCGCTGGCGATGACGGTCTCGCTGGCGGGCGCGTCGCAGTATGTGGGGCCGGCGCGCGAGGCGTTCTACCGGCAAGTGACGGATCGGCTGGCAGCCTTGCCGGGCGTTGAGTCGGCGAGCGCGATCAATCATCTGCCGCTGGCCGGTGATCTGTGGACGAGAGCGCTGACGATTGAAGGCCGCCCACTGCCGCCGCCCGGAGAGGGCATCGAGGTCGCCTTCCGCGTCAGTCGCCCGGATTACTTTCGGACGATGGGAATCCCGTTACGCGCGGGGCGCGATTTCACTGAGCGCGACGCTCCCGACGCTCCCGGCGCTATTATCATCAATGAGACGCTCGCCCGGCGTTATTGGCCGACGGAAGACCCCATCGGCAAACGCGTCACGTTGGACGACCCGCGCGACAACTCGCGGGCGCCGCAGTGGCGCACTGTGGTCGGCGTAGCGAAGGACGTCAAACAGGATAGTTGGTTGAATGCGCCGTCGAACGAAATCTACCTGCCCTTCCAACAAAGCCGGGACTTTTACGCGGGAACCTCCAGACAGTTCGCCCCAATGACGATCGTCGTTCGGACTACTGTCGAGCCACAGAGTCTGGCCGCGGCGGCGCAGGAGACGGTCAGATCGCTCGACCGCAACCTGCCGGTCTCCAATGTAGTGACGATGGAACAGGTGATTACCGACACGCTCTGGCAGCAGCGTTTCAATTTGCAGTTGATCGGAATATTTGCCGTCCTTGCCTTGACGCTGGCCGCCGTCGGGCTGTACGGCGTGATGTCGCACGCCGTCGCTCAACGCGCGCGCGAAGTCGGTTTGCGAATGGCGCTTGGGGCGCAGCGTCGCGACGTGTTGAAGCTGGTGGTGGGGCAGGGAATGAAACTGGCGCTGTTCGGGGTGGCGTTGGGCCTGCTCGCGTCAGTGGCGTTGACTCGGTTGATGGAGAAGTTGCTGTTTGAGGTGAGCGCGACCGATTTTTCGACTTATGCCGTGATCGCGGGTTTGCTGACGCTGATCGCGCTCGTGGCCTGTTGGATCCCGGCGCGGCGGGCGACGAAAGTGGACCCAATGGTGGCGTTGAGGTGTGAGTAGACGCCGGATGTCAGATGAATGCGCGGAAGGGCGTCCATAAATCCCACCAACGGCAGTTGGTGGATTGTTCAGTTCCAGCCTACCAGGCAAGCGATTCTATTCTCAAATCCCACCAACGGCAGTTGGTGGATTGTTCAAGTCCGGCCTCGGTGGAGCAGGGGCCGGGCTTGAACAATCCACCAACTGCCGTTGGTGGGATTCAAAAGAAAAGCCGCGGCTGTGTAGGTTGAATCTGAACAGTCCACCGATTTCCATCGGTGGGATTTATCGGAGCACGACGCCCACTATTTCAACGCCTTATCTCGCCAGCGGCGAACGCTCATCACGTCGAAGCGTTCGCCCGTGAACATGATCTGCTCCACGGGGTTTTCGCCGTCGCGCTTCAGATAATCGCTCACGTCCATCCAGCGGATTTCGCCGTCGGAAGCGCGGATCACCAGCAGCACGGGATAGTCCCGGCTCCGCCAATAATCAGCCCAACTCTCGTTCTTGATCCGAAAGACCTCCGCGCCGTCGCGCTCTCGTCTCGTCGTGTATGAACCGCCGGATTTGAGTTGCAGATAGAGCCGCTTGCCCGTGGCGCGTCCCTGGTCGTCAATGAATTCGATCTCGCCGTCGATGCCGTGATCGCTGTTGGCATAGCCGCGATAGATTTGCCCGGCTTCGGCGGCGATGGCGCCGGCGTGGCCGGCCAGAATCAGTTCGCGGCTCTCGTTCTCGATCACGAGTTGGCTTTCAACCTGGAGCCGGCGCGTTTGTTCCTTCAAGGCCGGCGAATCGAACTTCTTTTCCGTCGCATCGCGCAACACAATCGGTTTGCCGCAGACGGGGCAGAAGACCTTGCCCGTCCCGCCCGGAGCCAACGCTTCATCGATCATTGCCTGAGGGGAAAAGGGTTTGCCACTGACTTTGCACTTCTTGTTTCCACAGGCGTAATGCCGCAGCCGCACGACGTCCTTCGCATGTTCGGTCAGGTGGTTGTGGACGTAGCGGAGAAAGACCAGGCGGGAGTTCTCATCCACATCGGGATTGAAATAAGCCTCCAGCCGCGCCGCGCCCTCGGCTTCGCGCGCGAGCTTCAGCCCCAGGCCCTGGCCGGTCTGGGTTTTGAAGTCGGCGGCGTCTTTCCAAAGCTCGTCGGCCTCGAAGACTTCGGTGTGATGCAGCCGCACCACCAGCGTGGCGTAAATGTCATCCACCGGGCCGCTGAAACGATAGGTCATCAGCGCGTTCGGATGTTCGGGCGCATCCGGGCGCTCGCGGCGGAAGTAGCTGGGGAAGGTCAGCAGCGCCGTGCCGCCGTGCGGCTGGCGCAAACACCAAGCGCGTTTGACGAAGGTCTCGTGCAGCGTGCGCAAGACCACGGCTTCGTCATCGGCGGGCAAACGTTCAAAGTCCTGGTAATCCAATTCGCCGCGCAGCATCTCGTCTTCGCGGATGCAGCCGAGTTCCCGCGGATGTTTGCGCACCACGCGCACCACGGCGGCGGCGTAGCGGCTGAGCACTTCCGGCCTGAGCAGAATGAAGCCGCCGAAGTCCACGCGCTGAATCATGCCCGGCCCGGCGAGCAATCCCACGACGGTTTGTAATTCCGCCAACTCGAATCGTTCTCCGGGCAGCGCCATTTCCATCCGCTGTTTCAACTCGACCAGTCGGATCAGGACAAGGCCGCTGTCGCGCAGGCCCAGGATTTCCCGCTTCATCCGATGGTAAAGCGCGGGGGAAGTGGTTTCAGGGATGTTCCGCCAATCGATGGCGGCGATGATGGCGTCGCGCAACTCGTCGCAACCTTCTCCGGTCTTCGCGCTGGTCAATCGCAAGGGAGACAGAAAGCCGCGCTCCCGTATGAACTTGTCCATGCCGGCGCCGCTGACCACCAGCCCGCCACGGTCAACTCGTCCGGCGACCAGCAGCTTGGCGAAAGGTTTGCGCGCCGCTTTTTGCAGGTCGCGATCCCATTGGCCGAGTCCCTCGAATGGGTTTCGGCTCTGCGGATTGAAGACCAGCGCCGCCGCCGCGGTGTCGTCCATGAAAAGCTGGTGGACGAGACGGTAATCCACCTGCCCGGCGAAATCCCACAACCAGATTTCGCGCTCCACGCCGTCCTTATGCGCTGTGTGCGGCAGCTTCCAGTGCGTGGCCCAAGCGCCGTCGGTCGAGGTGTTGCGCTCTTCGTCCTTGACGCCCAGGGCAAGGTAGTTGGACAACCCGGTCTTGCCCACGCCTGAATCGCCGACGAGCAGGACTTTGGCGTTTGTGTATTGCAGTTGCTCCGGGACGGCCGGGTCCGGAATCGTTGAAACGCCGCCGGCAGGGGCCGCGTCTACCAGGTCTCTCAGGTTCCACGCGCGCATCACGCCGTTTTCGGCGCTTGAAAATGCCGCGCTATCATCGGCGCTCCAGGCCACGCTCCAGACCGCGGAAGAATGTCCTTCGAGAACGCGCAGGCAGCGTCCGCTGTCGATCTCCCAAACTCGGACGGTCTTGTCAGAAGAGCCGGAGAGAGCGCGCAGGCCGTCCGGGCTGAAGGCGACGGAGTGAACCGCCGCGGTATGGCCCAGGGAGCGAATTTTCTCCTCGAACCGCGCGCGGGCGGCCTCCTGTTCCGCCGTGAGTTGGATCGCCGGCGGCCGGCAGGCTTCGAGGAGCTTCGCATACGCCTGTTCGCGGTCGCTATCCATTGGCGGCAGCCAGTCGATGTAGATGAATTGCGCCAGCGCGCCCCTGATGGGAGCGTCATCGAGCCGCAGGGGAATGAAGCGGCGCTCCTCGTTCAGCGGGTCGCGAAACCGGAACGTGCCGGATTCCAACCGCGCCCAGTCGGAGCCGAAGGCGTTGGCCGACATAAACAACACGAGCACGCGGGATTCTTCCAGCCCGTCATCCAGCTTCTTGGGAAGGCTGTCGCCGGGCTTCAGCGTCCATTCGTCGAACCAGACGCGCAGCCCGTCCGCCCGCAACCTCTCGGCGACGGCGCGCACGATGTCTTTGTCTTTCGAACTGTGGCTCAGGAATACGTCGTATTTGAAATCTTCGGCCATGCTTCACCTTGGCGCCGCGCTCACCCATGCCCAACGCGACTGAGTCTCAAAGCCCCGGCTTGTCTCGGATTGGTTTGGCGATTCATCAAACCAGCCATCACAGCGCCGCTTTGACCTGACTGAAATGTTGTTGGACCGATAAAGCCGGGCCGGATGCCGCCGGATGCCGCCGGATGCTGCCGGATGCTGCCGGATGCTGCCGGATGCTGATAGAACGGGGCGCAGTATAAACCCGCCTCGCGGGCCGCTCAATCAGATTTCCGCCGCCGAGGCGGGCGACGAAGGCGGATTCGCCGGTGGTATTGAGGTGTGAGTAAGGCGGTGAGGAAAAAGTGTCGCGGTAAATTTCATTTTCCGTTTGTCATTGTAACTTCTCAGCCCCAACGGGGCGTTCTGTGATAGCCCGGCGCAACGCGCTGGGGACGGGCAGACCGCATTTAGATCCCCAGCCCTGAAAGGGCGCAATAGCAATGTCAGTTATTACGCCCTT
>Ga0187894_10003927_pt1 | contig 16291 bp, 12 predicted proteins | sample GBC1701081metaG_FD_136650 | JGI IMG/M metagenome (GOLD analysis project Ga0187894, IMG submission 136650) | White microbial mat communities from a lava cave in the Kipuka Kanohina Cave System on the Island of Hawaii, USA - GBC170108-1 metaG ... | reverse complement strand
TTCACTTTCATTAAGCAATAGATTGAAAACCAACAGCCGATTGATTCAGAGGCTTAAACCGCCGTTTGAAAGCACGGCGGCGGCGGCAACGCCCTTCATCTCCCTCTAAATCCCAAAGCGGATGATAGAGGGAGTCTTGGGCTAATTCAAGATAAAGTCGTAAACAATTTCATCTTCTCTAAGTTTTGTTGATTTAGCTTTACCTGACAGAACCCATTTGTTTCTGCTCTTTTTGTAGGTTTCGCGGTAGAAGACAGGCACAGAACCCGTTTTTACCAAAAGCCTGTATGCTGTAGATGTACATTTTTCAACCGCGCCGCAGTTGTCTTCATAAGTGTCCGTAATGCCAAATTTTTTTACTTTGTTTGACGAAAGTTCGATGATATTAACGACGCCAACTGTATATCCCTGATTGGTCGAACCATCTTCGATAATCAACTCAGACAAACCGTTGCTGTTTATGTCTGGCAAAGCGGCAATGGAATAATCTTCTGCACCTTCATAGACCAAATGAATTACGATTTTCTGATTTTCCACTATGACGATGCCGTTGTTGGCAAAGTTGTGACCCCTAGTACAGTATCTGTACAGAATTGCTGTTTGGGATGAGTTGGCTTTTGTAAAAGAACCGTTTGTTTCTCCGACAATAGAAAACTCTTCATTACAGGCTTCGTTGTCTTTCCAGTGTTGTCTCGCTTTTGGCAGAGCATTTTGTTTAATAAACGCTTCGTATTTATTTGAAGCGGCGGGCGTCTCTGATTCATCGCGCCCGTCGTGAATCGGTTTTAATGCTTGCGCTTTGATTAATACGCTACTTAAAAACATTATTGAAAAGATGCTTAAACCGGGTAACAAAAATTTGCGGTTATTGCCTGTAACGGCTTTTAAGTTTTGCAATGCGTGACTCCTTTTACAATAGTGTTGCCTGAGAGGATAATTCAGCACTGGAGTTGCGGCAAGACTTAATAGAAAACTTTTCGGAATGGAGAGTGAAAAAGTAAAAAGTAAAAAGTAAAAAGTAAAAAGTAAAAGGTAAAATTAAGAGCTGTAATTCTTTTCTTTGAATTTGATTTTTTACTTGATTGCATAATGTGATGCTTCACAATCTGCCGCGTATTGCGGCTTCAAGCTACTTAAATACTGCACCTTTGATTTGGAGTTTTCTTCGCGGTTCTAAGCGCGGGTACGCCCGAATGCTTTTGGACAAAGCCCCTGCGCGTTCGGCAGAAGTTTTAGCAAACGGTGAAGCAGACGTTTCGCTGATTCCCGTAATTGAAGCGCAACGCATTCCCGACGTTGTGTTTGTTTCCGACGCCTGTGTTGCATCACACAAAAAAGTGCGGAGCGTTGTATTGGTAACAAAGGGAAGAGAATTAAAAGACGTACATTCCATCGCACTTGATACGTCGTCAAGAACATCAGCGGCACTTGTACAAATAATTTTTCAAGAGTTCATTGGACATAACCCCGATTGTAAACCCGCCGCGCCGGATTTGAATTTCATGCTGGAAAAATCGGACGCCGCTTTGATGATTGGCGACCCCGCAATGACATTTCCGTGCGATAGTTTGCTGGTCTTTGATTTGGCTGAGACTTGGCGTAAATACACAGGGCTTGGTTTTGTATTTGCGCTCTGGGCGTCACGCGAAAACGCCATTGATATTGCAAAACAAATTGACCTAGGCGGCGCACGCGACGAAGGATTGAATGCCGCAGAAGAAATCATCGCAGAGTATTCCGATTCACTTGGGTTATCTTTAGAAAGTTTGCGTGAATATGTTTACGAAAATATCTCTTTCAAACTTGATGATGAACTGCGCGAAGGGCTTGAGCTATATTTTCGTCTTGCACACAAACACGGTTTGATTGAAAATTTGAAACAGCTAAAGATGATTTGAAGAAAACTCAAAACAAACGCACACGACGAACGGTTATATTTGCAAGTTTCTCGCAGAAACATATCCCTACCAATCTGTCGAAAGGCTCGTTAAATAATGCCCCTTTACTCCGTGCGGGCTTGTGGCATTTTGATGCAAAATTTTATTCCCGCTTACAGCCTATTGAGGTTTGTAGTGTCAGTCTGTCCAACGGCTTGAGTCAAGCTCTTTGGTCGCAAGAATGTTATCTATTCCTCCGTTTTTCCTGTTCCATCTAATCGTTTGTTCCCGGGAAAATAAAGGCAGGTCCCATTCTTCGGTTGCGCCGGATTCCCAGTCAACACGAATCACTTCGCCTCTATGATGCCATGTGCCGTTACCTTTTTGCCCGCCGAATATCGAGCCGTCGCTGTAAGCAACTTTATTTCCGCCGTCGGTAGTGAATTTGTAATACCAAGTCTTTCCGTCCGCAAACACCTTCCAATTCATAACGGGTGTGGACAGTTCCTTTCCCACAGCTATACGCACCCTTGAGCTGCCTTTTTTGATATGAGCGTAAACTGTGTCGCTTGTTTCCCAGTGACGGCCCGATTTGTCGTTTTCAAATCCGGGTAAGTGATAAACCTTATCTGAAAACCCGCTGAACACAGTGCCTAATGACGTGCTTGCGCCGACACGTCCGCCGCTTTTGATTAGAAAAATTACTGCGAACTCTCGCAATAAATCACGTCCGTTTGTGATTACGCAACTAGTCCCGCCGCAATCATGTCCGACTTTCGCAATGTTGCAACCGCTCAGGAAAATACGGGCGTTTTCTGCGAACATTCCTTCAAAACCCTGCCCATTAAATTCCCCCAACTTGGTAACGTCCAAATTGTCTGCTCCCAAATACATTACTCCGGGATTGCCATGCGTTTCAATTAGGAGTCTTTCGATTATCACTTTATCATTCAGCAATTTTTTCAGTGCATCCTTAAAAGATGATATGCCTGTCACCTGTATTGCACGGGCACCTGTCGCCGCCGCCCGTTTCGGCGCAGTATCCGATGGTTCGCCCGAGCCTGAGCCCGAACTCTGTTTGTCAGCATAAATATGAACAAGTTCGCCCATAACATACCTCCCACTTTCTATGATAAAAGCATGGCTCACACTATCACACGTTGAAGTTGTGTACACCTATCTAAATGGATAGGTAGCACGAAGAATAAGTCAAGAAGAATAAGTCAAATAGAGCAAAATAAGAATTAAGCTTATAGCTCAAAAAACACGTTTGAACTTACCTTATGTGTCGTAGAAAAGGTGCTTGATTTCAAATTTGCCATCAATTTGTTTTTGCGCCCCGAATAAGCCGCAAAAACTAGCTGTCCGTATTTGAGAGTGCGGAAAATCCGTTGCAATGTGTTCCGGGTATTTTATGCCGGACTACTTTTATATGCCGCTTTTTGGCGAAAAACTTTTGAAAGAGATTGCACAAAAGATAAACGAGTTAGAAGATAGAAACGAACGCCGTGAACAAATACGCTTGGCGCAGGTTTTCGCAGGCTTGCGATACTCAGGCGAAATGATTTATCAAATAATGAGTGGAGGCGATATGTTAGAAGAGAGCGTTATAGTACAGGATTGGATTCAAAGAGGAGTTCAAAAAGGTATAAAACAAGGTTTGGAAGAAGGTTTGGAAAAAGGTCGTGAAGAAGGCTTAGAGCAAGGCTTAGAGCAAGGCGAAAGAAAGCTAATGACACGCCTTATAACACGACGTTTCGGAAGGCTTTCTGCTACCGTGCGAAACCAGCTTGAAAGTCTCCCGCTTAGGAAAATTGAAAAGTTGAGCGACGCACTGCCGGAGTTCAAAAATAAAGAAGAACTAATTGCTTGGCTTAATAAACACAGTAGTTAAAATGAGATTAGAAAAAGATATACAACCGATTTTAGATAGGGCTTTATCAGGCGAAAGATTAACAAGCGATGATTGCACTGCGCTTTTGGAATCAAATGATTTTGTACGCATTGGACTTGCGGCGCACGAGATAAGAATGCGTAAAAATCCTACGGATGTTGTTACATACATCATTGACCGCAACATCAATTACACAAACGTCTGTAATGTTGTTTGCACGTTCTGCGCTTTTTATCGTCGTCCCGGAAAACCTGACACTTACGTTCACGATTTTGAGGAGATTTGTCGCCGCATTGATGAAACAATCACCTTAGGCGGAACGGGCGTTTTGATGCAGGGCGGGCTTCATCCCGATTTCGGAATTGAATGGTACGAGGATTTGTTGAGAGGTTTGCGCGCACGTTACCCGAATGTACAGCTTCATTGTTTTTCGCCGCCTGAAATCCACAACATACATTTAATTTCGGGTCTTGATTACGAAACGATAATGTGGCGATTGAAAGATGCGGGACTTTATTCTATGCCCGGTGGAGGCGGCGAAATTCTTGATGACGAAGTACGCAAGCGTGTCTCTACGAAATGCAACACGCAAGAATGGCTTGATGTGATGCGTGCGGTTCATAAAGTAGGACTTCGTTCGACCGCAACAATGATGTTTGGTATTGGTGACACAACAAAACATCGCGTCAATCATCTGCAAAGAGTCCGCGATGTTCAGGACGAGACGGGCGGTTTTACGGCATTTATCCCATGGACATTTCAACGCGAAAATACCGCGCTTGGAAAACGCATTAAAGAAGAACTAGGCGGGATTGATTATTTGAAAATGCTTTCCGTTTCGCGCTTGTTTCTGGATAACATCGGGCACATTCAATCGTCTTGGCTTACGCAAGGATTAAAACTCGGACAGGTCGCCTTGCGTTTCGGTGCTGACGATATGGGTTCGATTATGATTGAAGAGAATGTAGTCTCTGCGGCAGGTGCACACTACTGCGCCAACGAAAAAGATTTGCGTTATCAAATACGCGAAGCGGGCTTTATCCCGCAACAACGCGATATTCTCTACAAGTACGTCAACCGCGAAAACATCGAACAAGTTGACGTGAGCGATTCAATGAAACTCAAAGAATTGAGCGTCGCATTTGCGGATTAGTAAATACTCTAGATTTTAACGGATAACGGAATATTGTTGCGCGAGAGCATTGATTCAAAAGAGTTTTTATCAGCTGCTTTTGAATATGCTTCATCGGCTTCGACGGTGCCGTTTTTTACTAACTCAAAAAGCGCGTCATTAAGACTGACCATGCCTAGAGCTTTGCCTGTTTGAATTGAAGAAGCAATTTGAAAAGTCTTGCCTTCGCGTATCAGGTTGCTGATAGCCGTTGTAATTATCAAAACTTCCAGAGCCGCCACACGCCCGCCCGCCTTTTTTCTAAGGAGAGTTTGTGAAATAACGCCGCGTAAACCTTCAGAAAGCATCACACGGATTTGCGACTGACGGTCTGTCGGAAACTGGTCAATGATACGGTCAACGGTCGAGGCGGCTGTTGTTGTGTGCAATGTTCCGAAAACGAGGTGTCCCGTTTCCGCTGTTTCGATTGCAGTCGAAATTGTTTCAAGGTCGCGCATTTCACCAACAAGAATAATGTCAGGGTCTTCGCGTAAAGCGGCACGCAGAGCATCACGAAATGAATCCGTATGTGTAAAGACCTCGCGCTGGTTTATCAGGCATCGTTTGTTTTCGTGTACAAATTCAATAGGGTCTTCGATTGTGATGATATGGTCGTCGCGCGTCCGGTTTACATAATCAATCATCGCGCAGAGCGTCGTTGATTTACCCGAACCGGTTGGACCTGTAACTACAACCAGACCTTTTGTTAATTGGCAAAGTTTCAAAATGGCTTGGGAAAGACCCAATTGTTCAGCCGTTAGAATTTTATGCGGGATAAGACGAAAGACACCGCCCATACCTTTTCTGTCCGCAAATATGTTACTGCGATAACGCGCCGTTCCGATTATTTCATAAGCAAAATCGGTGTCGTTTCTTTTTGTAAACTCTTCACGATTCTTTTGCGGCATTATCGAAGTCAAAAGCGGAACGAGGTCGTCGTTGGTCATAGCTTCTAATGTAAGGTCTAGAACCATCATCTTTCCGTCCTTGCGTACAAGCGGCGGCATCCCGACGCAAAGATGAATATCTGACGCGCCCATTTCCGCCATCTGCTTGAAGAGTGCTTCCATCTTTTGAACTGCTGCGTCTTTTACTTGAGCCGGCGAAAAAGCATCACTTTGTTTCTCTTCAACAGGCGATTGAAAACGCTCTTTATTTGACTGAACCTGTACAACAACGGGTTCATGAATTGATGGTGCGGATGGTGTGTAAACGGGTTCTTGCGGTTGTGGCGGTTGTGTAAAGGTTTGTGAACTTGACTGTTGATTCTTCGGTTGCACGTAACCGGTTTCAAAATCGAAATCAATGCTGAAAGGTGATTTCGATGTAACAGGATTATACACAGGCTCTGTTACGGGATCGGGCGTTGATTCAAATGTCTGTTCCTGAGAAAATATCTGAGTTTCATGTTGTTGAGTTTGTTGTGATGAAGGTGTGAAAAAACTGTACGGTTCGCTTTGAGTTTCGCTTTGAGGAAAAGGTCTTTTAGGCGGTTTCGGGGAAGAGGAGAAGAAATCCTGTATGGGTGATGATGGTGTTTCGGGGCTTTGTGTTTCAATTGATGAGGACATCTGAGGCGTTTGTTCTTTGAATGAATCCGACGGTTTCGACAGTGCAGAAAAGTCAGGCATCATGTTCGGTATTGTTTTGTCCATTCGCGGAGCAGTTTGCTGTTCCTCAGTTTCATTTTGAAGGGGTTTGATGCTGACAATAAAACCCGAAGGAGATTTTCGTACTATGAAGGAAAATTTACCGACACCGGACAGGTCATAATCAAAACGGACATCCGGTTGATTGGGAAGTTTCTGGCGTTCAATAGCAGGAATTACAGGGAAAATTGCCGTGCTGATTTCAGCACCTGTTACCGGATTTGACGTTAAATCCTGCTTTCCGCCGTAAGCAAAAAGTTGTACGCATTGGTTTGGTTCAAGCCTTACTTCGTTTCCGTTTTGTTGAACTAAAATTGTTAAGTAGCTGTTGAGGCTCTCCATAGTTTTACAGACTCCTCCGTTGAAAATTTATGACTTGCGGTCATAAGATTTGAAATAGGTATTTGCTAAATAAACAACAGACCGAACAACTGTGTCTTATACTCAAGCCGCAACCGAACGAGCAAGCACAATCTGGCGAACAAGCGCATTAAAGCGTTCCGGGTTCTCTTCTGATGGGGACATTTTGCAACGGTCAAAAATTTCCAGCCGCGCATGGGGATTAATTTGTAATAGCTCTGCGGCTTTTTCAATGGGGTTGGTTCTGTCTTGCTTGCCCCAAACGAGTGTAACAGGTTGAACTAATCGTGAAAAGCTTTCTCTTGCATCTGTATTCAGAAAGCCTGAAAGTGATGCTGATATTGCATGTTGCGCTCCGGGTTGATGGCTCATTGCGTAATGAAAGTTTACAAATCTTTCGGTAGCGCGGTGACGGTCGAAAAAGTATTGTTGACGTGCAAAATCGCGTATGGAACGTTCGCTTGCGAGAGCATTATAAAACGAAGTTCCAAGCACAGGGGATTGAAGAATCCCGTAAAAAGCCGCCCCCGTCATACCCGGACGATTGCTGAAAATTCCCGCGCCGGTAGGCGAAACCAGTGTGAGAGAACGAACCAATTCAGGGAATTCCTCCGCAACGCGGGTAGAGTAAGCCGCACCCAATGATATTGCCACGATATGTGCCGCGCCGCTGACTTCGCGTAGGAAATCGCCTATTAATTCGACATAAAGATTTGCGGAATACTCCACGTTTGAAGGCTTATCGGATAAACCAAAACCCAGAAGGTCCGGTGCAAAAACGCAATGAGTTTTTGAGAGGTCGTCAAAATTTTTCCGCCAGGTAAAACTTGAATGACCAACGCCTACGCTGTGTATAAAAACAATGGGAGTCCCTTTGTTTTCTTCTCCTGCGGATTTGAAAAAAATATGTCCGTTAATCCATTCATAAAACCCGCTTGTGCCGCCAAGAACACTGTCGTCAGGCTCTGCGAATTTACGTTTGACAGAAGCATTAGCCGCCGCTAACGCCGCAACACCCGCGCCGCCAGCTACAACAGCCGCCTTCCAGATTTTGCTGAAGGTACTCATTTCCAAGTCTCAAGTCTTAGGTTTCAAGTCTCAAGTCCAAAGTTATAACGATATTGGACTTGAGACTTTGGGCTTTAGACTAAATAAAAGCAAAGTCAAACTGTTCCTGATGAACTCTGTCGTCGCTCGAAATATCAACTGCGCCGAGATATTCTTCAATCTCAAAAAGTACATCTCGTTCTGAACTCCTAAGTGTCTTGGCTACTTCAGGATTGACGCGCAAGGTTGTCTGTTTTACGTCGTCCATATGTTTCGATAAACGTCGCGCTTCTTCAAGAATTTCGTAACAGATTGTTTGCGGTGATTTTACAAGTCCTGCACCCTGGCAATATGAACACGGAGCACAAAGCGTTCTTTCGAGCGATTGTTTGACGCGCTTGCGTGTCATTATCACCAGACCGAAATCATTGAACGAGAGCACCTTTGTCGGCGATTTGTCGCCTTGCAAAGCTTCGTGCAGAGTTTGCAGAACCTTCTGACGATTGCGGCGTTCTTCCATGTCAATTAAGTCCATGACGATAATGCCGCCCAAATCACGAAGCCGAATCTGACGCACAATTTCCTGCACTGCCTCCATATTTGTTTTCGTGATGGTGTCTTCAAGACGCGAACCGCCCTTACCTACAAATTTGCCCGTGTTTACGTCAATCGAAACAAGTGCTTCGGTTTGATTGATGACAAGATAGCCGCCTGATTTGAGCCATACACGCGGTTTGATTGCCTTATCAATATCAGCCTGAACACCGTAAGCCTCTAAGATGGGTTCATCGCGTGTGTAAAGCTTAACGCGCTTGACCATGCGGGGCTGAAAACGGTTAACGAATTCTACGATTCCCAGATACTCTTCTTCGGAATCAACACGAATCGCGTTGAAGTCGTCTGAAAGATGGTCACGCAAAATTCTCTGTACCAAATCAAGGTCACGGTGAATCATCGTCGGAGCTTTTGTTTTTTCGGCACCTTTTCGTAGGTCTTGCCAGGTGCGAACGAGATAACGTGCGTCGTCGCGCAAATCGTCATCCGTAATTCCTACGCCCGCCGTGCGAACGATGAAACCGCCCGAAGGCACATTTTCTTCATTGCGTATGCGCGTTATCAACGTGCGAAGGCGTGCACGTTCACTCGCCGATTCGATTTTGCGCGAAACGCCCAGATGCTCAATCGTCGGCATATAGACAAGATAACGACCCGGCAGAGCGATGTGCGATGTAATGCGTGCGCCCTTTTTTGAAATAGGTTCTTTTGCAATCTGAACCAAAATCTCTTGTCCTTCGCGCAATAAATCTGTGATTGTCGGCGGACCACCCATGCGTCGCGGCGGCGGTGCAGACGTACGCGGTGCAGACGAACGTGGCGGACGTGATTCACGTTTACTGCGTCCGTTACTGCGTTCATTGATGCGTTCGTTAATTCGCTCAGTGACGCTTTCGCTTGATTCTTCTACTCCTTCGTTTTTATCACCTGAATCTTCTTCGACTCCGTCATTGGAACTTTCCGCGCCTTGAACCGCAGGGCGACGACGACGACGACCACCGCGACGTGTTGCAAATTCGGATGACGGGTTTACATTGGTGGTAACGCTCGCCTCTGCGTCTTCATATTGTGTTGTCCTCGCTGCAGAGGCTTCTTCATTACTTGCTTCGGTTACAACCACACTTTCTTCCTCGCTCTTCACGGCGTCTTTCTTTTTGCGCGAAGAAGGTTTTGGCGTATTTGATTTCGCGCCTTCTTTCTTTTTACCCGCAGGCTTTTTCTTGGGCTTGTCGCCAAATGAAAAGAGGTCTTCTGTTGGCTCAACTTCCGTTTTCTTTTCTTGTTTCTTCTTAGGTTGAGATTTGCGGCTTCCGCGTTTTGATTTTGTTTCGGCTTCTTCGATTACAGGAGCAATTTCTTCGTCGTCGCTGACGCGCTCAAATGTTTGAGTCGTGGCAACTTCCTCCACATCGTCAATTCGTGCGGCGGCGTTTGTGGTTATTACTTCCTGAACGAATGTTGGTTCAACGCTTTGTTTGGTTTCTGCGGAATCGTCATCGCTGATTCGCTCAAATGCAGATTCACTAAACTCTTTCTCGTCAAAAACCAAACCAACCTGAGGTGCTTGCTTTTCCTCGACTTCATATTCAACAGCGTGCATTTGGTCTGTGAGTCGTTCCTGTAATCTGGCGTCCTTAAACAATTCGCCTTCGTCTGCGGCTTCATCCTCCTCTGCCACGCGCTCGACAGACTCGGCTGAAAAACCAAAAGACGGTGCGGAATCTTCCGTGCGGATTGGCTCTTCGTTTTTACCGCGTTTGCGTTTGTTACGACGCCGTCCGAAAGTATCGTCCCCGATACCAAAAGTCGGTACGGATTTTTTAACAAACTTGGAAGAATTGTCATCGCTCTCCTCTTGTGTTTGTTGTGTTGTTGAGATTGGCGTTTCTGTGTTGTCAGAGATTTGTTCAAAAACGGGTGGTTGAGTTTCTATAACAACTTCTTCGACGTTTTCTAATACATCGCTGTCACGCAATGGTTCAACACGCTCTTGCGTGGCTTCAATAAGCTGTTCGCGTTCCAGGCGTGCCTGTTGGATTTGTTCTGCGGCAGCCCGTTCGGCGTTTACGTCACCATGTTTTGCCTTATCCATAACGATACGTTCAAACTCTTCTTCTTCATCAAAAAAGTCAGAAACATAAAGGAAGGCATCGCGTTCGAGACCGATGTCAACAAAAGCCGATTGCATACCGGGCAGAACGCGCATCACGCGCCCTTTGTATATGTTGCCGACAATGCCCGAATTATCTTCGCCTCGCTCAATGTAAAACTCTGTGACTTGGTCATTTTCCAAAATGGCAATTTTCTTTTCGCGTCCGTTGACGCTGACTATCATTTCTTTAGACATTTATTTTTCTCTGTTGGGAATTGGGATGACGCTTTTCGATAGCGTTTGCTGTCTGCCGCGCTGATACGAATTGAAGCCGGGTTTGATTGGAACAAACTTTTATTGATTGGAGTTAAGTTTAGAAGGGAAGCAAAAACCGCCTGCCGTGTGACAAGTTGTTTTTGTGAAACGCACCCGTTGTGCGTCGGTTTTGAGTGATTAAACTTCGCTTGTGTTGCGCTCTCTTTTGCGGCAACACAATAGACTAACAAATAACTCAATGAAAGACCTTTTTCACCAAGGCAAGGCGCATTTCAGTTTTATCAAAATTCAAAAACAGGGAGCGCGTGGGGTAACGCCAAAACGCGCTCAAAGACCTGTTGCAACTTGAAAGAACGATAAAATTAAAACGGTTGTTTTGGCTTCTGCTTGAAGTCTGATGAATATCAGACAATCAATAACTCAAACTCAATCGGAAACTCGTGCCGATTTCAAACCTTCAATCTCGTCATGTAAGAGACGCATGGAACCATGCGTTGCTATGCAAGTGATTTCAAACTTGGTCGCCTTATCAAACGCGCCACCCGAAACCATTTAGGGGCAGGACGAGCAAACGCAGTATAAACGCGCCTCTCAAAAAATCAAACCCAACAGATGAAAAGTGAGAAAAATAAAATCGCGGGCAAATAGCTTGGAAGTTTCCAGACCTTGTTGTAGTTTTGTCGCCAAAAGATTTTGTTTAAATAAAATTTCGGTTAAGCGAAACGAGACTTACTCGGCACAAGTTAAGATACCATGACACACTAGACAAAAAAGATAAGAACAAAACAGACGGCTATGACTAAGCCAAAAAACTACAGAACAGAAGCTGAACTTTTACAGTTAATCAAAGACAAAGTTCCTGAATCTCTGCATCTTGATTATAAGCGCAGCGAGGCTCTGCAAAAGATTGAATCAAAGCGCAGAGAACTCGCAAAAGATGTCGCGGCGTTTGCAACGGCAGAGGGCGGGACGTTGGTTTACGGAATAGGCGAAGACCACGAAACACATGAAGCAGGCGAAATAGACAATGGTTCTGACCCGAACGAAATTTCAAAAGAATGGATTGAGCAGGTAATTGATTCCAACGTCTCGCCGCGTATCGAAGGCATCATCATCCACGCGATTGAGTTGGAAACAATACATCCGGGGCGTTATGCCTATTCGGTGGCAATCCCGGCGTCAGACCGCGCCCCGCATATGGTTGGCGGGCGTTATTATATGCGGCAGAATTTTCAATCCGTGGCGATGGAAGATTATCAGGTGCGCGATGTTATGTTTCGCCGCCGTTCGCCGCGTCTTGAACTCATGGCTCTGGTAATCGAACAGGAAGAAAATTTTGTTCTTAGATTCATAGTCAAAAATGTGGGACTCGTTGCCGCAGAAAATCTCTATTTGGAAGTCGAATGGCAACGCGAAAGCACAAGCCCGCAAAACTGGACGCCGCAGGAACATCCGCCCGCAGTTTTCTGGACACGCCCGCCATCAGCCAACGCACGCAAGACAGATGTTCTGCGTTATGTTCAAACGGATGCCGTGGGACACATAGGACAGACACCGCACAGACGCTTGCCTGAGTTGATTTACCCCGATACACAGTTTGAATTGGAAGAACTGAGTTTGGAGATTAAAAAAAATGTCTCGCCGGACGAAACAATCTCTATACGCCTCTACGCACGCAATATGCCCGTAGTATTTAAGCGCGTGAGATGTCGGACATTTTTGGAAACATCTTATCTTGGTAAAGTGCGAACACTACCGTTAGGCGGGTAGCTAATATAAAAAAGTTGCAAGTAGAAAAATAAACGGACGAATTTGAATGGCAGAAACATTAAATGAAAACCCTTTGCGAGAAGGTTTGCGTATTGGAAAAATTGCAGAGCCTTGTGTTGTTGTTATCTTTGGTGCTTCAGGCGATTTGACCAAAAGAAAACTTGTGCCCGCGCTTTATAACCTGGCACAAGAGCGTCTTATTTCGTCCGAAATTGCCGTTGTCGGAATGGCGCGGTCTGAGATGAGCGATGATGAATTTCGCGCACAGTTGAAAGAGGCTCTGACGAGTATAGGCGGCGAGGCGAGCATTGATGAAACTCTGTGGCAATCGTTCTCGCAGAAGATTTATTACGTGGCAGGTGATTTTGGCGACGCCAATGCTTTTCAGAAATTGAAAGCGAAGCTTGAAACAATTGACAAAGAACACGGCACGCGGGGCAATCGTCTTTTCTATCTTTCGACCGCACCGCAGTTTTTCAGCGTCGTTGCAAATCAATTAAAAGACGCAGGAATGAATAAGGCGCAAAATGAAGGTTGGGTTCGCCTTATTGTCGAAAAGCCTTTCGGTCACGATTTACAGAGTGCGAAAAAGTTAAATAAAGAACTTGCAAAATGTTTCAAAGAAGAGCAGGTATATCGCATTGACCATTATCTTGGAAAAGAGACGGTTCAAAATCTTTTGGTCTTTCGTTTTGCAAACAGCATTTTTGAGCCGCTCTGGAATCGTCAGTACATTGACCACGTTCAAATCACAAACGCAGAAGCAGTAGGCGTTGAAGGTCGCGGCGGTTATTACGAAAGCGCGGGCGTTGTACGCGATATGCTTCAAAATCACGTCTTTCAGGTTTTATCTTTGATAGCGATGGAACCGCCCGCTACGTTGGACGCAAACGCTGTACGCGACGAAAAGATAAAAGCGATGATGGCTGTCAGACCGATTACAAACGGAAACATAGATGAGTTTGCCGTGCGCGGACAATACGGCGCAGGGTTTGTATTGGGCAATAAGGTTGTAGGTTATCGTGAAGAAACGGGTGTTAATCCCGAATCATCAACGGAAACTTTTGCCGCATTGAAATTATATTTTGACAACTGGCGTTGGGCTGGCGTGCCTTTTTATATTCGTTCGGGAAAAAGACTGACCAGGCGCGTTACGGAAATCGCCATTCGTTTCAAAGATGTTCCGCATCGCCTTTTTCAAAGCGTTGAAGACGAGATAGAACCAAACTGGTTAATAATTCGCGTTCAGCCGCACGAAGGAATCACTTTAAGATTTGGTGCGAAACTTCCGGGACAGGCTACGCGGATAAGACAGGTGAACATGGATTTTCGTTACGGTTCATCTTTTGGCGTAGAAGTGCCGGAAGCCTATCAAAGATTATTGCTTGATTGTTTGCTCGGCGATTCCACATTGTATGCACGGCGCGATATGGTTGAACGCGGATGGGAAATCGTCACACCGATTTTAGAAACGTGGAAGAACGGGGCGAAAGATTTTCCGAATTACGAAGCAGGCTCAAGCGGTCCGCAAGAATCATATAATTTACTCGAACGCGACGGAAGAAAATGGAGAAAAGTTTAGCCGGGAACGCCAGCATCTTGCTTGCAGAGCGTTTGCCGTCAGGATGACGGCACTCCCAGCTTTACTAAAATGGAGAAAGGTTTAGCCGGGAACGCCAGCATCTTGCTTGCAGAGCGTTTGCCGTCAGGATGACGGCGTTCCCAGCTTTACTAAAATGGAGAAAGGTTTAGCCGGGAACGCCAGCATCTTGCTTGCAGAGCATTTGCCGTCAGGATGACGGCACTCCCGGCGTTAAGTTAAGATATGCGAAAATTTCATTTGATATTTGGCATTTTTATTTTTGTCGTTTTTGTTCTTACGGGACAATATATGCAGCGTTTTCATAATCGCCTTCAAGGGATGGAAGATTTTCCGCGCATACTTTTTCGTAGCCGTCACATTTACATTTTGTTTGCAGGTTTGGTGAATCTTGGAATCGGAACTTATTTTATTTACTGGCAAGAGCATTGGCGCAGGACGTTGCAAATTATTGGCTCGGCGTTGATTGCTGTTTGTTCGGTTGTGTTAGTTCTTGCGTTTTTCTACGAAACGTCCAAGAGAACCTTTGACACGCCGTTTAGTCGTTTCGGCGTGATTTTGCTTGCAGTTGGTGTGGGGTTGCATTTTATAAGCAGAGTTAAAAAGAAAATCTAAAGTGAATATCATCGAAACATTATCAAAACTTGTCAGCATCAATTCGGTCTCCGCAAATTCAAATGCGGAGATTATTTCTTATTTGGCTTCGCGTTTAGAGGTGAGAGGTTTTCGCGTCAAATATCACGCCTACACGGATGACAAGGGCGTTGAGAAAACAAACATGATTGCTCTTTGCGGCGATGATTCGACGGTTGAACTCGCGCTTGTCGGACACACGGACACGGTTCCGTTTAAGAGCGATTGGGCTGACGCACTAACATTGACCGGGAAAGAGGGAAAGCTTTACGGGCGCGGTTCGTGTGACACAAAAGGTTTTATAGCGGCGGCATTGACGGCGGTTGATTCGGTTGATTTATCCGAATTGAAAAAGCCTCTTGCGCTTGTCTTTACAGCTGATGAGGAAATCGGCTGCATCGGTGCTAAAAAATTAGCGGACACAAAACCTTTCAACGTAAACAACGCGATTGTGGGCGAACCGACTTCGCTTCAACCTATGCGTGCGGGAAAAGGCTATTGTCTTGCGGAAGTCTTTTTCAGAGGGCGCGAAGGTCACAGTGCTTACCCACAGGTTGGAGCAAACGCAATTTATCGCGCCGCAAGGTTGGTAAACGAGATTGAAAAAATCGCGGAAGAATTAAAGCAGGATGTTCGCCCGGAGTTTGAGCCGCCATTTACGACTTTGAATGTCGGATTGATAAACGGCGGAAGCGCAAAAAACATCATCGCGGGCGAATGTCGTTTCACACTTGAATGGCGACCCGTGCCAAATCAAAAAGCCTCGCACGTTCTGGATTTGATAACCAAAGCCGCAGAAGAGGAAAAGAAACAAGATGCGGATTTTGTTTACGAGATAGTTGTGATTCGACTTGATGAAGGAATGAGTACGCCCGAAGATGCAGAGTTAGTTAAATTTCTTGAAACCGAAACAGGTAAACCATCAGGCACAATCGCTTTCGGAACGGAAGCCCCGCAGATGATTGAACTCGGAGCGCACGCCGTTGTGCTTGGACCCGGCGACATTCGCGTTGCCCATCGAACGGGCGAATATGTTCCGATTGATGAACTGAAAGAGTGTGCAAGAGTTCTGCAAAAAGCTATTGAAAAGTTTTGTTATTAAAATTATGTTTTTCGTGCCTTTAGTACTCTGTAATCTAAGTTCATTAACATTTGGCAAGAGTTTTGAGTCCCGCCTTTAGGCGGCTTATGTTTAGAAACAGCCGCCTAAAGGCGGGACTCAAAACATTAAATAATTGTAACTGATTAGGTCAGGTGATAATAATTCAAAAACTTTAATCAGGAATCGGTTTTAGCTGTCGAAGACAGTGATATATTCTTAGCCCATAGTGCAGCTATGGGGAAATTAAACAGAGATTTTGAGCCGT
>Ga0187894_10003926_pt1 | contig 16293 bp, 11 predicted proteins | sample GBC1701081metaG_FD_136650 | JGI IMG/M metagenome (GOLD analysis project Ga0187894, IMG submission 136650) | White microbial mat communities from a lava cave in the Kipuka Kanohina Cave System on the Island of Hawaii, USA - GBC170108-1 metaG ... | reverse complement strand
GGTCGAACGCGTCATTGATGAAGAGTATCGCGCAGGCAAGCTATTGGCCCCGCGCAAACAAGGTGTCGCTTACATGCTCTCGACGGAATTCAAGACGCACGATCACAAGAGCGGAAAGATGGTCACGGTCTTTCCGCCGCACGTGATGTTTTACGCGCCGTATATGAAGAACTCCGACATCGGAGCGCGGCCTGAGCATCGCGGCAGCCAGTCTCAGCCCTGGATTCTCAACGAGGGCAAGCCGTACGCCTATATCATCGTCGTGCCGAAAGAAAAACAGTAATTTTGTAGTGAAGGGGATGTCGCGGTACTGATCCGGACACGCATTTGAAAACCGATCTAAAGCAGCCCGCGGCGCGTCTTCACTGCCTGCTACCCGGTTTGATCGCTGTCGAACCTTCTCTACACATCGGGCATTCTTCGGGTTTGTAGGCCGGGACTTCGAGCACGGCCAGCGCGTGGCGCGGAACACCGAGATCAACAGCGCCGCCACTGCGATCAATCAACGATCCCGCGCCGGCGGTCAAGCCGCCGTGTTGCGCAACGACCTCCATCACCTCGCGCGTCGAACCGCCGGTCGTGACTACGTCCTCGACGACCAGGCAGCGTTCCCTCGGCTTGATTTGAAAACCTCGGCGCAGCGTCATTGTTTTTTCCTGCCGTTCGGTGAACAGCGCGCGCACGCCCAGCGCTCGCGCGACTTCATGCGCCACAATCACGCCACCTAACGCCGGAGCGATGACCAGATCAATCCGGCCAATGCTCGCATCGGCTTCGACCTTCGCCGCCAATTCAGCGCATAGCTTTTCGGCCACCGCGGGATGTTGCAGCACCAGCGCGCATTGCAGGTACCGGTTGCTGTGCAGCCCTGATGTGAGCAGGAAATGGCCTTTCAACAACGCCTCGTTCTCTTCAAAAATGTTCAGTACGTCTTCGGTGGTCATAAGCTTTGTCGTCCAATCAAAATGAAACGGAAAGGGAAATGGCGGAAGATTTGCAGCGGCGTCCGCGCCCGGCGGGAGATTTCGGCGATGTCGCTTTCGGTGAATCCGCGCAGCACGGAGACGGCGGAATCATTCCGCACCAGACGGTTGCGGGTGAAGATCTGGGTCAGCAGCTTGATTGAATAGTAGGCCACGGGATGCCGCCGCAGATCGTTGACGATGAAAGCGACGCGCGACACGCGGGCGAAGCTTCTCAACAACGCTGATGCGCCGTCGCTTTCAAAATGGTGAAGGAACAACGACGCCAGCGTGAAATCGAAGCTGCGGTCATCGAACGGCAGATTCATCGCATCGGCGCGAACGACTTTGATTTCGGGATAGCTTACGGTCTGCCTTAGCGCTTCGCGGGCAGCAATTTCATTCGAGTCCAGCGCGACGAATTCGATCTCGATCCCGCGATCGCGCGCCCATTCGACGATCCGCGCGGGGATGTCCGCCGATCCGCTGCCGACATCGAGCAGGCGAATTCGCCTTCGGCCCGTCGCTTCAATCATCGGCAATAGATGGCGCGTCAGCGCGCCTTGTCCGCCCAGATATCGGTTGACGCGGCGCAAATCGGCCAGGTTTTCGATCAACTCGGCGGCGGTGTAATCCACGCCGTCCATCAACTCAACTTCGTTGCTGCGCTCAGCGAAAGAGGCAAACATAAGGCAATCCCTATATCGGTAGGTCTACATTTAACCGTGGATAGCGCTAGGCCAAGTCGAAGAGAGATTACGGAAAAGACGGAAATAACGGAACAAACGGAAATTTTTCTGTTTGTTCCGTTATTTCCGTCTTTTCCGTAATCTCTCTTTTCCTTCATCAGTGAGGCGCCACGGTCAAGTGTGAAGCTACCTCTATATCAAACCTCGAACTTTTTCACGACCAGGGCCGAATTCTTCGATCCGAACCCGATGCAGTTGCACAGCGTGTGCCTGATCTGAGCTTGCCGCGCGCGCTGCGGCACGTAATCGAGATCGCACTCCGGGTCGGGCTGATCAAGGTTGATCGTCGGCGGCAGAAAGCCTTCGACCATTCCGCCCAGCGTCGCGGTCAATCCGGCGGCGCCCGAAGCTCCCTGCGGGTGGCCGACCATTGACTTCGTGGCGCTCATCGGGATGCGCGACGCCGCGTCGCCGAACGCCTGCTTGATCGCGCGCGTCTCGATCCGGTCGTTCAATTCGGTCGAAGTGCCGTGCAAGTTGATGTAATCAATCTCTTCAGGCGCGACGCCGGCGTCTTTCAACGCCAGCGCCATCGCGCGCGCAGGCTCGACGCCGGTCTCGTCCAGCCGCACGCGGTGATGCGCGTCGCAGGTCGAGCCGTAGCCCAAGACCTCGGCGTAAATCCTCGCGCCGCGTTCGAGCGCGTGATCCATATTTTCGAGCACGAAGAAATAGGCGCCTTCGCCCAGCACGAAACCGTCGCGGTCGCGGCTGAACGGGCGCGAAGCCCGTTGCGGGTCGTGGTTCCACGACGGCGTCATGACTTTCATCACGCAAAAACCGAGCATGATGCTGTGAGCGAGCGGCGCGTCAACTCCGCCGGTCAAAATCGTGTTGATGCGTCCCATCACGATGTTCTGCGCGGCGTAAGCGATGGCGTCAGTGGAAGAGGTGCAGCCGGTGGAGATCAGGTGGCTGAAGCCTTTCAACCCGAACGGCATTGACAGTTCGCTCGGCAACGATCCGGGCGTGGCCGTGGGAATCGTGTAGATGCTGGCCTTTTTCGCTTCGTTTGCGAAGTAGTAGCGATATTGTTTCTCGATGAAGCCCAAACTCGCGCCGCCGCTGCCCAGAATGATACCGGTGTCGCGCTTCTCGTCCAGACTCATTTCTTTCGGCTTCAACCCGGCGTCGGCGAAGGCCAGGTCGGCGGCGGCGATGGCGAAGGCTACGGCGTGCGAAACGTGCTGGCGGTCTTTCGGGGGAATGTATTGATCGGGATCGAAACCTTTGACCTCGCCGGCAATACGCACGGGCAGGTCGGAAGCGTCAAAACGGGTGATCGAGCTAATACCGCTGCGTCCCTCACGAACCGATTGCCAGAACTGTTCCCGGCCAACGCCGATGGGGGAGACGCAGCCTATGCCGGTGATGACCGCGCGTCGCAGCCGTTTGAGAGTTCGCATAAGTTGATCCTCGTGGTGATCTGTGAGTTTCAGGAGAATGCAAGTCGCCACTTTAACAGCAGGTGGGGCGGCTTTGGAACTGCGGTGGGTAAATCCTGTTGAATCGTCTCAATGAATCTCCGGTTCGGGCGTCGCCGCTCCGGCGTGCAGAAAATCGAAATCGCATCCTTGATCGGCCTGTGTGACGTGCTGACTGAAGAGCGCGCCGAAACCACGCTCGTAATGCGGCGGCGGCGGCGTCCATTCGGCGCGCCGGCGCGCCATCTCTTCTTCGCCGATCTGCAAATTCAATTTTCGGTTCGGCGCGTCAACCTCGATCAAATCTCCGTCACGGACGAGCGCCAGCGGCCCGCCAATGTAACTTTCGGGCGAGACGTGCAGCACGCAGGCGCCGTACGCCGTGCCGCTCATCCGCGCGTCGGAAATCCGCACCATGTCGCGCACGCCTTTTTTCAAAAGCTTTTTCGGGATCGGCAGCATGCCCCATTCGGGCATTCCAGGGGCGCCCAACGGCCCGGCGTTCTGCAATACCAGCACGGAGTCCTCATCCACATCGAGATTCTCGTCGTCAATCCGCGCGGCCATATCGTTGTAGTCCTTGAAGACCACCGCGCGTCCCGTGCGCTGAAGCAGGCGTTTTTCAGCCGCCGTCGGTTTGATGACCGCGCCGTTCGGGGCGAGATTGCCGTAAAGGATGGCCGTGCCGCCTTGCGGAGCGACGGGATTGTCCATCGAACGAATCACGTCGGCGTTGTGGACGAGCGCCCCCGCGATGTTTTCGCCGAGCGTTCGGCCATTGGCCGTCAGACAGTCGAGACGCAGCAACGAGCGAATCTGATCGAGCAGCGCGCGCAACCCGCCGGCGTAATAGAAATCCTCCATCAGATACTGCTGTCCCGACGGACGGATGTTGGCGATCATCGGCGTTCGATGCGAAATCTCATCGAATTTTTTCAAGTCGAGTTTGATTCCCGCCCGCCCGGCCATCGCCACCAGATGAATGATCGCGTTTGTGGAACCGCCGATGGCCATATCCGTCGTGATTGCGTTTTCAAACGATTCCGGCGTCAGGATGTCGAGAGGCTTCAAATCTTCCCAGACCATTTCGACGATGCGGCGGCCACATGAGGTGGCCATCCGTTGATGGTTCGCGTCCACCGCCGGGATCGAAGAGGCGCCGGATAATGTCATCCCCAGCGCTTCAGCGATTGAAGTCATGGTCGAAGCGGTGCCCATCGTCATGCAATGGCCGGGTGAACGCGCGATGCCGTCTTCCATCTCATTCCATTCGGCGTCGGTAATATTGCCCGCGCATTTTTCGGCCCAGAATTTCCACACGTCCGAACCGCTGCCCAGCGCCTGCCCGTTCCAATTGCCGCGCAACATCGGGCCCGCGGGCAAATAGATCGCGGGCAGATTCATCGAGGTCGCGCCCATTAACAATCCCGGCGTGGTCTTGTCGCAGCCGCCCATCAGCACCGCGCCGTCTATCGGCTGACATCGCAGAAGCTCTTCGACCTCCATCGCCAGGAAATTGCGGTACATCATCGGGCTGGGCTTCATGTAAGTTTCGTTGACAGGCATCGCCGGAATTTCAACCGGGAAGCCGCCCGATTGCCACACGCCGCGTTTGACCTCTTCGGCGCGTTCGCGGAAATGGCTGTGGCAGGTCGTCAGGTCGCTCCACGTGTTGATGATGGCGATGATGGGTTTGCCGGCGTAATCTTCACGCGCGTAGCCCATCTGTTTTGCGCGCGACCGGTGGGTGAACGAGCGCAAACTGTCTGAGCCGAGCCAGTGATGGCTGCGCAATTCTTGTGGGGTTTTTCTGCGTTTCATCGTGTCGCTCATATTGGAAGTTTGTGCGGATACAAAGATTGAATGCACTGGCGGGAAATTGCAAGCGGATGTTTTGTGGTGAGGATGTTTTTGCGGTAGTGATAAAAAAGTAACGCCGCTGTCGAGTTGAACAACAGGCCACGGATTTAACGGATGCGTTTGAGTTACTCCTTACCGGGAACTCACTTAATGGCGACCTTGACTTCATTTGCTCTCTTCCCATCAGCAATCAGTTCTATACCCACTTCACCGCGGCCAGACAGACTGCGCGGCACGATCGCATTGACCTGGTCCAATCCGACAAATCCCGGCGCGGCCGAAGCGTATTGCACGGACGCGCCTTCTCCTCCGAGTCTGACGCTTACCGCCGATTGCTCGCCGCGGTTGCGGATGCCCGTGCCGAAGAGAACCAAGACCACGGTATCTGTCGGTGGGCCAAGATCAATCGGAATCGCCACGATCATGTTTTGCGCGGCGTCGAATCGCGCGACGGGTTCGAAGCTCTGCGAGCCATCGGCTTTAACTCGCACCGCAACCGCCGCCACCACGCCCTGCCCATTGGCGTTGGCGGCGAACAATCCGGGCGCGACCGCTGCGATCTGCTCTGTTCCAACGGAAACCGAACCGTCGCCGCTGGCGATAGTGATAACCGCCGCGCCCGGCAATACGCCCGGCGGAATCTGGTAATTGATCTGGCCCGGCGAGACGAAGAAGAGCGGGGCCGGTCGGACAACGTCTGCGCTGTCTTTGACCAGGATTCGCGTTCCGGCCAAGGCCGTCGGCAGCGGCTGCGTTGTGGCCGCTTGCGTGCTGGTTGCGAGACTCGTTCCGAAAGCCGCGGCTATAGACTCGGGCGCCAACCCCGCCCGGCTGAAGCTCGCCGCCGACACACTCGCCGCCGAGCGCGAAGGCAGCGTCAGGCGATAAACGCCTCGCCCGTGTGTGGCCGCCACGATGCTGCGCGTCGCCGCGTGGTAGCGTGTCACAAAGGTCGCCACTTTCGGCATGCCATTTCCCAATCGAATCCACGTCGCGCCGCCGTCCGTGGTTTGAAACACACCGAGATCAGTCCCGATAAACAGGGTTCCCGGAAACACCGGATCAATCGCGACTGAACTGACAGGCGTGTCGGGCAGGTTGCCGCTGATGTCACGCCAGGTCATGCCCTGATCATCAGTCATAAAAACGTGGCCTGGGGTTTCGGGCGTGCTGGTGTTGAAACCGGAGTAAGTGACGAACGCGCGACGTTGATCACCCGGATCGAGCGCGATGTCGGTGACGTAACGGTCGGGCAGCGGCCCGCGAGTTACGTTGATGAACGTAGCCGCGCCGAGCGCGCCAGCGTTGGTTGTGAGCTGCGCCAACCCATCGCCCGTGCCCACCCAGACGATTTCGCCGGGCGGATTCGTGTTCTGATCGAGCAGTGGATGCGCGGCAATCGCCGAGATGTAAGAAGGGAATCCGGAGGACGAGAGCGAAGTGTTTTTCGTCAAATCAGCGCCGAAGCCGTCAGCGCTCCCTCCAAGCCCCGTCCACGTCACGCCTCGATCAGCCGAACGATAAAGCCGGTGCGTACCGAAATAGATGACGTTGCCATTCTCGCCCGTGAATCCGGTGTGCCCGGCCATCGGCGCGTACTGGCTTACTCGATCCGACGGATTGAAGCCGCCGGGTTGCGCCGCGCAGCTAAAGCAGCCACGACGAGACCAGGTGTTCCCGCCATTGAGCGAGATTTCCGGCCCGATCTGAGGCCTCCGTCCGTCGGCGTTATTCTGGTTGAAGAAGGTGTGGTACATCACCTGCGGGTTGGATTGATCAATCAGAGCGGCGCCGCCGTCGCCGCCGCGCGATTGAAACCAGTTCGCGACGCCGCCGTATCGGTTGGTGCCGTTATCCTGCGTGCCGCCGAGCAGAACGTTCGCGTCGAATGGGTGGAGCGCGACGGTATAAAACTGCGTGATGTTGAGAGTCTGGTTCAGGCTCGCCCAGGCGACCACGTTCCCTATGGCGTTATCCGTCCGCCAGACGCCACCGTCGTTGGCCGTAAATAGAATGTTGCGGTTCGCCTGACTGACGGCGATCCAGTGAGTGTCGGCATGCAAACCGCCGCTCGCGCCGTTGCCACCGCTCAAGTCAGCCCAGGTCTGGCCGCCGTCACGGCTCCGCCAAAAAGCGCCGCCGCTGTTGATCGCGTTGGCCGCCGTGCCGTAGTAGACGATGTTGGCGTCCACCGGATCCACCGCCAGCGCGAGGTTGTAGTTGGCCTGTCCCAGAGTTTGCGGCGTCGGCGCCTTGGTCCAGGTCGAGCCGTTGTCGGTGGAGTTCCAGATGCCAAGCAGGTCGTCATTGTTGGCGCCGAACGCGGCGTAGAGCGTCGAGTCGGCGGAAGGCGCGCGCGGCGGCCCAACGGCCAGCTTGATGCGGATAAAACCGGAGTCGGGTAAACCACCCGCCAATTTTTCCCACGTCCCCGGCTCGCCGCCGTTGTTGGAGCGATAAATGCCCAGGCTCTGCATCGAGGCGATTACACGACTCGAATTGCGCGGATCGAGAACCAGATCGGTTCCGGACCTGCTGAGAGTCGTCAGATTGGGCGGGTTGAGATTGCGCCACGTCAACCCGCCGTCAGTTGACTTCCAGATCCCCCGATCGCCCAGAGGCGCGCCGTCAGTGAAGCCGGAAGCGCTGGCCAGAGCGCCTCCCCCTGTGACGGCGTAGATCGTTGAAGGCGACGCCGGATCAATCGCGAGGACGTGGAAAGTGGCGTTGAGGAAGGCCGGTAACTTCGGATCACGGGCCGAAACAGGGCCGGTGATCTGGGTCCAGGTCGAGCCGCCGTCAATGGATTTGAGCAAGCCCGCGCCGTAGTAGCTGTCGCCAGCCAGATGAGCCTCGCCCGTGCCTGCGTAAATGATGTTTGGATTTGTCGGGTCAATCGCGATCGCGCCCATCGCGAGCGAAGGCTGGTCATCGGTCAGCGGCGTCCACGTCGCGCCGTTGTCGCGCGAGCGCCACACGCCGCCCATCGCCGCGCCCAGATAAACCGTCTGATTGCTCGTCCCGTTGTAGCCCGGATCGAAAGCGACGGTTGACACCCGTCCCGACACAGCCACGCGAGGCACGCCGAAGGTCTGGCCTTCGCCGATGGGCGCCGGGCCAAGTGGTGTCCATTGAAGCTGGGCCGACTGCGCGTCCCAATCGGGGAATTCATCCGGCGCGGCGGAGTGGAGTTCCCGCAGCCGCCTCTCTTCCCGTTCAAGCTGATCGAGAGAGCGCAGATGCGCCGCGCGAGGGATTGTTTTGAGCGGGTAGGCGCGCTGCGCGTAAAACCAGGCGCCCTTCGGCCCTTCGCCCTCTTCATCAAATCCGATTTGCGCCCGCGCCTCGTTGAGATGTGAGTCATCAAGCGAAAGCCCGATTGAACACACAAAAATTGTCAAGCCCAGCAGACTTACGCCGAGCGCCAGACTGAGTGAAATTCTCGCGCGAACGGTGAAGAGTTTCATGGGCGCCATCCTGAAGATTGGCTCCGGACCTTTTTGCGTCTCGGTGATTGACCGGCTCAGTCTTCACTATTCAGGCGCCGGTTGTCCAGAGGCGACGATCGCTATTATTGGGACACCAAAGCGCCACCTTGTTTGGCTCGACTTGGACTTGCGATCACGACTGCTTCAAAACGTGCGCGACCTTATCGAAAACGGAATCGAGCATCTGTCGCGCTTGAGTGTCGTCTTGAGCTTCAGCGACCAACCGAATGATCGGCTCAGTATTAGATCCGCGCACGTGCAGCCAGGCGTCTTCAAAATTCACCTTCACGCCGTCGCGTAAATCCATCTGATGACCGGCGTATTCATTGCGGATCATCCTCAAAATCTCTCCGATCTTGTCTGAAGGGCATTCCAGCTTCTCTTTGATCATCTTGTAACGCGGCAGATCGGCGAGGAGCTCCGTCACGGTTCGCCCGGTCTCGGCGAGCAGCCGCAAAATCAAAGCTATTCCAACCAGGCTGTCGCGGCAGAAATTGACGCGCGGATAGATCACGCCGCCGTTCCCCTCGCCGCCGATCACGGCGCCCTCGCGCCGCATCATTTCGGTGACGTTGGCTTCGCCGATCTTCGAACGGTAGAGCGGGGAATTGAACATTCGCGCCACATCATCCATCGCGGAGGTGGTCGAGAGATTGGTCACGACCGCGCCCGGCGTTTTGCTCAAAACGTAACGGGCCGCCAGCGTGAGCGTGTAATCTTCGCCAATCGGTTCGCCAGTTTCAGCGACGACGGCCAACCGGTCAGCATCCATATCCTGCGCGAAGCCGGCGTCTGCGCCGCTCTCTCTTACTAACTGGCAGAGCCTGGTCAGATTTTCCGGCGTCGGCTCAGCGCCTCGCGGGAACGAACCGTCCGGCGTGGTGTTGATCGCGACGACTTCGGCGCCCAACGCTTCGATCATTCGCGGGGCGATGATCGAACCCGCGCCGTTGCACGAATCGAGCGCGACTTTCAGTCTTCGTGATGTTTGCGGCAAGGCTCCGATTGAGCTGAGGATCGCGTTGATGTGAGCGTCGAGCGCGCCCGTGAATGTTTCGACACTGCGCATCTCGCCGCCCGCGACTTTGGTGTAATCGCCCTGGTGATAGATGTCGAGCAACTCGCGCGCCTGCCCCGCGCTCAAAAACAGCCCTTCGGAGTTGATGAACTTCAGCGCGTTCCACTCCGCCGGATTGTGGCTGGCGGTGATGACGATACCGCCTTGCGCGTGGCGTTGTCTGACGATCAACTGCACGGTCGGCGCCGGGCAGACATCCAGATCGATCACGCGGCATCCGCTCGAAAGCAATCCGGCGATCACCGCCTGGCGAACCATCTCGCCCGAAGTCCGCGTGTCGCGGCCGATGACGATTGTTCCCGATCCAACGTAAGTCCCGAAGGCCTGGGCGAAGCGTGTGAGCAGCGCCGGCGTGAGCGAATCACCGATTACGCCGCGAACGCCGGAGATGCTGATTTTCAGGGTTGGAATTGCGCGCATAGCTAATCGCCAGGTTGCATGGAATGCTAGCTGACTTGAGAAGGAGAGATAACCGAGATGCCGGAATAACGCTTGAAATCATCCGTATCAACGACATAAGTCATAGAGCCTCATCCTCCCTCGTGTAGATGCTCTCCCGGCTGTCGTCCACGAAGTGGGAGACACTGATCAAGTGAGCGTTCACCCATTCTTCAAAGGCCTGCGCTTTCTCTTTCGGCGTCATCTCCGCTTTCGGTTTCACTGTGCCATTACCCATAAGGGATTGAAGCAGAGCAGCAAGGGTTGACCCTTGCGCTTCAGCTTGAGTCTTTAAGGTCTCCAGGATTTGAGCCGTCACATGGTCAACTTGAATTGTTACTGTTTGCGCTGTCATAAACTCACCTCCTCGATGCGCTTCTATCTCAATCATAGCCGCTCCATTCCGCCGTAAGCAATGATTTGAACCAAAAGCAGAGGCCGCAGTCGCCGAAACGACCGCGGCCTCGCGCCCTGCTGCCGAAGCAGTAGGGGGGATGCGACATTACTTCAACCGATCAAGCGCCCAATCCATCAACTCGCCTGCCCGTTTCTCACCCTCTGCCTCGGCAATCACGCGGATCATTGACTCTGTGTTCGACGCGCGGATGTGAACCCAGCCATCCGGCCACGAAAGCTTGACGCCGTCGCTCAAATCAACTTCATCCGCATCCGCCTTCTCGACCTCTTCGCGAATCTCATTCAACACGGAAAAGAGTAGATGAGGCTCGATCTGCACGTAATGTTTCAACATCACGTAACGCGGCAGATCGGCCACAAGCTCTGAAACCCGCTTCCCGGTCTTGGCCATCTGTTCGAGGATCAACCCGATCGCCGCCGCGCTGTCATTGGCCGCGTGGATTTCGGGGATCGCCACCGCTCCGTTGCCTTCGCCGCCGATCACGGCGTTGTGCTCCAGGATCGCCTCGGAGATGTAAGCGGCGCCGACCGGAACGCGAATGACGTTCGAATGGTAACGCTCGGCGATCCTTTCGATCGTCTGAGTGGTTGAAACGTTAGTGACGACCGCGCCGGGCGTCCGGCTGAGCCCACTGAGTTTGATATCGGTCGCGAGCGCGAGCGTCATCTCTTCCGACAGCGGCTCGCCGGCCTCAGTGACGATACCTAACCGCTCGCCGTCGGCGTCGTGGGCGAAACCGATGTCGGCGCGTCCGGCTTTAACGATTGCGCGAAGCTGGGCCATCGTCTCGCGCTTCGGCTCGGGGTCGTGCGGGAACGGCGCCGTAACGTCGTCGTTGATCGCGAGAACCGTGCAGCCAAGCTCCGCGAGCCATCGCGGACTCAACACCGAACACGCGCCGTTGCAGCAATCAACCGCGACAGTCAGTTTGCGCGCCCGGATCGCTTCGACGTCAAAGGCGTTTCTTAAAACTTCGATGTGGCGTTCAATCGCGTCTTGCGTTTCGATGTGGGTTCGAATCTCGTTCCATTCCGCCTTTTCAAATTCGCCTTGATGATAAATGTCCAGCAGCTCCTCGGCCTGCCTCGTATTCAGGTAAAGCCCGTCGCCGCGCACGAATTTCAGCGCGTTCCATTGCGATGGATTGTGGCCGGCGGTAATCGAGACGCCTCCCGCCGCGCTGAGGCGCCTGACTGCAAGCTGCATTGTCGGCGTGGGGCAGACGCCCAGATCAATCGCCTCGCAGCCGGCGGCCAGCAATCCGGCCATCACCGCCGAACGAACCATTGGCCCCGACGGGCGCGTGTCGCGACAGACCAGAATGCGCCCGGCGCCCAGATAAGTTCCAACCGCCTGCGCGAAGGCGATGGCCAGCTCGGGCGTGAAGGTTTCGCCCACAATGCCGCGCACGCCCGTGATTCCTATCTTCAGAGGTTTCATATCTTCAAGTCAGTACCGCGAGCGGTAGCGAGCGTCGCTTCGTATGGGCGCCGTTTGCGGGCTCAACCTCTCGCTACAACTCGCGGTACTGATTTTTTTCCAGATTCAGAAGCTCAAGCCCGTTGCCCGGCGTCGATACCATCACCGATCCTTCGCCGACTCCATCGCGCCTGCGCGGGCCATAAAATTCGCTTTGCACGCGGTCAATCAACGCCTGCGTGTTTTCAGCCGTCGTCAGGGCCAGGACGTTTCCGCCGAATCCACCGCCCATAAGTCGCGCCCCGTAAACCTGCGGATCGGCTGTGATGATCTTGACCAGACGCTCTACTCGCGGTGTGCTGACTCCGTAAAACTTGCGCAGGCTCTCGTGGGAAAAGTTGATCCGACTGCCAAGCTCGCGCATCTTCTCGTCATCCCGTGCGTTGGGGCGCCGCAACAGCGTAACCGCCATGTCCACTCGCGCCGCTTCGCACTCGTGATGTCGCATGCGGTTGCGCAGTTTGAGCGGGAGCTCGCGCCTCTCCCTCACCAGGTCGGGGAACGCGCGCTCGCATTCGCGGAAGACCTGCGGGTAAAGCCTCTCGACTTCATCGAGCGTGATTGTCTTCGGTACCTTGCCGTCTTTCGCGCCGCTCAGGATCGCCGGAATCAGCAGGCGCGAAACCGCCGCGCGTTCGTTATATTCCAGCATCACTTCGCGCCCTTTGTCGGCCGGGTGCGAAAAGAAGGTGATCCAGCGATAGCGGTAATCGGGCAGGGAAATCCGCTCGGCCCGGCTGTCCGAGTGTGAAATATGAACGGCGTGCCCACGCGTGGCCAGACAGATCGTCAAGTGGTCAAGCGCGCCGCCGCGCGTTCCCATAAACCATTCGGCCTGTGACGAATCGCGCGCAAGCTCATCAAGTTTGCATTTAAGCCGGTTGACTTCCCGAATCGCCGCGCCCGCAAGCACAACCAACGCCGATGATGACGATGCGCCGCTGTTCGGCGGGATTGACGATTCGACCAGGAAGTTGAACCCCTGTTTGACGCTCGCGCCATATTTCCAGCGCGCAAACGAGATCGCGCCCTTGACATAGTTGCTCCAGTGCGGAGCGGGCGCCGGGCGGTTGAAGACTAAAGATTCCCAGGTCTGCTCCGTGTAATCCCCGATCGCCTCTTCATCGAGCGCGAAGCTGAACGGCGGGAATTTTTCGAGCATCGAAGCGCCGCGAACCTGTCCATCGTCCGTCGCCCGAAAGAGCATCAGCATCTCGTGTTCGCGGCTTCCGAAAGCCAGCGATGCGGTTGGCAGGTAGGAAACGTAATCAACATGTTCGCCGAGGATGTTGATACGGGCCGGGGCTCGCATCACGCGCGCGGCGCCGTCGCCGTAAAGCTCTCTGAAGCGTTGCAACGCCGCGGACAACCTGTTTTGATCACTCATCTCTCTTCGATTCCCCATCAAGCCCCAACCGATTTCAGATGCTTGATGTTCGACTCGACCGCGCGGTCGTAATCAGCCGCGCTGATCAGACCCGAACCGAGATCCCGTATGAATTTCAGGTCGGCTTCGGTGAACTCCATGTCGCTCTCGCGCTTCTCACCCAAAACGGCCAGCGGCGTGCGGTCAATCGTCAACACGAACTCCGCCGTCAGATGGCCTTGATAGTTGATTGATTTGAGCGTCGAGATCACTTCAGTCCAATCGTATTTGCCCTGCCCGGCGGGTTTGCGGTTGTTGTCGGCGACGTGGAAATCGAGCAGTTTGTCGCCGACGTTGCGGATGGCCCGCATCGGATCAACCTCCTCGATGTTGATGTGAAACGCGTCGAGCACGACCTGCATATTGGCGCCGACCTCTTCGGCCAACCGCAGCGCCTGATCGTGGCGGTTGATGAAATAGGTCTCGAACCGGTTGAGCGGCTCGATGCCCGGCGTGACGCCGTGATCGGCGGCGAAGGCCGCGACCTCTTTCAAACCTTCGACGGCCCATCGCCACTCTTCGGCGGGCGATGCGAGCGGCTTCACTTTGCCCACGGTCGAAGGCACGATGCAGAACATCGCGCCGCCGAGCGCCTTGATCATCTTGACGCAATCTTTCATATACGCGACGGTGCCGATGCGGACGTCTTTGTCGGGATGAAGCAGGTCGCGCCCTTCGAACATCATCGTCACTCCGCCCCAGCATTCGATCTCGTATTTGTCCATCAGCGCGCGGACTTCGTCGGTGTTGTGGCGCGCAGGCTCGCCGCTGATTTCAATGCCGTCGTAGCCAAAACGACGCAATCGTTCGAGCGTCGTCTCAATCGGTTCGGGTCTCATCCAGTTGTGCATTGAGTGCTTCATTGTGATCTCCTCGTAACATCATCCACGAAGCCACACGAAGGAACTCGAAGATTTGGATCAGTATTCGCGCGCCTTCGTGTGACTTCGTGGATGTTTTTCCGTTTGCCCTTTGACGTGATCGGGATCATTGCTAACGCGGCTTCAATAAGGCCCGGACGGACTACTCCTTCGGCAGCCACCAAAGCTGGTTGCGCAATTCATCGGCGGTATGCTGATTCAGAAAATTGAGCAGGCGATCCCGAACTTCCCATCGCTGCAATCGCGCTCTGTGCCATTTGCGTTGTTCATAATTCTCGTATCCATGATTTGTAGTAACTGCGCAGCCCCTGGTACCGTTACGGTCCCGTATGGTCCCGTACAGGACCAGAGTGGGATTATAACAACCACGCCATTGCCTTTGAACATCCGCAAGAAGATAATTTGCGGCGCTTACCACTTAACGCATCCGCTGTGTAACGACAACCGCGCCGCGCTCCCGCTTCGTTCGGCGGCGGCGCGTCGAAGGAGCTTGCCGATGAAATTCAACTGGTTCCATCTCATGCCGTATCGCTGGCTGCCGGACAATTTCCGCGAGCGTTATCACGGTGTTTGGGTTGACCTGCCCAACGCGCTCTACGATCCCGTGGCGGGCCACACGCTCTACAACGAATACCTCGACATGCTCGAATACGCCGATCAGATGGGCTTTGACGCCGTGGGCGTCAACGAACATCACCAGAACGGCTATGGGATGATGCCGTCGCCAAACCTGATGGCGGCGGCGCTCGCTCGCCGAACGTCGAAAGCGATGATCCTGGTGCTCGGCGCCTCGATTGCGCTTTATAACCCGCCGGTGCGCGTGGCCGAAGAGTTCGCCATGCTCGACGTAATATCGGGCGGACGATTGATCGCGGGTTTCCCCGTCGGCACGCCGATGGATGTCAATTACTGCTACGGGCAGAACCCCGCCACCATCCGCGAGAAATATCGTGAAGCGCACGATCTGATCATCAAAGCCTGGCAAGAGCGCGAACCGTTCGCCTGGAACGGCAAATACACCAAGCTGCGTTACGTCAACATCTGGCCGCAGCCGATTCAAAAACCGCGCCCGCCCATCTGGGTGCCCGGACTCGGCTCGATTGAGACGTGGGACTTCTGCGCCGAGCGCGGCTACAACTACAGCTATCTCTCCTTCAGCGGCTACAAGCGCGCGCAGAAAATGCTCGACGGTTACTGGGAGCGGATGGCAGCGCTCGGCAAGGAGCCGAACCCTTACAGTTGCACCTTCTTCCAACAAATCTGCGTCAGCGACACCGACGAAGCTTGCGAGCGCGAATGGTGGCCACACGTGGATTACTTCTTCAACCGATGCCTGCATCTTTATCCGGGGATGGCGGCGGCGCCGGGGTACACGACCGAGGCTTCGATCCGCGCGGGCATTGTCGCGCAGGCGGGCAACACCTCGATGAATATGGGCATGAACAAGAGCTGGAAGGAGTTGGTCGAAGACGGTTACATCATCGCCGGTTCGCCTGCGACCGTGCGCCAGAGGTGTGAAGAGTTGGCGCGGAGCCTGCGCTGCGGCCATCTCGGGTTGGGAATGCACATCGGCTCCGCGCCGATGGAATTGACGAACCGTTCGACATACCTGTTCGCTACTGGAGTGATACCGCATCTGCGATCAATCTGGAGCGAGTACGAAGACCATTGGTGGCCGAAGGCGCTGCCCGAAGACAAGCGTGAGAAACCCGGCAGCCACAACGCCGCTGTGAAGACCCGAGTCGAACGACCGATGGAGGCGCCTCTATGACACCACGATCTCAAATCCTGAATCTTGGCGATGACCGTCCGAGCATTGAAGTCCTTGACGCCGGCCAGGGTCAGCCGCTGCTCTTCCTGCACGGCGCGGGCGGCATCGTGGCGTGGGAAGGCGTATTGCCGCTGCTCTCGGCCAAATATCACGTCTACGCGCCGCTGCTGCCGGGCTTCGGGCAATCAACCGGCCTGGATTATCTCGAAGACCAGTTCGATCTGTTTATGCACGGCTTCGACGTGATCGAAGCGTTGGGTCTCGAACAGCCATACGTCGTCGGCGAGAGCCTGGGCGGATGGATGGCCGCTGAGATGGC
>Ga0187894_10003925_pt1 | contig 16297 bp, 24 predicted proteins | sample GBC1701081metaG_FD_136650 | JGI IMG/M metagenome (GOLD analysis project Ga0187894, IMG submission 136650) | White microbial mat communities from a lava cave in the Kipuka Kanohina Cave System on the Island of Hawaii, USA - GBC170108-1 metaG ... | reverse complement strand
CTCTCGTCAGCGAATCACCATCGGGGCCGCAGGCTTCACCACCTGCACACACAGGCCGGATATAAGACTGCCGTCCTACCCGTTACCCTCGAGAGCAGGCGACTTGTCCACGGCGTGGCGTCCATATAAGAGCTTCCCTAACTCGCGGAAAGCCTCAATTACGCGCGGCGGCAAACCCAATGGGCCGTGATTCCTTCACGGGTGGCGTCATCAGCGCCCTAGTGGTCTTGTACACCTCCTCGAACTGCCGGCCTGCCGGCCCGTCTCATGGAGAGCACGACGGGCTCACCCCCTGACCCACCGCCCCGCCCATGCTGGTCGCGAACCTGCCATGGGAGGACACATGATCACTTTCGCCCGAGTCGCGATGCGCGCGTCGATGATGCTGGTGACGCTCCTCATCGCGGCGGCCGCATTCCTCGCCGCGCAGACGCCGTTCCAGCACGTGACGGTCGCGCTCTTCATCTTCCTGTACTGCGCAATCCGGTACGTGGGCCTCTCCGTCATCGAGCGGTCGGAGCTCGCACTGCAGGGCGCGCAGCACGCGCCGGCCATGCTCGTGCGGCTGCGCGAGGCGCGGCTGCGGTCCCGCCGTGAGGCGACGGTCGAGTGCGGGTTGTTGACGGTGCTCGGGGTTTATGCGGCGTTGAAGGTGACGATGCCGAGCCTGCTGGCGGGATGGCCGTAGGTCGATCGAGCACGTCACCGCTTGCGGTCCAAGTCGGCAGTAAATCCGATCGGCCGGGACTTCGCCGCAGTCGGCGTCATTAGCTGCCGGATCGCCTTGTAGACCTCTTCGAACTGGCGGCGCGTTCTGGCATCCAGCGTCGCGACCGATTTCTCCAAGGCCTCGAGCTTCCGGGCAAGCTCAGTGTGTGCGGCGAGGACCTCCCGGAGTTTCACGAAGGCACGGGCGACATAGACAGACATGTCCACGGCTCGCGGGCTATTCAGGACCGCGGCCGCCATGAACGCCCCTTGCTCCGTGAACGCCAAAGGAGTTATCCGCGAAAACTTGAGCCTCTGGAGGTGGTCACAGATTGTGACCACCTCGGATTTCTCCATGTCGCTGATCCTGAAGCAGAGATCCTCTGGAAACCGGCTACTGTTCCGCCGAACCGCAACGCCGTACAGATCCGCCAGATCCGCATCCACCAACACCCGATGGCCACGCAGGACCAGGATGCGCCGCGCAATCTCCGCCGGGTTGCTCAGTAGTCATGGGCGGCATTGTCTCGCCCCATAAGCCTTTGCCGTCCTTGAAAATCAACCGCAATCGCAATGATTTGAAGTGCGAACTGCGTTTATCGCTTCACCCTCGCCGCCAGAAACACCGCCTCCCGGTGAAACTCCAGATACGCCCTCTGTCGCTCCGTAAACCCGCCGACATTCCGCCGCCCGTCCGGCGGGATTCCCATGCGCCGCAGCGACTCGCGGTGCACGATCGGCGAGATCAGAAGCTCGCCATTGTTCTCGAATGTAATGAACCCGCGATCGAAGAGATGATCGACGGTGGGCGTGAGCAGCAGGCCGTTCTCGCCGTCGAGGCGCTCGTCGTTGGACTCGCTCGCGGAACTTCCCCTGCCCGCGCCGCGCCAGGATGATCTGCCGCTTCTCGGTGACCGGCACCGTAAGCCTCAGCTTCTGCGCCAGTTCTTCATCCGCAACCACGCGCCCACGGAATCTCTCCGAATCTTTCCGATGAAAGGCTTTCGTTCATTCCTCAAAAGTCGTTCGATGCGCTTTCCTTGCTTGACGAACACGTCCGCAGCCTCATCAGTCGTCAGCCGCCCGACGATGACGAGCAACCTTGCTCCCGATGTCATCAGGGTCTCGAGCGCCAAAGGGGAATAGCGAATACGCTTATCGCGCGTTACGGCGACCCAACCGCGCCGACCGATTTCAGCGATCCATTCACTGTCGGGAGTCAATTGATCGAAATGATCATCGTGCCGCTCGACCAGCAAGCCGGCAGCTCGCAGCTTCTCCGGAAACTGGTGCCCTAGGTCGCGATCGGTGAAGTAGACGACTTCATGCGGCTCGTTCATACGCGAGCGCGTCCATGATCTCGTCCTGCGTCGCGCCATAGTCCTTGGCGACTGCCGCGGGCTGTTCGCCGGCGTTGATGCGGTCCACAATCACGGAGGTCGTGACGCCCAGCCGAGCAAGCACCGGCCGACCGAACGACACGGTGGGGTCGAGCATCACGGATTGACTCTCGGGGCGATTGGGCACGGGCGGGAAGAAACTGACAGGAAGCCGGTCATCCCATTTGATGCGCCGCATCAGTCCCTGCAGGACGGCCCAGATGCCGAGCTGACCGGCGCGATTTAGGTTGATCAGCTGCCCGTAGCGCTGGAGAAAGAGCTCGCCTGCACTGGCGAACAGCTCGCGGCTCGCCAGCGGCGCCTCGGTGCCGAGCTTCTTCTCGGCAAAGTGGAGCGCCTCGCGCACGGCCGACAGCTTCAGGCCGTGCTCGGTCCTCAGAGCGCGCAGCGCCGCCAGCTCGACGAGGTTCTGGAACGACAGTCGGTGGCTGGAGTCCTTCGGCGCCACGATCACCGGGCGGAAGCGGGCCACGCCCGAACGACGCGGGTAATCACGCCCCACCACCCAGGACCGGATCGTCGGGAGCGGGATGCGCAGGTAACGCGCGGCCTCCGAGACCGTGTAGGCTGGGGCCAGTCGAGGATCGAGCTTTGCCACGGGTCTAACCCCATGATCTGACAGGACTCCGATTCTAGTCCTCGGAGTTCGGCCCGCACAGAGGTCATTTGATGGGGAAATACGCAAATAGGCTCACCCCCTGACCCACCGCCCCGCCCATGCTGGTCGCGAACCTGCCATGGGAGGACACATGATCACTTTCGCCCGGGTCGCGATGCGCGCGTCGATGATGCTGGTGACGCTCCTCATCGCGGCGGCCGCATTCCTCGCCGCGCAAACGCCGTTCCAGCACGTGACGGTCGGGCTCTTCATCTTCCTGTACTGCGCCATCCGCTATGTCGGCCTCTCCGTCATCGAACGGTCGGAGCTCGTGCTGCAGGGCGCGCAGCACGCGTCGGCCACGCTCGTGCGGCTGCGCGAGGAGCGGCTACTGTCCCGCCGCCAAGCGACGGTCGAGTGCGGGCTGCTGACGGTGCTGGGGTTCTATGCGGCGGTGAAGGTGGTGGCGCCCAGCCTTCTGGTGGGGTGGCCGTGACCTCAGACACTATTACAGGGAGGTCTGACGAAAATACGTGGGGGGTTTGGTCCAGTAAATCAACAACTTGTGATGTATATGGCAGCGACGGTCGCGATCCATGGTGGACTATCACGCCATGGCCACCTTCCTATCGAGCCCGCTGGGCTCGGGGTCTCGGTCGACGAGCGGCGAGAGACGCCTAGCCACCCGATTTTCAGAGTTACTTGAGGACGACTATCTCTGTTGGTACGACGTGCCGGTCGGACCGAAGTATCGACACCCAGACTTCATTCTTCTGCATCCGGGTCGAGGACTCCTCATCTTGGAAGTTAAAGACTGGAGAGTCGATTCAATCATCGAAGCAAACCCCAACAGCTTCACGGTTGACTTCGACACGGGTCGGAAGATTCAGTCGAATCCCCTGGAACAAGCGCGTCAATACGCTCACGTGGTCGTCCGACTCCTCGAATCCGACTCCCAACTGATCAATCCACCGGGCGACGAGTACGCTGGTCGTCTAAATTTCCCGTGGGGTTTTGGAGTCGTACTTACCAACATCACGCGGCGCCAGTTCGACTCTTCCGGCCTCTCCTCGCTTCTCCTGCCTCATCTGGTCCTTTGCAAAGACGAGATGACGGAATCCGTGGATCCCGAGGCATTCCAGAAGCGTCTGTGGGACATGTTTAACGTACGTTTCACCAGCCAACTCACGTTACCGCAGGTGGAGCGCATCCGCGCCCGTCTCTTCCCCGACATTCGCATCAGTCGACAAGGCCTTTTCGCCGAAGGATCCGAACTCGAACCGAGCGAAGAGCTCGCTGCGACCGATCTTCAAGTGATGGATCTGCAGCAGGAAGCCATCGCCCGCGGCCTCGGTGAGGGCCATCGCGTCATCCACGGTGTCGCCGGTTCCGGCAAGACGCTCATCCTCGCCTGCCGATGCGAGTACCTGGCGCGTACGCTGTCTAAGCCTATCCTAGTGCTGGTGTACAACAAGGCGCTGGCTACTTGGCTAGCGCATCAGGTGGCTGAACGTGGACTGGCCGATCGCGTATCTGTGCGAACTTTCCACGGCTGGTGTTACGACCAGCTCACGCTGTACCACGTGCCAAAGCCGATATCGGAAGGTCAAGTCTTCTACAAGGACTTAGTCGCTACCGTTATCCGCGCGGTCGAAAGCGGCAGGATCCCGCGCGCGCAGTACGGCGCACTGCTCATTGACGAAGGCCACGACTTCGAGCCCGAATGGCTGCGACTGGTCGTGCAGATGTTGGACACAGAGAGCAATTCGCTGCTGCTCCTCTATGACGACGCGCAGTCGATTTACAGTGCCAATCGGTCGAAGTCCTTCACGTTCCGCAGCGTCGGGATCTCGGCGATGGGTCGCACTAAGATTCTCAAGCGCAACTACCGCAACACTGACGAGATCTTGGCCTGCGCCAGCGCGTTCGCACGCGAGATCCTCTTACCGAAAGAGGCAGATGACGACGGCGTACCTCTGGTCTCTCCGGAGCCGGGTGGTCGCAAGGGATCGCGGCCGCGATTCTTTGAGAGCCGATCAGCAGGAGGAGAAGCCGCGACAATCCGCCAGGAGCTTCAGCGCCGACATGCGCAAGGGACGCCGTGGCGGGAAATGGGCGTGGTCTACACGGCGCGGTTTGTAGGGGATGAAGTCGCGCGAGCCCTCGACGAGGCCGGCGTACCGTACGAATGGCTAAAGGACTCACAATCCAAGTACTTCGATCCTGGACGCGATTGCGTTCGGGTGATGACCGCCCAGAGCAGCAAGGGCTTGCAGTACAAGTTCGGCGTGGTCGCGGGCGCAGGATACTGGCCATGGAAAAGCGAATCGGACGAAGCTCGACTGATGTACGTGGCAATGACTCGGGCAGTCGAGGAGCTGTTGATCACCAGCAGCAAGAACAGCGTTTTCAGCGAGCGCCTGAGGGCGCTTTGCGAACCAATGGCGGCGTAGGAAGTAACTTCTGATGGGGCTACTGGATCGCGATTACATGCGGCGCTCGCCATTGCGCTGGGGTCGGCTTAGCGGAAATGGCCCTGGCTGGCAGAGGTATCTCTGGATTGCAGCGCTCGTGATCGGGCTGGCGACTGCCGGGCTATTCCTTTACGAGAAAATTCGCGCCAAGCTGGAACCCGATGAAGGCGACCTGGTCGTCAACGTCAACATGGCCACTCAAGCCGAGCTCGAAACCATCCCGGGGATCGGCGCGGCACTCGCCAACTTGATCATCGCGGAGCGGCCATTCAGTAAGGTGGACGACCTTGAACGGGTGCGTGGGATCAGTCGAGACACGGTCGACAGCATTCGGCCTTACGTCAAAGTGCAGGGCGAGACGGAGAGGCGCTGAGTTCCTGCACCTGCAAGCTCAAGCCGCGGGTCTCTCCAGTCTCCGTGATTGCCGTGACGCGCAGCACACAGGGCGCGTCGAGTATCAACGGTGCGAAACACACCTGAGTCTGCGTCGAGATTACCCTTCGACTTCCTTCCGGCAGCGGTACCACCGGCTCGCGCGCATTGGCGAGTTGCTGCAAGTGCTCCGGCGTCGCGTCTAGGTCCGCGAAAGGCTCGTTGTCCTTGAACACGCGTAACTTGAGGCTTTTCGGTGGCTCGTCCTTCGACGTCACAAAGATCGCGACGACCCACAGTTTCGGCAATGTCACGGGAAACTGCTGCACGTACATGACGCCGTTGTAAACTCCAATCAGCGAGAGCTTGCCGCCAACTTCCTGGCGGACGTCGTCGCAGTAGATCGTAGAAAGAAAAGGCTGCATCACTCCGCCTCCGACCGGAGCGCATGATCGAGCGTATTGAGGTCGACACCCAGCACCTGCGCGATTCGGCGGCAAGTCTCTAGGCGCACGTCCGCGTGACCGCTTTCAATACGCGCGATGTGCGGCTGCTGAGTGCCGATGGCCGCCGCGAGCTGGGCTTGGGACATCCCCTTGCGCAGGCGAAGGACTCGCAATGATTGCGGCTGATCTCCGAGGACTGTCTTTGCGAGCCACTGGCGGCCACGTCGCAGTTCCTCTTTCGCCGCGGGATCACGCTCGAATTCCTCGATCAGATCGTCGATCGTCGTGTATCCGGGCGGGACCGGTGCTGCGGCGGGTCCATTTCCTGGAAACTCGAGCACCTTCGCGCTCGGCGGCGCAGTAGTCGCGGCCGGCGTCGACGTAGCGACATGCGCGACCGATTCAGAGGTCTTCGTAAGCCTGAAGGATTCTTCGAGTCGTCGGGTGGTCGGGGTCATAGTTGAAATCTCGACTCGCTATTGCCAACACGTGGTGTTCGCCAGTGCCGCGCTTGAGCGCGTAGATCACTCGATATGGGAGCCGTTGATGCTCCAGTTCCCAGAACTTGAGCCGCCAGATGTCCTTTCCTTCGTGCCAGTATTTCTGCCATCGGCTGGCCTCGAACGGCTCACGTTCATCCGAGCCGAAACCCTGAACCGTCAGCATGTCCATGAGCCGCGCGTTCGCTGCTATCTGTTCCAGCAAGGCCATGAGCCGGCCCCAGAGCATCGGCTGCGACATCCTCAGCGCCCGCAGGTCCTGCCCCGCATCCTCATGGATTATCAGCCGCGGCACTGTATAACGCTTTAGTTATAAACGGGCAAGGGTACAGATCTCATGTTTGCAGGGCAATACCCGCTAGACGAGCGGCATTTCTCATTGAATTCAACAGATTAAAAGCGGCATGCGGCCCGTGGAGTACGGCCTATCGCTTCACCCTTGCCGCCAAAAACACCGCCTCACGGTGAATCTCCAGATACGCCCTCTGCCCCTCCGTAAACCCGCCGACATTGCGCAGTTCGTCCGGAGGGATCCCCATGCGCCGCAGCGACTCGCGGTGCACTACCGGCGAAATCAGAAGCTCGCCATCGTTCTCGAATGAGATGAACCCGCGATCGAAGAGATGATCGACGGTGGGCGTGAGCAGCAGGCCGTTCTCGCCGTCGAGGCGCTCGTCGTGGGATTCGCAGTCCCGCCAGGGCTTGCAGGGGCTGGCGATCAGGTATTCTGACCGATTGACCCCCGTGATCCGGCAAGCGTGCTCGATGCGCGACACGCGCTCGCGGAACGTCCACTGCCGGCGCCGCGCCAGGACGATCTGCCGCTTCTCGGCAACCGGCACCGCGAGATTGGCCTCGATCTCTTCCGCCAGATCCTGTTCCCATTCGGACTGCGCCAGAGCGGCAGATTCCGCGTGACCTAGAATCTTGCTCGATAACTGACTGGATCTAATATGCAGTGTCGATCGACCGGGCCTTTTAGCTGGTACATTCTCGGGCGGTCGCGAAAATCAAATAGCCGATAGAGCTGATAGAGCTCTGATTTCTCTTTGGATACATCCAGTTCCGTACGGGACACATAGAAAGGCGCTTCCAACCCGAAGCTGGTTGTTTTGACTTCAATCAGGCGCTCCTTTCCGTTCGATTCGAAAGACTGCACGTCGTACCCCAACCCGTCTCCTTTAGTCTTGGCGACATGCTCGATTCGATCCGCCAGCTTGGCAGCACCCAATTGATGAAGCCTGTACCGCTCATAGCGCAATACGTACTCTTCTCCAGACTTGCCCAACGCGCGATTGTGCTGCTCGAGCGCTAGGTAATCGCGCTTGACGCCTCGTCGAAAGCGGTTTCGCAAGCTCTTTGACTTGTCTTCGCTGCGCCGAATCACCGGAGCTGACACGACCAAGCCCGCAAAGTTATCCGCTTCGGGTATCACCGCCGGGCGTTCGACCGCGCTTGTCGCAACGGCGTCGAATTCGTCGTCCGATAGCAGTCGCTCCTCGACGATCTCAAACAGCAACTGCTGATAGTTTCCCATCGGTTTGTAGCCCTCGATCCAGGGGGCACCGAATTCGAGGAGAATTGCGCTGATGTTTTGATGTTTGAGTTCGACCGAGCCCGGCGAACGGCTTACGAGCTTGGCCAGCACAGCTTTGCGGTGTGCAGACTTGTTGTACTTCTGCCCTGCCAGTTCGAGCCTGAGCATCTGGAAATAGTCGGCCACGACGGCTTCGACTTCCAATCGAGACCACGGTCTTCGAGTGTATGATCGATCGGTCGCCACGTTTAGTTGTTCCGCCTGACCAGTTCAACGTTCTGTGCCGACCACCACTCCCAGAATGCCGTAGCGTTCATGAGCGATGGGAAGACGGCGCTGCGCTGCAGATAGCCTTCATTGGCCGATAATCCTCCCCACGCGGCGAGCAGCGGTTCAGTAACCCGATAGGCCCGTGAGCGGTACTCCCCGATTGGCACACAGGTCGCCGCCCTTCCGGATTCTCCCGCCTTTCCGAAGACTATGACGTCGTCCGGCTCGGGCTGCGCCATCCTGCGCGTGTGTGCATTCCTATGAAAATCAGCTGTTGGCATGTCACCGATTGGCACGATCTTGTCCACGACGAAAACACCGATGATGGCGTAGACAAGTCTCCGCATGTCGATGTCTTTCAGTCCGGCGTAGAAGACGATTACATCGCTTTCCGACAGGTTGCGTACGAGCTGGCGACCCTTGCTGCCACGATCCCCGTAGGTCAGGTGCTCGAAATCCGGGTCGAGGTGCGTGCGAGCGTCGACTAGGTGACCAGGCAAGTCGACTTGCAGGTTACGCAGCGTCGCCCCGATAGATTTATACGTCGTCTCAAGGCCTGTCCGAGTTGGCCGTGTCTCCGGGATGGGGACGTATACAAACTGTCCTGTCCTGCCGTCCATGGGTCCGTTCCATCGCCCGCCACCGGCGCTCAAGTCCGCTCCGACTCGTACCAATAGCCCTCTCATCAACAGCCTGGCGGGCGCCGCCTATTGCGCTTGCGGTTCAGCGGCTCACATTGCACATGCTTACCGCTCAACGATGGTTGCTCGGGATCTGCCGTCGGCCGGTAGCGCCGGCAGATCAGATCGGCCAACTCATCGCGACGATCTGTCTCCAGATGCAGACCCCTGTAGAGTCTTCCGTGGCGAATAGGCACGTCCTCCGTGGCCGACCTGTTCATGTCGGCGAGCTTTCCTGGCGAACCCCATACTTCGCAAGTCCTCAGGAACTCTAGCAATTCGCCATTCACCGCGGGGCCGTCCGCACCGAGCCAACGCCCGGTGCATGCACTTGCTTTATCGCACACGAAGAAAGCGTCCAATTCAAGCGTACGGATGTCGGCTTTCCAATCGTCAGCATGGTTTCCGCCGGGAATATGCTCGTAGTGAGACTCCGGGAAGGACAACCCCGCGCGATTTACGGGTTTGACGTGAATAGGACCCTCCGGACCGCGCAGCACTGGAAATCGTCGAAAAGCCTGCGCGAACGAAATGCGCTCAGCAATCCGCGCCGCGAATAGAAATCGCCGGGGGAACGTTTTGGACGCAGAAAGTCCAAATACGTAGTCGCCAGCTCGCATGCGTGGCCGCATCGGACGCTTGCACGGTCCAAAGTAGATCCGATCGACGTGCCACGTTGGCACTGCAACTTTGCTCGGCTGTTGGAAGTCGCCGCCAACGGTTGTAATGATGTAGATGAAACCCGTGGGCATTGGATGCCTTAAGCCTTGAACCGCCTCTCGTTATGCCATGCCAAGAACTCCCGACTCGGACGCGCAGCCACGAACTGCGGCATATTGGAGAGTACCTTTCCGTGGAACGCGTAGTACTCGCGCCCATTGCTCCAATCCTGTCGCAACCGTTGACTCACCTCAACGGTCATTTGTGGCGTAACCGTGACGTAGCCAAGATCAAATAGTTTGTGCAGGTCGGAGCGCAACAGCAATCCGTTATTGACGCGATGTGGGCCTTCTTCCGAGTAGGGTTTGATATGCGCGGCCTCCAGAACGGGGAGTGTCTTTTCCCCCGTGATGGCACACCGCCGCTGATAAGCGTCGGTCACGAGCACACGAAAGGCGCCTTGTCCGAGTCGAGCTCGCGATAGGAATTCCTGGCCAAATCTCCGTTGATCTTCCAGCGCGTCCGGCGAGAGTTCGCTAACCTTTCCATCGAGGATCGCGGCACGCACTGCATCCCAAATGCTCTTGCCGTCGGTATCCAAGTCGTAACTGCGGCCTCGAACGATATTCGGTGACCAGCCCGCTGGCGCGGGTACCCATCGAGCGCGCGGCAGAAAGAAGGGCGACGTCAGCACGTTGCAGCCGATCACTGGATCAAGAGAATCGCTTTGGTGATACTTGCGTACTCGTGCGATCAGTTCACCAAGACCTTTCACGCCGTTCTTGCGTTGAAATGCTTCCCAGGCAAGGGATGCGGGTAGGGCGGAGTATCGAACGAAGTACGCTCCACCGACGATGAAGTTGTCTGGACCATGCAACTTGAATAGAAACGGTTCACCTGGTTGAAGAACTTTGAACTGACGCGTTCCGCTCGGCTGCCAGAAGTTGACCTCGTCCGGCTGCTGTTCCGCAAGATCCTGAAACCACTCCTTATCGGTTACTCCAACCCAAATCTTCATCGGTATGCGCCCGCCAGCGGATAGTTATCCCTTCCAGGCTGCAAATAGCTCATCGAATGACAGGAATCGCTTGCTGAGCCAACCTCTACCTGCCTGAATGTTTTCTTTCCGAACGGGCGGATTGAAGGCGAGTCGAGGCGTGCCCAGCAACAACATCGATCGTTGTTTCGGCCATTTCCAGTGGCGCCGTAATGGTGCTACGTACTCTTCATGCTGGTTGTACCAGGTCTTGCCTCGGGAATCGATGAGCTGGTCTCGTAGCTCACGCCACCTAGCTACTGTCAGGAGTTCCTCTACCTTGGCGATATAGCTGATTCCGGTCGTGGCACCCGGGTAATCATTCGCGATCCTTTGACCGAGGTGCGGGGCGAAATAGCGTGCTTCCGCAAGTCGGCTGCCCGCTTTGTAGTCACAACCGTAGATCTGCGCCTTGAGAAACAAGCGCAAGGTCGTCTCTTCGTTGATTTCTCTGGCGTAGATTTCAATAACCTCGCTCTTGCTGATCACGTACTTGTCCTCCAGGTAGCGAAGCAGGTCCCGACTCAGAAGCCGCGATAGCTGGCTGCGAAAGTGGCCTGACTCCCTGAGCAAGTTGGCCAGATCATCCCAACTGACATACCGCACTCCCCGATGCGAGAGGCTTGGGGCGGTACGTCTGAAACACAGCAGAGCGACATGTCGTGAGCCGTATCGAAGGGTCTGAGGCAGCGGATCCGAGGCATCCAGTTTCGCCTCGACAACGCATGTACCGGCGCTCGTCTCAACGAACACGTCAGAACGGCCATCGTCATGACGAGTTTCGATGCCGACTTGTCGAATTTTTCCCGGAAAGTCGAATAACTCCTGAAAGGGCTCGGGATCCAGCGCAATCAGGTAGCCCAAGACGGCTGTGATACGTGTTTCCCGCACCGCATGGCCGAAAACGCCGGTCAATGTTGACACCACCTGGCCGCCACGGAACACCAGCACTTCCTCTGCGGGAGTTTTGGCTTTCGGCTTGCGTTTAGGTGGCATTTGAACCAGAGACTACGCTGCCCATGCTTCGCTAAGCAGTGCTGCTTGTTCAAGCACCGACTGCGTGGCTTTCGCCTGTTTATCCGGGGGATACCCTTCATCCGGCACGATGAGTTCAACATAGCTACGAAAGCTGCCGTCTAAACGCGACGCCTCCCTCCACGCTGCTCTGCGTCGAGCAGATGGAGATCTCGCACGCAGGATCCACTGAATGCCGACGACAAGAATCGCGCCCAGCGTCGCGGCGATGAGATGGCTCTTGTCCACGTATCAGAAGCTATACGTCACCGCCGCCTCCGTCCCCGCGATCAACCCCGCTTCCAGCAGGTGCTCGACCGCCTGCTTGATCTCCTCTGCCGTCAGCTTCTTCTGGAAGTGCGTCGCAAGGTAGTTGTGCAGCGTCGCCCGCTTCCTCGGCCGCTTGTTCTTCTCGGAGCGCTTGAGCAGGTCCACCACCGCTTGTGCGTGTGCCGATAACTGCGGCTCGGCCTCGGTCGCCGGCCGCGCCTGGCCGTCGCGCCGGCACTTGAACCCGCGCGCCACGAGGTGCCGCACGAGGGGATCGAAGCCCTTGTCGTTCGAGAGGATGACGAACTCGGCTTTCGGGAACTTGCAGATCCCCTCGCCCAGGTGACAGGCGATGTGGAAGTCGAGGGCGTTCCGGCCGTTGCCGTCGATGCGAACTCGCGTTCCCGAGTCCACCAGCAGGAGCTGCTCGTTCATTCTTATTGCCTCCGGCCCCAGCGGTCACCGAACGTGCCAGAATCGGCGGTGAGGCTGTGATTGCTCACCTTGTTCATCTCAGGCGAATCAACGGGTTGGATTCGAACGCGCCCCCTCTCACGCCGCTATCCTGACTGCTGGCGGCGGCGAGGACAACCCGCCCGCCGGCTCGGCTGGGCCATCGTCCTCGGCCTGCTGCTGGCAGCCCAGACACCACGGCCCAGCCCTCGGACAGCGAACCCGCCGTGAAGATGTCCCGCAGCGGCATCTGCCACGCGCGCGGGACGGTGCGCTACCGGCAGACGATTTACTTCGAGGCTTTCGACTCGATAGAGGCTTGCCACGCGGCCGGCGGCCGCCGAATGAGCGGAGAGCGCGACGCCGATCAGCCGCAGCCGGTCTATCGCGGCACACATCCGCCCCGCTATTACCGTCCTTACGTGGTTGGCGGCGTCATCGCTGCGGTCGCTCTGATTGGGGGCGGCGCAATGCTGTGGCGTCGCCGGAAGGTCACCCGGCCCCTGCGAGACTTCCACAATCGGGAACGGCGGCGCTGGGAGGGACACAAGCTCGAACTCAGGAAGCCACCTCGGCGTTAGCAAGCGCCGGCCTCGGACGATCGGCGGGCATGAATCGATCTGATCGCAGCACTTTCGCGGCTGGTGGCGCGGTCCTGTTCGCCGCCAGAATTGTCTGGAGCGCGCGCTTTGCGATGCGCGATCCGGAGGTGTAGCGTGGCACATGTGGCGTCCACTCCAAGTACAAAGGAACTGGCCAGTCTTAGCGTGTCGGATCGGCTCGACCTGATGGACGAGATCTGGGCGACCCTTGCACCGCGTGCGGACGAACTCCCGCTGCCGGGCTGGCACATCGCCGAGATCAAGCGCCGTTTGGCCGCGTTCGCGGCGGATGGCAACCGCGGACGTACCGCGGATGAGGTATTCACCGAGCTGAAGCGGGGCAAACTTACGCGCGATGGCTAGCAGAATCTTGGATCGACTTCGTGACGAGGTGCTGAAGCTGCCCCAGGCGGATCGCGCTGAGCTGGCCTGCCAGCTTGTGCGGAGTCTCGATGGCCCGGCCGACGCGAACGCGGCGAGCGAATGGGATGCCGAAATCCTGCGCAGGCTGGAGTTGGTCACATCTGGAAACGCCGGCATCGTTGACCGCGCCGAGTTTGCCCGGCGCATGCGCGAGCGATTGGCCCGGCTCTGATGCGGGTAGTCCGTGTCCACGAGGCGGCCGCCGAGGAGGCGGTCGAGGCGGCTGCGTGGTACGAGCTCGAGCAACCTGAACTTGGGAGGGAGTTTGATTCGGCTGTCCAGGCTGCACTCGATCTGCTGGAGCAGGAAATCGTCCCCTTGACGCCATTGCCCGGAACCGCCGGTGCCGCCCTGGGGGTAGGAATATTTGCTACTATTTCCTCCTGCCACCGGAGGATCTATGTCAAGCATCGAGAAAATCAGTGTCGCGTTGCCCGCGGACATGCTGGCGCTCGTGCGCGCCGCGGTCGAATCGGGCGACTACGCCACGACCAGCGAAGTGGTCCGCGAGGCACTGCGCGAATGGAAAGGTCGCCGTGAGACCCGGGAGACGGCGTTCGAGGATATTCGGCGACTCTGGCGCGAAGGACTGGCAAGCCCCGGACGGCACGAGCTCGATAAAGAGCTGGTCAAGCGCGAGGGCCGCCGTCGTTTGGCAAAGACGGGGGCAGGCAAAAGCCAACGAGGCAAATGACCTGGGCGCGCCTGGCCTCGGGCGGGCACGTGATGACATTGCAACAGGACTACGCTATTTCCCGATCGGCAACCATGTGATCCTGTATCAGGAACTCCCGGATGGAATTACCGTCGTTCGCCTGGTGCACGGCGCTCGGCATCTTTCCCGGCTTCTGGCTTAGCTTTCCGTCAACACTGCACCATCCCGCCCTTCGCTTGTCCCATACTGTCCAAGTATCGGGACCGCACTATGCCGCTCAGCACTTGGTTGCGTGTAAGTGAAGTCAAGGCCGGCCTCGTTGCCGCGACTCTCCTCGCGCTCTCCGCCTGCGGCGACGGCGGCGGCGCCATCCTGACACCTCCCGACGACGACGACCCGCCGCCCACCGACTGCACGGCCACGACCTGCGGCGAGGCCCGGATCGCGCTGACCGACGCCGACGGTGACTTCCTCTCTTATGTGACCGACCTGGTCTCGATCCGCCTCGAGGACAGCGACGGCGACGCGGTCCAGGTCCTCCCCGATCGCCAGCGGGTGGACTTCGCCGAGCTTGCCGACGTCTCCGAATTCCTCTCTTCGGTCGAAATCCCGAACGGCACCTACGAACGTGCCCTCATCCGACTCGACTTCTCGGACGCCGAAGTCAGCGTCGAGGTGGACGGAACACCGGCCGCGGCCCAGGTCGTGGACGTGAATGCCGACGCCCTCGGAATCGTGGAACTCGAGATCCAGTTCGATTCGGCGAATCCGCTTGTCATCGCCTCGAGCACCCCCGCCCTGCTCCAGCTCGACTTTGACCTGGAGGCCTCGAACGAGGTGAACCTCGGCACGACGCCGGTCACGGTGACGGCGGCGCCCTTCCTGCTCGCCACCATCGAGCCGGCGGATAGCCGGGAGTTCCGAGCGAGCGGCCCGCTGGTCTCGGTGGACGAGGCAGCCGGGAGCTACGTCGTGGACCTGCGCCCTTTCTTCCGCGCCACGGGACGAAACGGCGAGTTCACGGTCCTGGCCACGGACGACACGACCTGCGAGGTGGACGGCGACGTCTCGGCGGGCGACGACTGTCTCGCCGCGCTCGCGGACCTGCCGGAAGATACCTTGACGATGGCGCAGGGCGCTTACGACGACAGTGCGGGCGAGTTCACCGCCGCCCGCGTGCTCGCGGGATCGAGCGTGCCGGGCGTGCGGTTCGACACGGTGGTCGGTGTCGTAATAGCGCGGAACCAGAACGTGCTGACCCTGCTCGGCGGCACGGTGGTCCGCGACGATGGCGCGGTGAACTATGCGCAGGGCCCGATCGAGGTGACGCTGGGCGTCGGGACGGAGGTCACGCGCGACGGCGGCAGCAGCGCCGGGCTCGACATCGACGCGATCTCGGTCGGCCAGCGCCTGCACGCCTTTGGGACGGCGTCGAGCTCTGACTTCAACCCGACGCTCGACGCGCGCAGCGGCCGCGTGCGCCTCGTGCCGACGCACCTGACCGGCTTCGTGGTCAGCGCGGTAACCGGCGAGCTGCGGCTCGACCTCGTTTCGATCGAGGGCCGCGACCCACAGTTCTTCGACTTCGACCGCACCGGGACCTCGCTGATCACGGAGGCGGACCCAGACAACTACCAGGTGGACACCGGCAACCTCTCCACGACCGACTTCGACGACGGCGACGGTGCGGCGGCGACCGGCTTCGTCGCGCCGTTCGGCTCGGCGCCGCCGGACTTCGAGGCGACGGAGATCGTGGACTTCGAGGACTTGCGCGCGCTGCTTGCGGTCGGCTGGGGGTTCGACGGCACGTCGGCGCCATTCAACTCCATGGGCCAGAACGGCTTCGTGATCGACGTGACGAACGTGCGCCTCGGCGAGCGCCAGCGTCTCGAGATCGGGCCGAGCGTGTTCGACATCACTTCGGACTTGCCGCAGCCGATCACGGTCGAGCCGGTGGCATCGGGCCCGGCGCGCTATGCAGTCGCGCAGGGGCCGGAGGTCGAGGTGTTCAGTGACTTCGGGGATTTCGCCGCGAAGGTGAGCAGCCTCCTGAACGGCAGCTGGAACATGCAGTCCTTCACCGCGCGCGGCGTGTACGACGTGCCGTCGGTGACGCTCGCGGCGGATTACGTCGCGATTTCGTTCACGCAGCGGTAAGAGGGGTCACACCCCGATATCGACTTCTCGCCAGGGTAATCT
>Ga0187894_10003924_pt1 | contig 16298 bp, 13 predicted proteins | sample GBC1701081metaG_FD_136650 | JGI IMG/M metagenome (GOLD analysis project Ga0187894, IMG submission 136650) | White microbial mat communities from a lava cave in the Kipuka Kanohina Cave System on the Island of Hawaii, USA - GBC170108-1 metaG ... | reverse complement strand
GGTGCAAGCCGTGCGCACGCTCTCGTCGGGCACGGTCTCGTCCACCATTCGATGCTCGACGAAATACATCGCCGGTTTGGCTTCTTCGGGAGCGAGGCCGTGATTGTTGCCCAGGTATTTGACAATGGCGCGGGCGTCTTCGGGCGAGAGCGTCAATCCGTTCAACCGAACCATTCTTTTAATCGCCTGCTGCCAGCTTTCAGGCGTGCGTCGCTCAAACGAGATGCGGGTCAGACGGCCTTTCTCGTCTTTCTTGTGGCAGGAGGAGCATCTTTGAATCGTCAGTTGATCGGTGACGGGTATGCCTTCGTCGCTTGATTCTTTCGGCTTGTCCTGAGTTGGTGATTGTGTTTGGGAATGAACTGAAAAGTCCGGCGAGAAGAGCAGGAAAGAGAAGACAACCAATACCAAGGCTTTTGTGATTCGCATGGGAGGCCTCTGCTTTGAGTATGAAAATGATGAATGGTTGAACGATCTTCGCGCCGACAGGACAGCTTCTAGCACGTTTCGCAAAATCAAGTCAATCAGATCGTTCTCCCCGTCCAAACGAGCGTTTCATCCCAGCGGCGTTGTTTAGCCGCGACCGAGGAAGGGTTGTTCGACGTGTAAGACCGTGGCTTCGAGCATGTTGACATGCGGCGGCAGGATGGCCATTGCGACCGCGGCCTGCGCAATCTCTCCAACGCTCATCATCGGCTCCGGATCACCGGCGCGCTTCTCGACCATGACGTTGCCGGGATTCAAAACCCCGCACGAAACGCCGTGATCGCGGCCTTCGAGCGCGGTCACCTGCGTCAACCCCCACAAGCCGTGTTTGGTCGTGCTGTAGGCGGCTGAATGCGGGCGCACGCGCTGCGAGGCGATTGATCCGATGTTGATGATCCGTCCGCCGCGCTGCTGTTTCATAATTCGGAACGCTTCGCGCGTGCAGAGGAACGGGCCGCGCAGGTTGACGGCGATGATCTTGTCCCACGATTCGACCGTCACGTCGTCAATCGGGCCATAGCCTGCAAACGTGCCCGCGTTGTTGACCAGAATGTCCAGTCGTCCGAAACGATCCATCGCCTGTCGAAAGACTTCCTGAACCTGTTTCTCGTCGGTCACGTCGGCGGAAACGGCCAGAACCTCGGCGCCGCTCTGTTTCAAAGCCGCAGCCGTCTCATTGAGCAACGCGGAGTCGCGAGCCATCAGGATCAGAAGCGCGCCTTCCGCGGCGAAAGCTTCGGCGATGCCACGGCCAATGCCCCGGTTTGCGCCCGTGATCAAGGCGACTTTGCCTTCGAGTCTTCGCATCTTCACCTCTCTATCTCCGTTAGATTTCGCGTGGGTATACGCTCGACTTCGCGGGCATTCTCTATGGCGCCCGGAGTGATGTCAATTTTCTCAATCCAATCGGCGCCATTATGGCTCCGGATCGTTATCAGCGCCGAGGATTTATTTACAGACGGGCGGCAGGCGCTTATTATCGCGCCAGTTGTATCGGTCTGACCATCAGTAATCAAAAAAGCTGGCGCTATGGAATTACTTTTCGAGTGGGATAAAAATAAAGCTGAATCGAATTTGCGAAAACACTTCTTCAGCTTGATGAAGCGCAGACAGTTTTTATTGATGATTTCTCGATCACAATTCCAGACCCCGATCATTCACGTGGGGAAGAACGGTTCATCATTACTGGCGCTTCCAGTAATGACCGTCTTCTCGTCGTGGTCTTCACGGAACGCAGCGGGAAGATTCGATTGATCAGCGCGCGGGAGGCAACCCGCGCCGAACGCAAAGAATATGAAGAAGGCATCGGCTAAAAAAGCAAAGATAAATGATATGCGCCCCGAATATGACTTCAGAGGCGGCGTGCGCGGCAAATATGCCAAATCCTTACGAGAGGACGGGTACACAATCAGGATTTACCATGACGACGGCACGTTCACTGAAGAACATGTTCTGGCTGAGATGGCGGTGATACTTGAGCCAGACGTGTGGGCTTATTTCCCAAACTCAAAAGCTGTCAATCGCGCATTGCGTACTTTGATTTCGCTTATCCCCACTAAGCGTAAAACCGCCTCCAAGAAAACGCCAAGTATTCGCGAAGGCAAGAAATCATCCGCGAGAAGCCGAATCAAGACGGTCAAGTAACATGTTTTACAAACGGCGCCGCCTATGAAAATCGCAGGCATTAATTTCGACCATATGCATATGGGCGATCTGCTGCGGATGGCGCACGAACATCCGCGCGCGGAGATCGTGGGCATTTGCGATGAAACGCCCGAACGAATGCAGGTTGCGGCGAGCACCTTCTCCATTCCGCCCGGCCGCGTCTTCACCGATTACCGCCAATGCCTCGATCAAACGAAACCCGACATCGCGATTCTCTGCCCCGCCACGGCGCGCCACGCGGAGTACGTCGAAAAGGTCGCGCCGTTTGGAGTCCACATCCTGGTGGAAAAGCCTATGGCCGCGTCGCTCGCGGACGCCGACGCGATGATCCGCGCGATGGAGGCCACGGGCAAAACGCTGGTCATCAACTGGCCGCTGGCCTGGTATCCAACGCACCGCGCGGCGAAGCGACTGATTGACGCAGGCATGATCGGCGAGGTAATCGAGGTTCATTACTACGACGGCAATCGCGGCCCGCTCTATCACCTTGCGGACAAGATCGAGGTCAGCGATGAGGAAGTTCAACAGCAAAAGCCGCACAGTTGGTGGTACAAGCGGGCGAGCGGAGGCGGTTCGCTGCTCGATTACCTCGGTTACGGCGTGACGCTCGGCGCGTGGTTTCACAACGGACGCGCGCCGATTGAAGTCACAACCGTCGTTGACGAGCCGGCCGGGCTGGAAGTTGACGAACACAGCGTGACCATCGCGCGGTACGAATGCGGCCTGTCGAAATACGAAACGCGATGGGGCGCGTTCACAGACCCGTGGACGAGTCAACCGCAACCGAAATGCGGCTTCGTCATCGTCGGAAGCGCGGGCACAATCAGCAGCTACGATTTCGAGCCGGTCGTCCGCGTCCAGACAAAAGATCATCCTGAGGCGCGCGAGATACCTGTTGATCAGTTACAGCCGCCATATCAGAACCCGGTTCAGTATCTGATCCATTGCCTGGAAACGGGCGAACCCGTAAGGGGTCCGCTTTCGCCCGCGCTCAGCCGTCTTGGGCAGCGGATCGTGGACACCGCGCTGATCAGCGCGCGCGAAAAACGCACTATGAAGCTGCTTGGCTGACGAGGCGAATGAAGCGATTTAATCATAGATTCAACAGCCGCTGACAACCGGCGACTGAATCCTGACAACTTCCGTATACGCATGACTAAGACGATGGCGGACGATTACGGTTTGAGCAAAACGCATACGGGCGCGTGGATCGAAGCGCCCGCCTTGCCGTATCAGCCGCGAAATCCGAAGAGCTACAACCCGGCGATCGGCGTCATCGGCTGTGGCGGCATAGCCGTACAACACCTGAACGCTTACCGCTGCGCGGGATTCCGCGTGACCGCGCTGTGCGACCACACCGAAGGCAAAACCCGCGCTTATCAGGAGAGGTTTTATCCCGACGCAGTGGTCACAACCGATTATCGCGAGCTGTTGCGGCGCGACGAGATTGAAGTCGTTGACGTCGCGACCCACCCGGAGGACCGCGTCGAGATCATCGAAGAGGCGCTCGGCGCGGGCAAACACGTTTTGAGCCAGAAGCCGTTCGTCGTTGATCTGGATGCCGGCGAGCGGCTGGCCGACATGGCCGACGCGCGCGGAGTCAGGCTGGCCGTCAATCAAAACGGACGATGGGCGCCGCATTTCAGCTATATTCGACAGGCGATGAAGGCCGGATTGATCGGGCGGTTGATGAGCGCGCATTTCAGCGCGCATTGGGATCACAACTGGATCATCGGAACGAAGTTTGAAGAGATCGAAAACCTCATCCTTTATGATTTCGGCGTTCACTGGTTCGACCTGGCCGCTCACTTTTTTGAAGACAGGGAGGCGCTGCGAGTCAGCGCGTTCGCCACACGGGCTTCAGGGCAACGAGCCAAACCGCCGATGCTGGCCCAGGCGATCATCGAATTTGAAGATGGGCAGGCCTCAATTGTCTTCAACGCCAATGTCACGCATGGACAGGAAGACCGCACCGTCATCGCCGGAACCGAAGGCGCGATCATCAGCGCAGGCCCGAGCCTGTCGGAGCAAGCCGTTACGATTTATACCGCCGAAGGTCACGCGAAGCCGGCGCTCGAAGGCGCGTGGTTCCGCGAAGGTTTTCACGGGGCGATGGCTGAACTGCTCTGCGCGATTGAAGAGAACCGCGAGCCGGTCAACAATGCGCGGGGCAATCTACGTGGCTTGAGCCTTTGCTTTGCAGCTATCGCAAGCGCGGCGGAAGGCGTGGTGAAGGCGCCAGGCAGCATGCGAAAACTGCCTTGATGTCTGAGTTTTTTCAATGACAGCAGCACAAACCTATTTTGACCAAACACTGCAACTGCTCAATCACGTGCGCGAAACGCAGATGCCCGCGATTGAACGCGCCGCCGAAATCTGCGCCGGCTCAATCGCCAATGGCGGATTGGTCTTCCTCTTCGGCAATGGCCATTCGCGGATGATGTGCGAGGAGATGACCCCGCGGCAGGGATGTTTTCCCGGCTTCGTGGCGTTGGTCGAACTGGCGCTCTCCAACCACGCCGCGATTGTCGGAGCGAATGGGTTGCGCGCCCCGCTCTATCTGGAAAAATACGAAGGCTACGCCGAAGAGATTTTGAAGAGCTTCAAGTTCGGCCCGCGCGACGCGTTCATCGTCATTTCGACCAGCGGAATTCGCCCCGTGGTCGTCGAAATGGCGATGGGAGCGCAACATCGCGGGATGCCCGTGATCGCGATGTGTTCGCGGCGGCATTGCGAACAATCCGTCGCGGCGCATTCATCCGGCAAGAAGCTGATTGACGTGGCCGACGTGGTGATTGACAACGGCTGCCCGCCGGGCGATTGCGTCGTCGAGTTGGAAGGCTTGGAATGGCGTACTGGGCCGGCTTCGACCGTGACTGGCGGGATGATCATCAATATGCTGCGATGCTCGGTGGCGGAGAGATTGATCGAGCGCGGCGTGAAACCGGAGTTGTTACCGTCGCATCAATTCGTCGGCGACGCCAGCGCGGCTGAACAGCTCGAACGCTTTTACGAGGCCTATCGCCGCAGCCTCGCGCATTTGTATCAATGACTGGAAGACTTCAAAACAGAGTCTGTCTGATCACTGGCTCGACCGGCATCGGCGCGGCGACCGCAAGGTTGGCCGCGCGTGAAGGCGCATCGGTCTTCGTCGTCAGCCGCGATGAAGAGAGTTGCCGGGTGTTGGGGGAAGAGATCGGCTGTGGCTATCACGTCGCCGATCTGACGCGCGCGGGCGAAGTCGCCGAGGCTGTTGAAAGCTGCCTCGCCCGGCGCAACCGCATTGACGCGCTGTTCAACGTCGCGGGTATCAGCGGGCGCGGATTCGGCGACGGCCCGATCCACGAGTGCTCGGAAGAAGGCTGGGAGACCACGATGGGGACGAACGTCAAGAGCGTTTTCCTGATGTGCCGCGCCGTCATCCGGCAAATGCTCGAACACCCCGCCGGCGAGAACGGGCGGCGCGGCGCGATCTTGAATATGGCCAGCGTGCTGGCGTTTTCGCCAGAGCCGAAATTTTTTGCGACGCACGCATACGCCGCCAGCAAAAGCGCGATTATCGGTTTGAGCCAAGCGATGGCGGCCTACTACGCGCCGAGCAAGATTCGCGTCAACGCCATCGCGCCCGGGCTCGCGCGCACGCCGATGAGCCAGCGGGCGCAGCGGAATCCCGGCTTACTCGAATTCATCAGGACGAAACAGCCGCTCTCGGAAGATTTGATTGAAGCGGACGACGTGGCTCGCGCCGCAGTCTTTCTGCTCAGCGACGACGCGCGCAATATAACTGGCGAAGTCTTGAGCGTCGACGCCGGATGGCGCGTGAATTGATTAAAGATCAGGCGCCCTTCTTCTCGCGGCGAACCGCTGCCGAGTGACTATCAACAGTTCAAGATTCACAACCATATCCTTGCTATGACTATGTCCGAACGTAACAACATCATTGCCAGCGTGAAACGCGCCGCCACCGAACTCGTCCAGGCCTCGTTACGCGGGGATGCGAAAGGTGTGCTGCGCTGCTACAGCCCGACGGCGACGGTCGTCGAGCAAGGAATCATCTCACCCTCATTCGAGGAGGTCTCGACCGCGGTCCACGCTTTCTATAAGACGAACCGCGTGACCGAGAACGAATGGGAGGAAATGCTCGTGGAGCCGCTCAGTAACGACGTCGCGGTGTTGACGGGGCTGTTTCGGTTCGCCGCGACGGATGACCGGGGCGTCGAACAACGAGTGCGCGGGGCGTGGACGGCGGTCTATGCCCGCCGTCAGGGAGAGTGGAAGGTGATGGTGTCGCATCAGTCAGCGCCGAACTCGGAGACATAATCAGTAGGTCACGAAAAAGGACGTAAGTTGAAAGAACAACCTCTCAGAACAACCGTCATCGGCAGTTATCCGTTTCCCGGCTGGCTGGAATTCGCCTGTCAGCATCTTGACCAATTCGGCGAAGCCGATCGCGCCGAGCTGCAGGAAGACGCGGTGATCGCGGCGATTCACGATCAGGTCTCCGCCGGGTTGGATGTGATCACCGACGGCGAGCAGACGCGGCTCGATTTCAATCTGTCATTTTATGGATTCCTGGAAGGCATCGAGTTGGAGCAGGCTCTGACGCGGAGTTTCGGTCCTCCGGCGCACGATCAACGCGGCAAACACAGGATTACCGGCGAACTGCGCGCGCCGCGCGGTCTGGGAGTTGTTGATGAATGGAAACGGTTGCGCCGCCTGGCGCCCGCCGGACCTGCGCTCAAAGCGAGCGTGCCGGGGCCCTATACACTGAGTGGGCGTTTGCTGCCGGATGGTGAACACCCCGACCGTTTCGACATCACCGAAGCGCTGCTGCCGATTGTGCGCGACGAATTGATCGCGTTGGTTGAAGCGGGCTGCCGCGAGATCACCGTGGACGAGCCTTCGATGAGCTGTTACGCGCATCGCGAAGACCCGCGCCGATTCGTGGACATTTTCAACCGCGCGGTCGAGCCTGTCGTTGGCAAATGCCGTCTCTCGACCCACGCCTGCTTTGGAAACTACAAAGCGCGCGCCGTCGGCAAGCGAACGTACAAACCGATGTTTCCGGCGTTCCTTGAGATCAAGGTTGACGAGATTCATCTGGAGATGGCCAGCCGCGAATTCTCCGGGATCGAGATCATCGAACAAATCGCCGAGCGAATGGACGTCGCGGTCGGCGTCATTGATGTCAAAAGCTACTACATCGAAACGCCGGAAGACGTGGCGGAACGCGTGCGGCTGTGTCTGAAATACGCTACGCCCGAACGACTGTCGTTCGCGCCCGATTGCGGGTTGAGCCAGACTGCGCGCTGGGCCGCGCGGCGGAAGCTGGAGAATATGGTCGCCGGTGTGAAGAGAGTCCGCGAAGAATTGCAAATCAACTAAAGGAGACTTGTCATGCGTAAATCCGAGAGTGACGCTGAGAAAAATTCACGACGAAAATTCATCAAGACAGCCGCTGCGGGCGCAATCGCCGCCGGTTCGTTCGCGCGCGCGAGCGGCTCGCCGAAAACATTATTTCTCGAACCTGAGCCTGAATCCGAACAGCAGGTGTCGGCGAACGACCGCATCAGGATCGGTCTGATCGGCGCGGGCGGGATGGGGTTCGGCGACACCGAGACCGCGCTGCGCGTCAAAGGCGTCGAGCTGGTCGCCGCCGCTGACCTCTACGACGGACGTCTCGTCCGCGTCAAAGAGGTCTTCGGCAAGAACGTCTTCACGACGCGCGATTACCGCGAGGTTCTTTCGCGCTCCGATATTGACGCGGTGATCATCGCCACGCCGGATCACTGGCATCAGCGGATCGCGATTGACGCGATGAAGGCGGGCAAGGACGTCTATTGCGAAAAGCCCATGGTGCAGAAGCTCGAAGAAGGCCTCGCGGTCGTTGAAACGCAGAACCAGACGAAGCGGATCTTCCAGGTCGGCAGCCAGTTCGTCAGCTCCATCATTTACAAGAAGGCGAAAGAACTGTTGGCCTCCGGGATCATCGGCCAATTGAACCTGGTTGATTCCAGCCTGTGGCGGCGCGGGGCGATGAGCGCGTGGCAATATTCGATCCCGCCCGACGCTTCGACGCAGACTTGCGACTGGGATCGCTTCCTGGGCCATGCGCCGAAAGTTCCGTGGGATGCAAAACGGTTCTTCCGCTGGCGCAATTACCGCGATTACGGCACGGGCATTGGCGGCGACCTGTTCGTCCACCAATTCACCAGCGCGCATTTCGTCACCAATTCCAAAGGCCCGTCGCGAGTATTCGCGACGGGCGGATTGCGGCTGTGGAACGACGGACGTGATGTGCCCGACGTGCTGCTCGGCCTGTTCGAGTATCCGAAGACCGACGCGCATCCGGCGTTCAGCATGAATTTCAGGGTCAGCCTGGCCGACGGCGGAACCGACCAGACGGGCTGGGGCACGTGGACGTATCGTTTCGTCGGTGACGCGGGCGTGATCGAACTCGGCGACGACCTCGTCGTCAAACGCAAACCTCCGGCAAAAGAACCGGGCACTTCAATAGACACGTTCTCCGAAGCCGTTCAGGCGGCGTTCATGACCGAGTATCGCAAACAGTACCCGAGAGGCGAAGCCGAGCTGAGGGAGATTCCTGAAGTGAGGTACACAACTCCGGCGAGATACGACGAACGACTCGACCATTTCAAAAACTTCTTCAAAGCGATGCGGTCGCGCGAGCAAGTGTTGGAGGACGCGACCTTCGGTTTCCGCGCGGCGGCCCCGGCGCTGATGGTCAACGTCAGCTACTTCGAGAGCCGCGTTTGCGAATGGGATCCCGAAGCGATGAGGTTGAAGTCGAAAGCATAGCGTTTGGAGTACATAGCGTTTGGAGTACCGCCTTTAGGCGGAAGGGCTTGCTCAGAAAGCCCTTCCGCCTAAAGGCGGTACTCCAAACAATCATAGCGTTTGGAGTACCGCCTTTAGGCGGAAGGGCTTGCTCAGAAAGCCCTTCCGCCTAAAGGCGGTACTCCAAACAATCCCCCCGAAACGATGATTGAACTGACAAGCTTGATCAAACCTGCTCTGAGTGATGATGCGTTGCTCGCGGACATCAAAGCCGCGAGCGGCGACACCGAACACTGGCGCCTGTGGTGGCTGGGGCAATCGGGCTTTCTCGTTCAATGGCGAAACAAACGCCTGCTGATTGATCCATACCTGTCCGATTCGCTGACCAAGAAATACGCCGCAACTGATAAGCCGCACATCCGAATGACTGAAATCCCGATTGATCCGGCGCGCCTCGACTTCATTGATGTCGTGACCTCCAGCCACAACCACACCGATCATCTCGATCACGAAACGCTGTGGCCATTGATCACGGGCAATCCGAGCTTGCGGATGATCATTCCCGAAGCCAACCGCGCTTTCGTCGCCGACCGGTTGAAGACTGATCCGGGCTGGCCGATTGGATTGAACGATGGAACGTCGGCGAGCGCCGCCGGTTTTACTTTCACGGGCATCGCTGCTGCGCACGAGACGCTGGAAACGGACGAACACGGCAATTACCGCTGCCTCGGTTACCTCATCGGCTTCGGCGAGTGGACGGTCTTTCACCCGGGCGATTGCATACCGTATGACGGAATGGCCGAGCGGTTGCTGGAACTGGCGGGCGGGCGGCGAATTGATGTTGCGCTGATGCCAATCAACGGACGGTTACCCGAACGCCGCGTGACCGGGAATTTCTGGGGGCGCGAATCGGCCCGGTTCGCTAAGGCAATCAACGCGCGCGTGGTGATCCCGATGCACTACGAGATGTTCACCTTCAACACCGAAACGCCGGAAGAGTTCGTCGCAAGTTGCGAAGAAATCGGCCAACCTTATTACGCGCTTCACTGCGGAAAACGATGGTCGAGCTCTCGCCTGGCCTGAAACTAACCGCGACTTTATGCAATCCAGCCTTGCCATAATACCGATTTAACAAAAAATTGACATGATGTGGGCTTCTACCGTGCATTCTCGGCTAAGCCAATTTATACTCCGCGCATCATTCCAGAACAGCAGTTCCATTTGCGATCAAACATCATTATTCGTCGCCGATTGGTGCTGGTCTAAAGACCAATCAAGCAAAAATCAATCTTGCTCAACTGCGATTTATGCAGGAGTGTAACCAACCCCGGAGCCCGTCATGAAAACCATACGAACCTGTCTCTGCGCCATTACCATAATCTGCTGTCTCTATCCCAACCTTCAGGCTCAATCGTTCACCGGATCCATCGTGGGGACTGTCAAAAATACCGACGGCGCGGTCGTTCCCAGCGCCGAGGTCACCATCACCCATGAACAGACCAACCGCGCTGTGACCGCAACCGCCAATGGAGAAGGTTATTACGTCTCTCCGCCCCTGCCAGTCGGCTCCTATCGTGTTGAAGCCAAGATGGCCGGGTTCCGCCGGGCGTTCCGCAGCGGCGTTGTTTTGCAAATACAGCAAACGGCCGTCGTGGATTTCACGCTGGAGTTGGGCGCGATCAGCGAGCAGGTCGAGGTCACCACGCAAGCGCCAGTGCTCGAAACCACATCTTCGGCGCTCGGCAAGGTCGTGGACAACCGCCGCATCCTTGAATTGCCGCTCAACAACCGCAACGTTTATTCGCTGATCTTCCTGACGCCGGGCGTTTCGGGAACCATTGGCAACAACTACAACCAGATGAACTACGCGGTGAATGGCGCGCGTCCGACGATGATGGACACGGTGATTGACGGCGTGACGGCTTCGTTCCCGACGGTCAACGGCTTCACAGGCATCTCGGTCTTCCCTTCAGTTGACGCTATTCAGGAATTCAAGGTGATGGGCGCGACCTACCCGGCGGAGTTCGGACGCAGTCTGGGCAGCGTGCTCAACGTGGTTTTCAAATCGGGAACGAATCAATTCCACGGCAGCGCGTATGAATTCCTGCGCAACTCGGTCTTCGACTCAAATAACTTCTTCGACAACCGGCGCGGGCAGGAACTCGGCAGTTTCAAACGCAGCCAGTTCGGCGGCCACGCCACCGGTCCGATCAAACGCGACAAGACGTTTTTCCTGGGATCGTTTGAAGGCTTGCGCGAACGCAGTTTCCGCACCATGACTTTCAGCGTTCCGACGCTCGAACAACGCCAGGGCGATTTCTCGAAGTCCTTCAATCAAGCAGGGGCCTTGATCCGCATTTTCAACCCGTTCACGACGCGAGCGCAGGGCAGCGGCTTCATCCGCGATCAATTCCCAGACAACAAAATTCCCGCCAACCTTTTCGACCCGGTCGCGCTGAACGTGTTGAAGTATTACCCGCTGCCCAATCAGCCGGGCGATGCGGGCACGGGCGCGAACAATTACGCCGCCAGCGGTTCGGCGCAGATCAATTTGGACAACTACGATTTCCGCATTGATCACCGCCTTTCTGAAAACCAGACCTTCTTCGCGCGCTACTCGCACCGCTACACACAGAGCGTGCCGCTCAAAGCCTTTCCCGAAGAAATAACCATCGCCGAAGGGCGCATCGTCGAGGAGAACAGAGCGCGCAACTTCGTCGCCGAATATACGCGCACGCTCTCGCCGACGACGGTGCTGACCGGGCGCATCGGTTTCGCCCGCACGCTCTTCGTCTTCTCGAACCAGGGGCTGGGCTTCAAACCGTCAAGCCTCGGTTTGCCCGGCGCCATTGACGCCGTGGTAGACCGCCAGATGTTCCCGCGTTTTTCGGCGACCGGCTTCGTCAACCTCGGCGGCAACGATCATCGCTTTAACGCGTTCATGAGTTATCCGTTCATCGCCACGCTCACGCGCGCGCAAGGCAATCACAACTGGAAGTACGGCGGCGAAGTCCGCATGATCCGTGTCAACGTCTGGGAGGCGCGTAGCGCGGGCACTTTCGGCTTTACCACGGCTTTCACGCAAGGCCCAAATCCCAACACTGCCAGCAGCAGCGCCGGCCACAGCATCGCTTCGCTGCTGCTCGGAACCGGCAGCGCTCCGACCAGCAATGTGCTGATCCAGGGTTGGAAGAACGTCGCGGCGCAGAGCTTCTACTACGCCGGCTACGCGCAGGACGATTGGCGTGTGAACAGCAGGCTGACGCTCAACCTGGGGGTGCGCTACGATTACGACGCGCCGCGCACCGAGCGGTACGACCGCATGAACTTCTTCGATCTCAACGCGCCCTCGCCGCTCGCGTCGAAGGTATCGGCCTTCCCCAACCTGAAAGGCGGCGTTCGTTTCGTCGGCGTTGACGGCAATCCGCGCCATCAATATTTCAAGGACGCCAACAACCTCGCGCCGCGTCTCGGTCTGGCCTATCAATTCAACCAGAAGACGGTGATCCGCGCCGGTTATGCGCACATCTTCGGGCCGTCGAATCAGGCCGCGCAGGGGACGATAGGGCCGTTCGGCTTCCGCATCGAATATCCCTGGCAGACGACGGTGGACAATGGGCTGACTCCGTTCAACCTGCTGCGCAATCCCTACCCGAACGGCTTCCGCGCGCTGCCTGGCGCCGCCGATGGATTGCTGACGCAAGCCGGAGCGAACCTGCAATCCGTGTTGCAGGACACCGTGGCGCCGTGGAGCCAGCAGTGGAATCTGAACATCCAGCGCGAGTTGCCCTGGCAAATGTCGTTGGAAGTCGCCTATGTAGGCGCGCGCGGGTTGCACCTCTCACGTAATGGCGAAGACGGGTTGACTCTCAATCAACTCGATCCGCAATATCTCTCGCTCGGTTCCCAGCTCAATCAACTGGTAGACAATCCGTTCTTCGGACTGGGCGTCAACAGCGGCTTCTTCGCCTCGCAGCGGATCAGCCGGGGGCAGTTGTTGCGGCCTTACCCGCAATTTACCGACCTCACCCCGCTCTATTCGAGCGGCGCTTCGTCCAACTACCACGCGCTGCAAATCACCTTTAACAAGCGACTGTCACAGGGCTTGCATATTGACGGCAATTACACCTGGGCGAAGAACATTGATGAGGGATTGACCCACCAGGACAGCTACAACATTCGCGGCGACCGCGGCTTATCCACGATTGACATCGCGCATCGCTTCGTCATCAGTTACCTTTACGAACTGCCTTTCGGTAAGGGACGCAGGTTCGGGGGCAGCGCGCCGGGCCTGCTTGACGCCTTGATCGGCGGCTGGCAATTCAACGGCATCACGACGTTTCAGAGCGGCACGCCGTTGACCATCACCGCGAACAACACAACGGGATTGTTCAATGACAGGACGCGGCCGAATACCAACGGCAAGAATCCCAACCTGAGCGGCAAGGTGGACGAACGGCTGGACCGCTACTTCGACACAAGCGTCTACACCCAACCGGCGGCGTTCACCTTCGGCAACGTCGGCCCGACGGTGAACATCCGCAACGACGGCGTCAAGAACTTCGACCTGTCGCTGTTCAAACAGTTCGCGCCCGTCGAGCGGATGCGCGTGCAGTTCCGCGTCGAAGCCTTGAACGCGTTCAACACGCCGCGCTTCAACTTACCGAACCTGAGCGTCACTTCGACGACGTTCGGACAGATCACGTCGCAGTTCAATGCGCCGCGGCAGTTGCAGTTCGGGCTGAAGTTGTTGTGGTGATCAGACCTCTGGTTGCGAATCATCGCGGGCTGCGAGCGCTTGCAGCCCGCGTATCTGTCTATTCGCCTTTTCTCTCCTGCGTGTTGCTCGCCACTTCCGCGCCGATGTATCCTTGGATGTATCCTTGATGGAAGAGAGGTGAAGTTATGGAAATCATATTGACTATACCCGACAGCATAGCCATAGAGCTTCAAAACGGCAGCACAACGCCGCTTTCGCGCCGATTGCTGGAACTGGCCGCGCTCGAAGGCTACAAGTCAGGGGTTTTCACGCGGCCGCAGATTCAGGCAATGCTCGGTTTTGAGAGCCGGTTTGAACTTGATGGTTTTCTGAAGGCTCATGGCGTGTTATTCGACTATTCGGCGGAAGAACTTGCGCGAGAAGAGGAGACGAGCCGCATGTTGTTTGAAGCGCAAGCAAAATAATGAAAGTTATCATCTCTGATACCCTTTTGACCTTGACGCAGCAAGTCGCTCAATTGTGGTGGCTGGCAAGACAACCTTGACCCGAGGATTCGAAGGACTAGACGAGTCTTTAATCGGCCAGAAAGCTTTGCTTTATCTACCCGAAAACGATCAGGATCATACTGTGGTTTACTTGCGCACACTGTCTGGAATTACTTTCGCAAACTCGTTTTCCGAACTAGTCTGGCGGCGCATGAGTGACGCCCAGTTGTCGGATGAGGTCACACAACTTATGGACGGTGTGTAACGACACGACGCTCAACAAATCGCTGGACCGGAGCGTGGGTCGTGTGTTCTGTCTTACTCTCAGGCGACGAAAACAGGCGGACGCCTTTTCGCCCACGGCCGCGCCGCTTCCAATTCATAAGCCAATCCGAGCAGCGTCGCTTCCCCTCCACGCCACGCCGCGAACTGGCTGCCGATGGGCAACCCATCGCGCGTCCAGCCGAGCGGCACGGACATCGCGGGCGTTCCGGCGGCGTTGTGCAGCGGCGTGGTCCCGATTTCGTCGAGCACTCTTTCGAGCAGCATGTTGAAATCGAGCGTCGGGGCGTGCCAGCCGATCTTGTAAGGCGGAACACGCATGACGGGCGAGAGGAGCACGTCATATTTTTGGAATAACTTCTCGACGACGGCGGCCACTTCCGTAAAGACTTTGTTGGCGCGCTCGGCCGAGGCTTGCAGGCCGCGACTTTTGGCCATGTCAATCAAACCCAGCGTCCACGGCTCCAGCACGTCTTCACGCTTCGTCTCCTTGCCGAGCAATTGCTCGATCTGCGCTTCGAGCCGAATCGTTCCCGAAGCCCACAATCCCAGAAAGGCGTCAATGAATTCGGGGCCGTTGACCTCCAGTTTCGCCTCTTCGACCTTGTGGCCGAGTTTGTCGCACAATTTCGCGCTCGCGCGGATCGCGCTCTCGACTTCGGGGTGAGGTCGCTTGCCTTGAAAAGTCTCCAGCAGCAGCGCCACTTTCAAACGTTTCTTTGAAGGGCCGGAGATGAAACCTACCGGCGGCAGGTTCGGATTGTTCTTGTTTTCGGCCACGCTCAGAAAAGCCGCGGTGTCGCGCACCGAACGACTCACACACAGATTGGAAGCGATGTTGAGCGATTCGACTCCCATGCTCACGGCGCGGCTGTTGCCCAGCTCGCGCTCGCGCGTGGGCTTTAGCCCGAAGACGCCGCATTGACAGGCCGGAATGCGAATCGAGCCGCCCCCGTCATTGGCGTGCGCCAGCGGGACGATGCCCGCCGCAACCGCCGCCGCCGATCCGCCGCTCGATCCGCCCGCCGTGTAATCCGGATTCCACGGGTTGCGAGTCGCGCCGTACAACACCGGTTCGGTGGTTTCGATCAATCCGAATTCCGGCGAGCTGGTGATGCCCGTGACGATCATTCCCGAACGCTCCATCGCGTCAATCAACGGAGAGTTCGTCCGTGCCGGATTGCCATTCTTCGCAATGTATCTCGCAAAGAGGCGTGAACCGGAGTCTATGCGGGCGTCTTTATATTGGGTGAGGTTCTTCAACATCACCGGAACGCCGGCGAACAGGCCGTCGCCCGCGCCGTTCTTCGCCCGCTCGCGCGCCTTCTCGACATCGAAGAGTTTGACGAGCACCGCGTTGATCTTCGGATTGACCCGTTCGACTCGCCTGATCACATCGTCAACGAGTTCGAGCGGCGAGATCTGTTTCTTCTTGATCAACTCGGCCAATCCGAGAGCGTCGTAATTGGCAAGGTCGAAAAGTTTCGGCTTTATCTGAGCGATGGCGGCGCCGAGACCGCTTGCGGTTACGAGCGTGAAGGCGGCGGATTTTTTGAGAAAGTCTCTGCGAGCGAAATTCATAATTGTGTCCTCGTGCGGAAAATGTAGAGCAAACTGTCTAGTGGAAGACTTCTGAAGTTTTCCCCCGGCTGGGCAATTCCTATTTTCCTCTCCCACATTTTCCTCTTCGACTTTTTGCCAAGAGGAAAATGTGGGAGAGAAAAATATTCTGACCAGGGGGTGGGTTACTTTTGAAACTGTCCTTCAGTGCGTTTCAGAAACTTCGGTTGGAAGCGGATGATACAGCATTCGTATAAATACGACCACGAACGAACAAACCTTTACGAACTTTCTTCGATGGG
>Ga0187894_10003923_pt1 | contig 16299 bp, 10 predicted proteins | sample GBC1701081metaG_FD_136650 | JGI IMG/M metagenome (GOLD analysis project Ga0187894, IMG submission 136650) | White microbial mat communities from a lava cave in the Kipuka Kanohina Cave System on the Island of Hawaii, USA - GBC170108-1 metaG ... | reverse complement strand
GGATTCGGAGGAGGGGCAGCGCTTTGTGTAGGTTGGACTTTAACCATCCCCCAACTGCCGTTGGGGGGATTCGCAGAGCCGTCCAGCCTTATCCTGGCGCACATGGCTCCCTGTACCGTACCGCGTCCCTGAACCAGGTCGCTACAGCTCCCTGTACCGTACCTCGTTCCTGAAATCAAACAGAAAGGCAGGAATTATGATCACAACGGATCGTTCACGTCGTAACTTTATCAAACTCACTACCGCCGGTACGGCGGGCGGCGCCGTCGCGTGGAATGCGGCGAGTTATTCGCGCATCCTCGGCGCGAACGGACGGATCGGCGTCGGCGTCGTCGGTTTTTCCGAACGCGGGCAGGACGCGCTGTTTCCCGCGTTGCTGCAACTGAGCGGGGAACAGAACTGCGAGGTCGTCGCCGTCTCCGACATCTGGAAGCTGCGCCGCGAAGAGGGCGCGGCGTGGCTCGGCAAGCAAACGAATAAAACCATCGCGCAGGCGCGCAACAACGACGAGCTTTACGCGATGAAGAACGTGGACGCGGTGATTATTTCAACCGCCGATCATCAGCACGCGCTGCACGGCGTCGAAGCGGTCAAAGCCGGGCGCGACGCTTACGTCGAAAAGCCCCTCGCCAACCGGATGGCCGACGCGCGGGCGGTTCTGAAAGCTGTCAAAGAGACGAAGCGTATCGTGCAGATCGGCACGCAGCGGCGCAGCGCCGGAAACACGATCCGCGCAAAAGAGTTCATCGGGTCGGACGAGTTCGGCCAGGTCAATATGGTCGAGATGACCACGAACGCGAATCAGCCATTGCGATGGCGGCGGCCGAAGCTGGTCGAAGTCTTGCGGCAGGAGGACACCGACTGGCGCCGCTTCGTGATGGGACGCACGAAGGACGCCTTCGATCCGCACAAGTACATCGAGTATCGCCTCTACTGGCCCTATTCGTCCGGCATTCCCGACCAGTGGATGGTCCACCAGATAGACGCTTTGCATTTCATCACCGGACTGTCGCGCCCGCGCGGCGTCTCGGCGAGCGGCGGCGTTTATCAATGGCGCGACGGGCGCGTCAACCCTGACACGGTGACGGCGATCTTCGATTACGGCCCGCTCGACGATCCGTCAAAAGGCTTCCAGGCCGTCTACTCCAGCAGGATGGGGAATTCGGCGCGTGGTAACAGCGACACCTACTATTCAAAGGACGGCGCGCTCGATCTCAACACCGGCAAAGTCTCGCGCGAGGGCGGATTGATTGAGCGCTACGCGAAGGGCGGATGGAAACCCAGCGCGCTCGCGGAGCGGGCGCTCAGCGGCGAACGAACGGGCGCGGGTGACGCGGTGGTCGCTCATATGCGCAACTGGCTCGAATGCGTCCGCAGCCGCAAATCGCCCGTCGCCGACATCGAGGCCGGCTACAACCATTCAGTCGCGCTCTGCATGACGATTGCGGCGCTGCATAGCGGCAAACGCGCCGCGTTCGATGACGCAAAACAAGAAGTGGTGATCGGATAAAACAAAGCTAGAGGAGTCAATTTATGAAAAACAAACTTTACACGTTTACTTACCTTCTGCTGGCCCTCTGTCTTCTCTGTATGACTGGGCCGGCCTTTGCGCAAGGCACCAATCTGGGCGCGATCCGCGGGACGGTGACCGACGCCAATGGCTCGCTGGTCTCCGGCGCCAAGGTGCAGGTGACCGACCTGGAGACCAACCTCGCGCGCGAGGCGACCACGAACAGTGAAGGCGCCTATGAAGTGGCGGGCCTGAAATACGGCGCCTACAAGGTGACGGTCACCGCGCAGGGGTTCAAGACCGCGTCGGTCAATCAGGTCGCGCTGCGCGGCGGCGACACCGTGCGCGCCGACGTGGAGTTGCAGGTGGGCGGGACAGCCGAAACGGTGGAGGTGACCGGCGCCACGCCTATCAACCTGGAGACGCCGACGATCAGCGGCCAGTTGACCAGCCGCGAACTCACCGAGCTACCGCGCGACAGCCGCGACATCTACTCGTTTCTTTACCTGAACCCGAACATCACGCAAGCGAACGGTGACGGCACCTTCAAATTCATCGGGACGCAGAGCTACGGGGCCAGTTTCTCGCTCGATGGGCAGCGATCAAACGGCGGCATCTTCGGCCAGCCTACAGACAGCCAGCCCTCGTTTGAAACCATCGGCGAATTGGTCGTGCTCTCGAACAATTTCACGGCCGAGTACGCCGGCGTCTCTAACATCCGAGTCGAGACCAAGCGGGGCGGCAAGGATTACCGGGGCACGCTCTTTTACAACAACAAGAACTCGGCGCTGGCGGCCTGGTCTATCGGGGACAAGCGAGGTCAATCGCTCTTCGTCCCGACAGCTACGCATTCGAAATTCCCGACCCCGTATTTCAATCTCAATGAGACGGGCGGCAGTTTCAGCGGCCCCATCCCTTTCAGCAAAAAGACCTTTTTCCTGATGGCTTATGAGCGGCGCTGGGATCTCCGCCAGGCGCGGTTCCAGAGTACGACCTTGCCGCACGCGAGTCTGTATACAGGCGATTTCTCCAAAGTCAACGATTCGGCCAAACCGATCGTGCCCGCCGAGATCACGCTCACCCCGGCCGAGATCGCGGCAAACACGATCTTGACCGGGACAACGCGGCGTTTCGTGACCATCCCGTCGCGGCTGCTCAACCCGACCACGGCGGCGCTGATCAAGAACTACTTCCCGGTGACGAGCGTCAATGCGCCGATCATTGCGTCCAATGGCAGGTTGGCGAATTACTTTGAAAATGTCCCTGGCCGGATCACCCGCCACCTCGGCACGTTGCGGGTTGACCACGAATTGACGGGGCGGGACAAACTCGCGGCGGTCTACAACATTCAGCCGCGTGACCAGGCGACCGCCGCAGTGCAGCAGCCCTACGCCCCATTGGGACTGATCCAGCGGGAACAGACCAACCACACGCTCTCGCTTTCATACACGCGCCTCTTCGCCGATAACATCGTCAACGAGGCGCGCCGAGGGTTCAACTACCAACTCCTTTTTCAGCAGAGCAACACCACGCCGACCTCATTCCTTGAGAGCATCGGCTTCGACAGCAGCGACATCGCGGCCTACTACTCGGTGATTGGCGAGGCCGCGCGTCAGACCTTTGGCCACGTGGGCATCAATTTTCCCGGCAGTTACGCCAACTTCGGCACAGGCGGGCGCAACACCTTCCGGCCGCTCGACCAGAAGCTCTACACCTTTGGCGACACACTCACCTGGATCAAAGGGCAGCACACGATCAAGGGCGGCTTCGATGTGGTCTACAACTCGGCGCTCGACGGGTTCGCCCACAACCGCGGTAACCCGCGTGGGTTGATAACCTATTCGACCGGCAGCGCGACCGACCGGTTCACGCGTTTCCTGATCGGTTTGCCCGCGACCCAGGCCCAGTACAACGACCGGCTGCGGACGCCGATGGACGTCTATAACTGGGAGTCCGGGTACTTCGTGCAGGACGACTTCAAAATCCACCCGCGCCTGACGCTCTACCTGGGTCTGCGCTACGAACTGGTCACGCCGTTCATCGAACGCAACGACCTGCTGGTCAACTTCGATCCCGATTTCACCGGCCCGAATGGCCGGCGCGGGCGTTTCATCGTTCCCACGCAGGAGACCCTCGCCAGTATTGACCCGCGCATGATCGCCTATGGCGTTGTCACCGCGGATGAGGCAGGTGTTGGTCGTGGACTGGTCAAGAAGGACACCGACAACGTCGCGCCGAGGCTTGGCGCGGCTTGGCGCGTGACAGAAAAGAGCGTGATCAGGGGCGGCTACGGCCTCTTCTATCCGACCTCGGCGGCGCAGGGTATGCGCGATCCGATCGCGACCAACGCCTTCAACCAGGGACGCACGAAGACCAGCCCGGCGGCGACCCCGCTCTCCGGCTGGCCCGGCGGGCTGAACCCACATGGCATCAGCCCATTTGGCGCAGGCGCGTTGCGCTTGCTAGGCTCGCAGCCAACGGTCAATGCCGTGCCGTTTGGCCTCCAACAGCCGCGCATTCAGCAATACAACGCCACGTTCGAGCAGGAGTTGCCATGGAAGTTGGCGGTGCGCGCTTCGTACTTGGGCACGCGGATCGGCGGCCTGATTTCGGGCGTTGATCTCAATCTGCTCGCGCCCAGCAACACGCCCTTCGGCACGACCACTGGCGATGGGGTTACGGCTTGCACGCCGGGAACGAACTGTGATCTATCGGCGGCGGACCGGGCGCGGCTCCCATTCCCGGAATTGGGCAGCTTCCTGCTCTCCTTCGGCAACACCGGGCGGGGCCGCTCGCACGCCCTGCAACTCGAAGTCAACCGCCGGTTCTCAAGCGGCTTCACCTTCAACGCCAGCTACACGCTGCTCGACCACAAGTCGAGCGCGCCGGACACGGGCAACTCCAGCCTGGGCGGAACGGTTTACAACCAGTTCAAACCGGACACCGACTTCGGCACAGAGGCGTTCGTTTCGCGCCACCGGTTCATTGCTTACGGCATCATCGAAATGCCTTTCGGCAAGGGCCGCAAGTTCGGCTCTTCAGCTCCAACGGTGGTTGACGCGATTGCCGGCGGGTGGCAGATGTCGTGGAATATGTTCGCTAAAAGCGGGTTCGGCTTTACTCCATACTGGAGCTGCGGCAACTGCGACCCGGCCTTCCCAGGCAACATCGGCAGCGGCTCGATAGACGCGGTTGGTAATTTCGGCAGCCCGTCATTCCGTCCTGTCGTGACGGGCGATCCGAGCGTGCGGTCGGGCGACCGATTCTTCAACCCGGATGCGTTCGGCGCGCCGCCGCTGGGCGCGGACGTGTTCGAGAATGCGAACGTCGCCAAACGCAACCTGCTGAGAGGGCCGGGCGCGTGGGGCGCAAATCTTGGGCTTGATAAGTCTTTCCGGATCAGCGAGAGCGTGCGGATGCGATTGGGCGCTCAGTTCAACAACGTCTTCAACCACCCGCTGCGCCCACCGAGTGACAACACCATTGCGCTCCTTGGGACCTTCAACATCGCGGTCAACCCGACCACGCGGCAGGTCGAGCTTGCGTCGCTTGACCGCAACGTAGATTTCGGACGGTTCTTCGACAGTTTCAACCAGGAGAGCATTGACAACCGCCGCACCATCCGCATCACCTTGCGCCTGACTTTCTGACGCGGGCCGGAGAAGAAGGAGACAGGGAGACAGGGAGACAAGGAGACAAGGAGACAAGGAGTGAGGAGTGGAGAGGTAATTGCCTTGTCTCCCTGTCTCCTTGTCTCCTTGTCCCCACTCCCCACTCCCTTCTATGGTTTCTTTGCGAAGATATACGCTCGCCGGCTCGGATACTCCACTCCCTCGTAGGGCTCCCTCTCAATCACTTCTTCTATCTCGAAGCCCGCTTCCTCCAAATGCGCTTCCACTTCCGCTGGCCGCAGGAAGAAGGTGTTGAGCGATACTTTCCGCCCCCACCATTCGTCCAGATGAATCTCTTCCTCTCCGGCGTGGAAGGCCAATAGCAACAAGCCTCCGAGCCTCATGACCCTTTTCATCTCGCGCAGCGCGTTTGCTATCTCATCTCTTGGGATGTGTATGATCGAGTAGAATGCGACTATTCCTCCCAACGCCCCGTCCTCGAAGTTCAGACCGAGCATGTCGCCCTGTTGAAACTCGATGCGAGGATTCAGCCTCCTGGCTTGCTCGACCATTGCGTATGAGAGGTCCAGCCCGAAAACATTCACCTGTAGCTCGCGCAGGTAGCGCGCCACATGACCGGGACCACAACCCAAATCGCATACGGGACCTAAGCCGCGGACTCCGCCGGCGAATCGTTCCAGAATGCTTCGGTCGAAAGGCTTGCTCTTCAGTTCATCGTAGATGCGTCGAGTATACTCTTCGGCGACCCTATCGTAGCTGGTTTGTAAGTTGGTTATGTACTCCTGATCCATCTTTGATCATCTGTGATCGGACTGTCTAACAGCCCGCGATTATCAACCAAGTCTTAAAGAGATTTTTCCCGGTCGGGAATACAAGCAAGTGTAACAGGTATATACTTTACGGAGTATCAAAGCGCCTATCTTCAAAGCGAAGGGCGTTCAAATGCCGATAGCCGTCATCGAGGAGCCGAACGTATGAGCGCCTTCTACCAGGACCTGTGCTACGGGCTGCGCGCCCTGATGAAGCAGCCGAGGGTTACCCTGATCGCCGTCCTCTCTTTAGCTCTCGGCATCGGCGCCAATACGGCGATCTTCAGCGTGGTTAATACCGTATTGTTGAACCCTTTGCCGGGAGTGAAAGATCTGCGCCGGTTGGCTCATATGATCGGCGGAGATCCGTCGGACAAAAACAATCAATACCCGCTTTCGCCAGCCGATTTTCTCGACGTCAAACAACACAGCGGCGGGGTTTTAGAGTCGCTCGCCGCTTTCACCTGGGGAGCTTACAACCTTACAAGTCACGGAGAGCCGGAGAGTGTCAACGGCTGGCAGATCCAGGCGGACTATTTCAAAATTGTAGGCATCCAGCCGCAACATGGACGGATATTCACACCCGAAGAACATGAAACCGGCGCCGGATTTGTGGTCTTGATCGGCCATAAACTTTGGCTCCGGCGGTTCGGAGGCGATCCGAAAATCATCGGCGAGCAAATTCGGATCAACGGCGGTAGTTACAAAGTAGTCGGGGTGATGCCGCCCGATTGCGTATACCCCTTCAAAAGCGAGATGTGGACGCCCCTCGCGCTCAGCCCGTCCGAATGGACCGGTCGAACGAGGCGCATTCTGCTCACAACTGCGCGTCTTAAGCCGGGAGTCACGGCGGCGCAAGCCCAAACCCTTTTAAGACCCGTCGGAGAACGCTGGCAACGAGAATTTACAGCCACTCATAGAAACTGGAGCCCGCTCGTCACTCCGCTGATCGAAATATACATTAGGGACGTGCGCCCCGCCTTGCTGACGGTCTTCTTCGCCGTCGGGTTCGTCCTGTTGATCGCTTGCGCCAACGTTTCCAGTCTGGTGCTGGCGCGCGCCGCCTCGCGCCGGCCCGAAACGGCGATACGCGCGGCGTTGGGCGCGGACCGCCCGCGTCTCATCCGAATGTTTCTGACCGAAAGCGTGCTGCTCTCGCTCGTCGGAGGACTCCTCTCACTACCGTTGGCCTATGGCGCCGTCAAATTTCTTCTCAGCCTTTTCCCTAAAGTGACGTCGGCGGTTCTGATTCCGAGCGTGGAGCGGGTCCCGTTCGACCTGCGGGTGCTCGGCTTCGCGTTTCTGATCTCTGTTTTGTGCGGCTTGTTGTTCGGGCTGATTCCGGCGTTGCAATCGTCGAAGATAGATATTCTCGATACGCTCAAGGAAGGACGGAACGGAAAAAGCGCGGGAGGTGGACGCAGTTTCAAAAGCCTGTTTCGCGCCGGCGCCCTGATCGTCGTCTTTGAAGTCGCGTTGGCCTTGCTCTTACTTTCCGGGGCCGGTGTGATGATCAAGAGCTTCGCCCGATTGACCGGGATAGATCCGGGCTTCGACTTCGAGAGCGTCTTGACTGCGCGCCTCTCTCTCTTGGACAACAAGAGATATGAGTCGGAAGAGCCGCGAAGGATTCTGGCCGAAGGAATCATCTCCGGACTCAAGTCGCTCCCCGGCGTCGAAGGCGCGGGGTTGTGTACGTTATTGCCGGCGACCGGCGGTGGAAGCTATCGTCAGATTACTTTTGTGGGAAAACAAATGAAGGACGATATCCGGCCGAGAGTCTATTTGAATGCGGTCACCCCCGAGTATTTCAAGACTCTCGGCGCTCGCTTGCGAACAGGCCGCGCCTTCACCGAAAACGATAACCAGCATTCTTCTCCGGTAATCATCATCAACCGCAGTTTGGCGCTCAAGTATTATCCTCAGGAAGACCCGCTGGGTAAATATATCAAAACCACTCAGGGGTCGGCGCCGAAAGAATTCGGTCCGCGTGAAATCGTCGGAGTGGTGGATGATCTTAAAAACGACGGTCTGGATAAAGAGGCTCATCCGGAGATCTATTCACCATACTTTCAGGAACCGATCAATCGCTTTGCCATTATCCTGCGGACGAAGTCCGACCCAGCGAGTTACGAACATGTGTTGCGCCGGGTAGTGAGCGCACAGGATAGAGAGATGCCGATCTTCACGGTGGCGCCTTTCGAGCAGTTGGTGAGCGAATCTCTCGCGCCTCGCCGGATCGCGACAGTCATGCTCGGAATCTATTCGGTGATGGCTTTCACTTTGGCGGCAATAGGAATATACGGTGTTTTGACGCATGCGACCTCCGAGCGCACGCGCGAGATGGGCGTTCGCCTGGCGCTCGGAGCTCGACCGAACGACCTTTTACTCATGGTGATCCGGCAAGGAATGGTTTTAGTTCTGATCGGTCTCGGCCTGGGAATGATTCTCTCCTTCGCGCTGACCCGCTTAATCGCCGGCCAGCTTTATCAAGTAAGCCCGACCGATCCGGCGACCTTCGCGCTCACCGCCGTCTTGCTGGCGGTCGTCGCCTTAACCGCTTGTTTCTTTCCGGCGCTCCGGGCGACCAGAGTCGATACGGTTACGGCCCTCCGTGAAGAGTGATCGAGGTGAGACCGTTTCACCGGAGCCAGGACGGCGCCAAAGCCTCAGCGTTGACCGCGGCTTCACCGCGCAATGATGTCGTGGCTCAGGTTTGCAGGATCTGCCGCAACCGTTTCGATTGTCGTTCGCTGACTTGAATCTCGCTCGATTCCTTGTCGTTCATCACCAGCAGGTATGCGCCTTTCATCAATGGCGCGATCTCGCGCACTTTGCCAATGTTGACGATCGCCGAACGATGCGCGCGGAAGAAAGGCGGATCAGGCAGTCGCGATTCGAGGTCATTGATCCGGTAATCGGTCCAGTAACTCTCGCCTTCGGTCTTTGCGCGCACAACGCCGTTTTCGACCTCGAAGAAGACGATCTGGTTGAGCGGCAGAAGCACAAAACGGTCGCGGCGGCGCGCGACGATCTGCGCGAGTGGCGGCGCGGCCCAGTCCACTGCGCGCCGAACGCGCCGATCTTCTTCCGCAGCGCGCGCTTCGCTTGAGGCCAGCCTGAGCGCGCGCTCGACCGCTTGCGCCAGCCGTTCACGGTTAACGGGTTTAAGCAGGTAGCTGACGGCGTTGGCCTCGAACGCTTCGATCGCATACTGGTCGTAGGCCGTCGCAAAGATGACGAGCGGCGCCGGCGCATTCCGGGGCAACGCCTGCAAGGCCTCGAGGCCGTTCAGGCCCGGCATCTGCACGTCGAGGAAGACGAGATCGGGTTTGGTTTGACCGATCTGTTCGACGGCTTCGACGCCGTCCGCCGCTTCGCCCACGATTTCGATCTCAGGATGCGCGGCGATGAGCTTCCGCAGTCTCGATCTCGCGGGCGCCTCGTCGTCCACTATCAATGTTCTGAGTTTCATAGGTCGGAATAGTGATGGTGATCCGCGTGCCCTGTCCGGCCACGCCGTCTATTTCCAAACTGGCGCGATCTTCGTAAAGCGTCTGCAACCGTTCGCGAACGTTCCGTAAACCGACACCGGCGACGGCCGCCGCGGACGATTCGCTCCATCCGACGCCGTCGTCCTCCACCACCAGCCGGAGTCCGCCTTCTTCGCTCGATGCGCGAATCGAGAGCGCGCCGCCCTCGCGTTTCGGCGCCAGGCCGTGTTTGACGGCGTTTTCGACCAGCGGCTGCAGCAGTAACGGCGGGATCTGCGCGTGGGCGACGCCCGGCTCCATCGCCATCTCGACGCGCAATCGCTCGCCAAACCGGGTCTGCTCGATTGCCAGATAAGTTCGCAGGAACTCGAACTCTTCGGCGACCGGGATCGAGCCGGCTTGCGAACACGCCAGCGCGTAGCGGAAGACCTCGGCCAGTTTTTCAATCATCGCCTCGGCCTTCGCGGGTTCCGAACCGATCAGATCAGCGATCGTATTGAGGGCGTTGAACAGGAAGTGCGGATTGATCTGCGCCTGCAGCGCGCGCAACTCGGCTTGTGTCAGCGAATGCCGAAGTCGCGATTCGCGCAGTTCGCGCGCGCGCCGCTCCTGTTCGAACCGCAGGGCTTCCACCCGGCGGCCCAGACGTTCAGCCATCGAAGAGAGGAACCGTAATTCATCGCTCAACAATTTGCGGCTGCTTTGGCCTGGCGCGACGGCGATCAGCCAATCAACCCTCTCGCGAACGCGCACGGGCGCCAGCAACTCGACTTCATTCCCGCCGAACAATCCTCTTGCCGGGTGATCCCGTGAAAGATGGATCATATCCGATTCGACGCCGAGTTCGGCGAGTTGAATCGTTTCGCGCCGGACGACGCGCGTCGCCGCGGCTTCCAGCGCCTCTCGAATCCGGTCTTCGGCGAGTTGAAAGACCTGTGGCTCAGTGCGGCAATCTTCGCTCTCGCGCGAAAACCGCTGGAGGATCTGGCGATAATCGGGGCGGCGGAAAAGCCGACGGTCGGCCAGCCGGTAAAGCTCGCGCCGCAGCTTCGGGAAACAGAGCAACAGGGCGCACCATAAGAGCGTCGTGACGACCAAGCCCGCGGCCACGGGACGCGCCGCCGTCGCGCGAACGGTTTCAAGGATCGGACCGACGACGAGCAACCCGTAACCGAGCGTAAGGAGCGTTGACGTGAGCAAGAGCAGCGCGCTTTTGACGAACACGTCGGCCAGCCTGAATCGCGACAGGAACGCAAACGTGATCAACGCTATCGGAATCGAAGACTGCTGCGCGATCACGGAAATCACGGGCTCCCACGCCCCCGCCACGGAGAGCCCGGAGAGATGAATGAGGATGTACAAGGCGCCAGCGAGCGCCCCAAGCGCCACGAGTATCGCGCGCGAGTAGGAACGCGCGACAGCTGATTGCTGCTTCGCGCGTCGAAACAAAAGCGCGCAGGCGGCGACGTGCAGCCCCAGGTTGTAAGCCGACAATTTGAACAACGCGCCGAATTCGACGAACGAGTTCGGCGCGAGGCTCGCTACGAAAAAGGCCGGGCCGAGCGATGCGGCCGCGCCATAGGAGAAATTGCGGAACCACCGGTTGACGCGCCCTCGCCAGGGATGCGAGTGACCGGCGGCTACCAGCAGCAGCATTGCGGTCGAAAGCGCCGGCAGAGCGCTGTATGAAAGCGCGTTGGCCAGTTTGACCGGTAGCGCGCTCCTGTCGAACCCGCCCAGGATGAGCGCGTATTTGACCAGATTGCCGAAGTTCCAGAGCAACGCCCAGACCGAAGCGGGTAAGCCGGCGCCGTGATTCGATTCGGTCAGCATAGCCACGCGGTTTGTCTTCCGCGAAAGCAGCGCCAAAACGATGAACAGCGCCGTTCCCGTGGCGAAACCGAGCGTTTGGACGGTCAGATAGGTGTCGGTCATGGAAGACATCTCAACACAAAGACTCGAGGGATCAAAGGATCAAAGAGCGACTATTCAGTCTCTTTCCTTGACCCTTTGACCCTTCGATCCTTGGCGTTGAAGCCGCTCCTTACTCTTTGGGCGTGTAAAAAATTAACTTCCCGGATTCGGCGGAGCGCCGGATCAGTACCGCGAGCGGTAGCGAGCGTGGCTCGTAAGGGAAGCCACGCTCGCTACCGCTCGCGGCACTGATCCGGGAAGTTAATTTTTTACGAGCCCTTTGTTCGAGGAGTTCAAGATCTGGCCTTCAGTTTCTCCAACTCGGCCTTGATGAGCGCGGCCTCGACCGATTCCTGATTGATCTTCAGCGCCTGCTCAAAACACTCGCGCGCTTTCTCAATCTGCTTTAGCTTGACGTAGGCCTGCCCTTCCGTGAGCAAGACGCGTTGTTGGCCGTGATGAGACATCCGTGAAAACGCCGGTCCCATCCGCTTGCGGACCTTCTCCATTGATTCGAGAGCGCGGGCGGTCAGCCCGAGCGTCTCCGGGAGATTGAGAAAGGTTACGCCCGTTACTGAAAGAACCGCCACGTCATCCGGGGCGAGATCTTCGGCTCTCTTCGACAACTCGATTGCGCGATTGAGCAGCCCCAGGTCGCGTTTCTCGCGCGCCATGATCGCAGTCATCGCGCCGAGATAGGCGATCGTTTCCGCATCGTCGGCCTTGATCTCCAACGCGCGTTCCAACCACCTGGCCGATTTTTCGATAGAGCTTTTCCGGCCCTCGCCGAAAACCTGAAAGAAATAAGCTTTGCCGAGCTTCCGGGCCAGATGGAAATCCCCGGGCTTGGCCGCGGCCTGCTTCTCAAGTTCGGCGACCTCCTGCTGTCCTGGAACCTCGCCCGGGACGAAGTCCTGCGCGATTGCGCGCTGGCAAAGCAATACCAATATGACGAGCGACAAGCTCAATGCGACGATTCGATTGATCATCATTCGTTCTCCTTTCTTCGACTGGAAAATGTTGAAGTCGTTTGACGCTGAGCATTTTCTTCGGAGGAGCTCAAATCCGGAACGACTTTTGATCGAATGCGGAAAACGGGGCGCCGAGCGCGGGCAGGAGCGGTATCAGCGCAATGAGGCATTCACGAATCAAGGTCTATGCGTTCGATGTGAGCGATGAAGCATCCCGCCTTGGTACTGTACCGGGCGACGGATACGGATCGGAGATTGTGAAGGAATTGTAAGTGAACAGAATTCGCCGCTCTTCTCCCGGACGGATTCGCCTCAGGCACAGCCTGCAAGGGGGATGGTCGCTGCCTACTTCGACATGAGCAGGATGCCCGTATTGCGGTGATCTGAGAGATTTGCGAACCTCGCCGGCGATGGCGGGGTCAATAGGAAGGACTCGAAATGACATAAATCACACTCCTCTAAATATCAGTGTGGATGCGAGCGCATCCGTTCGTCGAGAGCATGAATCATTTCGGCCTCGATTATCTATCCGATTCTTGCTGTCCAATTCATTCAGCCGGAGAGTGAGGACCGCGCCATCGGCATTTACACTGTTGACATACAGGCGGTTGTGGCTGCGACAGCGCGATCACGGTAAACGAAACCCAGCAAGACGCCGTAAAACGTAAACTGAACAAAACCGGCGATGACTTCGACAGCGATCCAGGGAAAGCAAGTACGGCCAGGAGATGCTTCTTCATTGAGGGTCTCCGGTGAAGGTTTCGCCGGCCAATACTTCCGCCTAAAGGCGGGACTACGAACTTCTTTTTCTTAAAGTCTATAGAAGAGTTCGGCGGAACGTATTTTCGCCCCCGAAACCTCGAAGAACTCGCACATGGGGATGTCCGCTTTTGCCGGCGCCGTCATTCTCCAGAGGAAGGCATGGGCGACGCGGTTCCCGTCCGCGACAAAGCGCGAGCCTTCGACCGTCGCCTCGAACGGCATCTTGCCAATGGCCTCGACGAACGCATCCGCGCTGTCGAAGCTCATCAGCGGCCCCTTGAACGTAAAGTCTTCCGCCAGAACTTCGCGCAACTTCTGCAGGTCCTTAATTCGCAGTGATTGCGAGTAGGCCACGTGGCGAGTTTCAACGAAAGTCCCGGATCAAGGAATTGTCTTCAAAACGGATCGCCGCCAAACTCGGAAGTTCCGCGCCTGATTGAGCGCCTGTTTCGCCACGAAGCGGGCAGGATCGTCGCCATGCTGATCAGCCAACTCTCTTAAATTCTTCGACGCCGAAGGTGGAAAAAAGATTGATAGTTTGGGCTGCTTTAGGCTATATTGTCTCAAGTTTAGACAATAGCTTTCAATAGTAGCTGGGACCGTCATTCATAGGGCAGACGATTTTTTCATTCCGAGGCCGTTTTTTAGAGTTTCGTGCGGGAAACTGATTAAAACGAAAACGTAATGGTGGGCAATCTTTCGCTCGTGGAGCGAGCGCCTGTGGCCGTCTTACGAGATCGGGCTCGAACTTCATATTTTGTCGCAATTAGAGACAAAAGCTGATTTATGCGCAAGATCAATCCCAACAACTTTCAAGTGGCCACGCGGGGCACCTCGCGGGAGATCAACCGGCAGATCGTGTTGAATCTGGTGCGCGAGCGCCAGCCAATTTCGCGCGCCGACCTGGCGCGGATCCTGGGGTTGCGCCGCGGGGCGGTGAGTTTGATCATCAACGATCTGCTGGCCGAAGGCTTGGTTTTCGAAGGGGCGACCGGAGAGAGCCACCGCGGGCGCAAGCCGACATTCCTCTACATTGATTCACGGGAGCGCTGTGTCGTGGCGGTGGACGTCCGCGTAACGCGCACCTTCCTGATGGTGACCGATCTTGTCGGCAGGCAACTGGTCGGCGTCAGCAGTTTCCCCACCGAACGGGAGCCTAAGCGTCTGGTCGCCGAACTCGGTAAGCGTATCAAGAAGGTCTTGTCCGAGCACAAAGAAGCCGGCGCCTGCGAAGGCATAGGCGTGGTTGTGCCGGGAATGGTTGATCGCAAGACGAGACGGATCATTCACGCTCCGACACTGGGTTGGCGTGACGTGGGGATCCGCGAGTCGCTGGCCGCCGCCACGGGCTTGCCGGTTCACGTCGAGAACTCCGGCAAGGCGTGCGCGCTGGCTCAGATGTGGGCGACGCGCGGGGACGCCGGGGCCGCGGGTGACCTGGTCTTCGTCAGCGTCTCTGACGGCATCGGCGTGGGCGTTGTCGTCAACGGTGAAGTGCTGCGAGGGCATCACAACATCGCCGGGGAATTCGGCCACGTCCCTTTGAGCATTGACGGCCCGCGTTGCCCGTGCGGCGCGATGGGTTGTTGGGAAGCTTACATCTCCAATCTGGCGACGCTCTCGCGTTACTTCGGGCGGAATCTGCGGGAATCGAAGCCTGTCCCCGCGGAGGTCGCGGCTTTCACGGTCGAGGATTTGATCGTCAGGGCGCGGGCGGGCGACGCGAAAGCCATCGCCGCGTTGGAAGCGACGGCGCGCTACCTGGGGCTCGGTTTGGCCTCGATCGTCAACGCGGTTGACCCGGCGCGCATTTATATCGGTGGCGAAATAGTCGCAGCCTGGGATTTGATCGAACCTGCAGTCCGGGCCGCATTGTCCGAACGCGCCCTTTCGCCGGATGCGGCCAGGACCGAAATCCGAACCGTCACACTGGAAGAGCATCCGCGGTTGCGCGGAGCGGCGACGCTGGTGGCGGCGCCCGCGTTTGCCGCGCCGCCAATCGCTTGAGTTAGATAACCAGTTTCAACACAAAGGGACAAAGGACCAAAGGGCAAAGGGGAGGTAAAGGTTTGATCCGGTTTGTCTGCTTTGATCCTTTGATCCTTTGACCCTTTGCGATGAAGAAAGCTTTATGACGAACTGTTATCCGGAAGATGGAACTCGCCCAAATTCAGGCGTAAATCCGAAAACAGCGGTGAATCACTGGGACTGGAAAAACGTTCCGGTCGAGGACCTCGGCGGGGGAGTGAGCCGCCAGATGATCGTGGGGGAGCGCCTGATGGTCTGCCGTCTGCGTTTCGCGCCGCACGTTGTCACGCCGGCGCACGATCATCCGCACGAACAGATCACGCTGGTCGAACAGGGGCGCGTGCGTTTCATCATCGGGAGCGAGGAGCGGATCGCGCAGGCGGGCGCCGTGCTGCACTTTCCTTCCGGTTGCTGGCACGGCGCCACGATGCTCGATGAAGAAGTCGTGCTGATAGATATCTTCACACCTCTGCGCGAGGACTTTCTGAATCAGTACCGCTCTCAGTGCTGATTCAACATATACAGATCGGATACAGATCGGAGGACAAAATGACGCTGTCACAGAAAACCCCACAAAAAACTATGGCCGTGCGCATGCTCCGCGCGCTGATCTGCGCCTTCGCGCTCTCGGCCGTGTCGCTGGCGCAAATCAAATCCGGCGCGATCACCGGCGCGGTCACCGACGGCGTTGGCGCGGTTGTTCCCGGCGCGGCCGTGTCGGTCGTCAACCAGGAGACTAACATCGTCGCGACCGCCGTCACCGACGAGTCAGGTAACTTCACCGTTCCCTACCTCGCGCCGGGCACGTACACACTTAACGTGGAGAAGGCCGGGTCGGGCTTCTCCAAATACAGTCGCACGAACATCACGGTCTCGACGGCGCAGACCGTGCAAGTCGAAGTGAAGCTTCAAACCGGCGCGACGAGCGACACCGTGACCATTACCTCCGACGCCGCCACGCTCCAAACGACCAACGCCACGGTGGGCGGCGCGGTCAATGAGCGGCTGGTGCAAACGCTGCCGAACATCACGCATAATCCGTTCCAGTATGCCGCGTTGCAGGCGGGCATCATTCCGCGCGGCGCGTTCAACAACACGCAGAACACCTTCTCCTTCGGCATCGGCATGGACGGCCGCCGCCAGGCTTCGGCCATCAGCATCAACGGCGGGTCGGCGTTC